>Ga0335077_10011939_pt1 | contig 10852 bp, 9 predicted proteins | sample Lox_Sample_31_FD_207151 | JGI IMG/M metagenome (GOLD analysis project Ga0335077, IMG submission 207151) | Soil microbial communities from Loxahatchee National Wildlife Refuge, Florida, United States - Lox_Sample_3.1 | ecosystem: Environmental > Terrestrial > Soil > Wetlands | place: USA: Florida...
TGCGCGTAATGACGGTTCGCCGTCTCGTACTCCACGTGCGACACCGCGATCGTGATTCCGCGCTCCCGCTCTTCCGGCGCGTTGTCGATCGAATCGAACGCGCGGAACGACACCTTCGGGTTGTTCTTGCTGAGCACCTTCGTGATCGCAGCCGTCAACGTCGTCTTGCCGTGGTCGATGTGCCCGATCGTCCCCACGTTTACGTGCGGCTTGACCCTCTCGAATTTCTCCTTGGCCATCTCGCTTCACCCTCGCATCAAGACTGCGCGGCGATTGCCGCGCTCGATCTATACCAACTTGGCCTGCGTGCCGCCCGTCGCTGCCTGCCAAACTCTGGAGCGGGGGACGGGATTCGAACCCGCGACCATCTGCTTGGAAGGCAGAGACTCTACCCCTGAGTTACCCCCGCTCGTGCCTCACTCCCTGCAACATGGAGCCTGGGACCGGGATTGAACCGGTGACCTCGTCCTTACCAAGGACGCGCTCTACCAACTGAGCTACCCAGGCTCGAACCGGTCTCCCTCTTCCCTCCACGTTCATTTCGAAAACGCGGCCGGGGGCCGCTTCGTCTTCGAACTTTATTGCGAATCGCCAGCTGAGATCTCCACCAGAACTTCGGGGCCAGCCGCTCGGGACCGCACGAGACGCTGGTGGACGGGGGAGGATTCGAACCTCCGTAGCCCGCAAGGAGCGGCAGATTTACAGTCTGCTGGTTTTAGCCACTCACCCACCCGTCCCGCGAATGCATCCGGGACACGAGTATCATCTCCCGCAAACCGCACCAGATCCGAACCGGACTGCTGTACGAGGTACTCCCCAAATGAAGATCGGGCTCGTGTGGAGACACACCAGCCCTGATCGCTTATCTCGCGAGGAACCCGACTTTCTAACCAACCGAAAAATTCCGGTCCCCTCAAACTCAGCTGGCGGAGGGATTTGAACCCCCGACCCTCTGATTACAAATCAGATGCTCTACCAACTGAGCTACGCCAGCCCTGCGCAAACCTAGGGAAATTATCACAGCGGCAATCAAATTGCAAGCAGGTTCCTTGGGCCACGCAAACTCGTTGCCAGCATTCCACTTATTTTCGCCTCTTGCGGCCCCGGCATGCCCTATTGTGCAGCGGGCTTGGCGAACAAACTGTCATCGACCTCCACGTTGTGGTGCACTTCCGTGATTGTGACCGTCATGGACGTGCCGCCATTCTTCTGGTGAATCGTGAACGGCATCTTGATTCCATCCACTTCCCGATAATCTTCGAAATCTTCCTGGTATTCCGTCACGCCGTCGGGCCCGTGATGCTGGCTGATCGTGCGGAGCGTGAGACCCGTCTGCGCGTCGAAATACAATCGATCGGGCTCGCCGCCTTCCGGCAACGCACCCTCCACAACCCACGCGTCGCGCTCGCCGATCTTTTCTTTTCCGGACACGGTGAGCTTCGCGTAGAGCTTGCGCAAATTCAGCGGATGAAAGAAATCCGCATCGCGGCGAGACTCCGCCAGCTCCGGCCCGGCGAGCACGCGAAGCCCGTCCTGCGGATCGTCGGTCCAGGCCGTCGTGCCGTCGTACGCCTGCCGGAATGATGCGCCGTTGATGGTGACAATTCCGAGCAAACGATCCGGCGCCTTCTCGTGGATCTCGACCGTGCCCGACAAATTCATCGACGGCACGTCGATCGTGCCGGTCGTTTCGCGCGAGGTCAGCTTCTGCCACGCGGCGCGCCCTCCCTCCGCTTCAAGATATTTACTGAGAATCTGGTCGATGGTAGGCGTGGCCGCAGCTGCCGGCGGCGCCTGCTTTGCGGGCTTGGCCGCTGGCGTCTGGCCGCGAGCGACCGCACCGATCGACAGGCAAGCACACGCGAGAGCGAGTAAGCGCTTCATTGAAGGAATCTTCATTGTAAGGCTGGCCGGAGTTTCTCGGAACTGGATTCGCGCCGGGTCCGCGGGTCTGCATACGTTCGACGCGCTCGCCGCATCGCGGGTTGCAAGGGCATCAGATTTCCGGTGCGCGCGGAGGCTCCAGCGCATTACACTATTTCGAGAAGCCATTCGCACTGCCGCTCGATGCCAACTTCCGCCAAAAAACGCGCACTGCTTATCGTCGCGGGCCTTGTGTGCGTGATCGCCGCTGGCGCCGGCGCCTATTTCTATCGCCTGCGCCGGCCGCTCGCCGGAACGAACGCGGGCGCCGAACCGAGCATCCTGAGCCAGCTTCCCGCGGGAGCGCCTGCCGTTGCATATGTAGATGTCGCGGCGCTTCGAAAGTTGCAGGGCTCGCAGCTCGCGGCGGTGCTCGGGCTTGCAGGCGCCGATCCGCAACAGGATCGCGACTACAAAGACTTCGTCGCCGGCACGGGTTTCGACTACGAGCGCGATCTCGACAAGGTGGCCCTCGCGATCTGGCCAATGAGCGCGACGAAGCCCGGCGCACCTCTCGGCGAAAGCCGGATCATGGCGATCGCGGAGGGGCGCTTCGACCGCGACAAGATCAAAGCCTACGCCTTGCGCTCCGGAGAACACGTGACGCAAGGAGCGCAATCGTTCTACGAAGTGCCGGGCAATCCGCCCGTATCGTTTGCGTTTCTCTCCCCCACGCGAATCCTGCTGACGAACGCGAAGGGCCTGAGCATCCTCGCGCTGTTGCCCAGCGCAGCCGAGACGGAGGCGATGCGCGCGCGCATCGAGCGCGTGGCTGGTGCGCCCATTTTCGCGGTGGCGCGAACCGATACGCTGCCACCCGATGTGTACGCGAATTTCCGGAATGCGCCTCAGTTCGAGAGCCTCGCGCGCAGCGTCGAAGGCCTCACGCTCGCGGGACAGCCCGAAGGCGACTTGATCCACGTCGCTCTCGACGCCGAGTGCGACTCGATGAAAAACGCGCTGGAGCTTTCGACGCTTCTCGACGGCTTCCGCATGTTCGGCACGATGGCGCTTTCCGATCCGAAGACGCGCGCGCAGATGACCAAGGAGCAAGCCGTGTTCCTCGCGGCGCTCGCGAAGCGGGGCAAAGTGACGAACCAGGATCACTGGGTTCGCCTCACGCTGGACATCACGCCGGACATGCTCGCGTCCCCAGCCCCGAGCCACGCCGACCCGCACTGAGCTTCACGTCTCGATCTCAAGCGATTGTGCGAGTCGAAGAGAGGTTCTTCGACTGCGTGACCGGACGTCCCGCAGGAGCGGGACGGAAGAGATTGTCCGGTCACTCCGCTCAGAATGACGAGCCCGCCGGGCGGGATTGTTCGGCTACGCTCACCACGAGTTCCGACCCTGATTGGGTTGCGAAAAATTTGACACCCTTTCTGTGCACCAATCGTTTGTTTTCTATAACTTACGCATGAAAAGAGGTGGCGGGGTTTGACACCCTTTTTGCAGTAACCAGTGGCCAGTGGCCCTTCCGCGGCGCTCAGAGCAAGCGAGTGATTCGAGCCGGAGAGGCGCAAGGCAGGTGTCGGCGTCCCGGTCGCCCCAGCTTCGATGCCACCTAACAGCGTGTCACGTTTGTTTTGCTGTGCCATCCCACCATGCTTGTTGAGGGAGTGCTGCGTGTCAAGCGAGCGCTCCTGTGGACTTTTCTAGCGGCTGGATGCTGGACGCTAGAGACTGGAAATGCAAAACGGAAGACCGTCCCACCCTCAAAAACCGAAAGTGGGGCACCCGAAAATCATAATCTGAGTCGCGGGATGCGCGTCCGCGGCGCGAACTCGTGTTGCGTTTGCGTGCGACACCTGCTACCTAGACGCTATGAAACTTTATCTGGCAGGTCCCCTATTCAACGCCGCAGAGAGAGAATTCAACGCGCGGCTGCGCGATCTCTTGAAAGAAGCCGGCTTCGAAGTGTGGCTCCCGCAGGATCACGAACCTAGAGAAAAATCGGCCAAGGCAATCTTCCTGAAGGACGTGGAAGGGATCGACTGGTGCGACGTGGTGGTCGCGAGCATGGACGGAGCCGATCCGGATTCGGGCACTTGCTGGGAGTGCGGATACGCGCATGGCAGGAAGCCGGTGGTCGTTTACCGGACGGATTTCAGGGCGGGCGACGATCGGAGTCTTGGGCCCTATAACTTGATGCTGACGCAATCGGCGACAGCCTGCATTTTCATGCCGAATGCAAGCGTGGACGCGCTGGCAAAGTCCCTCACGGAGACTCTCAGGAAGTTGCAACACTAGCGATTTGAGATCAAGTCGGGCGCCCGAGCGTCCGAAAGCTTAAGAGTAAGTAGGACGATCTTGGCGTAGCCTTAGTTACTTGATCTTCGTAAGAGCACAGCCAGGATTGGCTGTGCCACAAAGGCAAAACCAGAACCGAAGAGCACAGGCACCCTCGGTCGGGACTCAGGGCAAGGGACAGCCTGTGCCACAAAGGCAAAAGCAGAACCGAAGAGCACAGGCACCCTCCGTCGGGACTCAGGGCAAGGGACAGCCTGTGCCAGAAAAGCAGAGACCAAAGCAAAGCATCTCGTAGCACAGCCAATCCTGGCAGTGCAGGCTGAGATGCTGATTGCAAGAGCACGCAGGCATATGGCACAAAGGCCGCGCGGAGACTGCCTGCATGGTCGACTACCGCCGCAACCTTCCTCACTGGTTTCCCAAGGAGAGATCCATCTTCCTGACCTGGAGACTTTACGGTTCCCTGCCTGCAAGATTTCTTCTGGAAGCGAAGGGGCCGCACAGACTCACTGCCCGCGAAGAATTCAAGGTGGCCGAGGAGAGATTGGATCGCGCCGAGTCCGGCCCTCTGTGGCTTAAGGATCCTCGGATCGCCGCCTGCGTGGTGGAGAAGCTCATCGAAGGCGCGGAGAGACTTCGCTACTACGACCTGCACGCGTACGCAGTGATGGCGAACCACGTTCACATGCTCATCACACCGAGAGTCGAAGTGCGGAAGCTCATGAATGGGCTGAAGGGCGTGACGGCTCGGGAGGCCAATGAAATCTTGAACCGAACCGGCATGCGCTTCTGGCAGGATGAATCGTTTGATCATTGGGTGCGAAGCGAAGCACAGTTCCTGCGCGTGAAGAATTACATCGAAGAGAATCCTGTCAAAGCCGGGCTGGTTGCGAAAGCTGAAGACTGGCCTTGGTCGAGCGCTTGTAGGCCGAGGTCGAAGTAGCCTTAGCCACATGATCGTCGTAAGAGCACAGCCAGGATTGGCTGTGCCACAAAGGCAAAAGCAGAACCGACGAGCATAGGCGCCTTTTGCGGCGATCAGAGCAAGCCCGTTCGGCCTCGCCACTGCAAGGCCTCAGGGCAAGAAGGCACAGAGGGCGGCCGCCACCGGTGAGGGAGCAGCGAGCTTTCACAGAAATCATTCACGCTGGGGCGGCTCCCTTACGGGTAGTCGCTATGCAAAAGGCGCAAAGCGCACAGACAAGAGTGTCTGTGCCACGACCACTTCAAGCGGCTGAGATCGATTCAGTTCGAGGCTTTGAGAAGCGGAGTGACGTCGCGTTCCATCTCCTCGAAAGAGAGCGCCTTCTCGTAGAAATGCGCGGGCTTGCCGTCGCGACCGAAGATGGTGGTCATCGGCAGGGCCTCGCCGTCGGCGGCCCACTTCGGATCGACGCCCTTGTAAAAATCGTCGTCAATCGACGACGCGAGATACACGGCGAACGATGGCTTCACTTCTTCGAGGTACTTCGCCATCGCGGCCTTGTCGGCTGGATCGGAGGCGTCGTTCATGGAGATCTCAACCACTTCGAGGCCCGCGGACTTGTACTTCGTCTGAAGCTTGATGATGTCCGGAAATTCCTTGTGGCAGGGCACGCAATAGGTCGCAAAGAAATTGAGGAAGACGACCTTGCCTTTGTTGGCCGCGATCATGGCCTTCACGTCTTCCGGCTTGACGATCTTCATCTCCGGCGCGGACGAGGACTGCGCGCGCACGCCGAGTCCCGCGAATGCGGCGACGCAGAGCGCAGCAAGCGCGAGGCAGACGAATCTCGTTACGCGACCGCGGAATCGAGATTTCATTGGCCGCCGGTTCCGGGCGCCGGGGACGCGAGCATCTTCGCCGACGCGTCGGCAACCTGCTGGAACGTGTCGGACGTGATGTTCACCTGATTGCTCACCACCTGGCGATTGTTATTCACGAGAAACGTGTTGTCGGCCTGCGTGTTGATCCTATAGAGGCGCACGCCCAAATCCTGCGGCCCTTTTTGCAAGTACACGAGCGGGATCTTGATGCCCTTATCGGCCGCGAGTTTTTCGAGCCAGTCCTTCGTGTCCGGACCGGCGATCATCACGGCAAAGCCCTTCAGCTTCTTCTGCGACTGCACGAGGCCGTTGAGCTTGACGATCAGATCGGCCGCTTCCGGAGTCGGCTTCTGGAAGAAGCCGATGACGGTCGGCGCCGTGCCGTACTCGCATACGTAGCAGGTGTCCTGTCCCTTGTACTGGCCGGTCACATCGATCACGCGGAACGACGGAGTGACGTCGCCCACCTTGCGGCCCGAGGTAATCGGTCCAGCGGCTGCAACAGCAGGCTGAGCGGCGGCAGGCTGCGCGGCAGCCGCACCCGCTGCGGAGGAAGAACTGCCATTCGCAGCGGCGGCATCGGCCATCTTGATGGCGTTGGCCGCGTCGGTGCCTTCCACGGGGAGTTTCAGAGCGACCCACTTGTACCAGCCGCCTTCGAGAATCTTCGTGTTCAGGTAGCCGAACTCGGAGAGCTTCTTGTACATGTCGAGCGAGTCTTCGTCGTGGTTGCAGGGGCAATACAGCACCAGCATCTTATTGCGCGGGAGCGGAATCGGCGGCTTCACCTGCTGGACCCAGGGATAGTTGATCGCGCCCGGAATGTGGCCTTCGGCGAAGGCTTCTTCGGGCTGCGTATCGACGAGCTGGAAGCTCGTGTCCTTGGCGTCCATCATCTTCTTGATGTCGGCAGGGGTGATGAATTGCGCCGGGGGAGCGGCCATCTGCGTGGGATCGTCAAATCCCCCCGCCGGCTGTCCATTGTCCTCCTGCGCGGCTGCCGTCTTGGGCGTCAGCGAGAGAATCGCGAGCGCAAGGTATCCAAGAGCGACCCACTTAAACAATGTCTTCATAACGACTCCCTGGTTTCTGGGCGAACCTGATTTTCATTCCCACACTATTAGACGAATGATGAGGGCTGCGGGTTTCGAGTCGTGCGCAAACGAAACCAAATCCTCTCTTTCGAGGATGTTAAGGCGGGGATGGGAGGGTGTCAAGCTAGTGCGAAGTTCGTGGTGCGGCAGAACGGGATACGGGTGCGGGAGCTGGGAGAGCGAAGGCGTAAACGACGCCGTCGACCGGATACACGACGTACTGGCGGCCATCCAGCTCGTACGTCATCGGGCCGGCGCCGAGCGAGCCGCCCGGATACATGTGCCAGAGGACTTTTCCGGTGGCGGCATCGAGCGCGACGAGGTTGCCGGAACTATCCGCGGTGAAAACGAGATGTCCGGCGGTCGAGAGAATTCCGGACTGTCCCCCGCGGCCCTGGGTATCGGCGATCCAGCGGGTTTTGCCAGTTTGAACGTCGATGGCCTTGAGCATCGATTTTGATCCGAGGAAAAAATCGCGCCCGGCCCAGCCTTCGGCGGATTTTCCGGGCATCGTTAGGTAGAAGACGCCCATCGTTTCGCGCGAGTTGACGTAGAAGAGGCCGGTATCGGGATCGTAGCTGGGCGCCTGCCAATTGGTGCCGACTCCGCCGGTGACCAGAACGCCATCGGGCTTCGGCTCTTTGTCGGGGTCCGGGATGGGCTGGCCGCGGTCGTCGTAGCCCTTCACCCAATTGGCGGGTACGAAGGCCTCGGAGATGAGCGACTTTCCGTTCGTGCGGTCGAGCACGAAGAAGAGACCGTTCTTGTTGGCCTGCGCGAGCATCTTGCGCGGCTTGCCTTTGAAGGTGCCGTCGAAAAGGACCGGCGTCATCACCGTATCCCAATCGTGCGTGTCGTGCGGCGACGACTGGAAATACCAGACGAGTTTTCCCGTGTCGGGATTCAGCGCGACGATCGCGCAGGTATAGAGGTTGGCGCCGGGGCGGCTTTCGCTATTTTCGACCGGATGCGGATTGCCCGTGCCCCAGTAAAGAAGATTCAGCTGTGGATCGTATGTACCGGTAATCCAGGTCATGCCGCCGCCGCGCGTGGCGACGTCGGTATCGTGCGGCCAGGAGTTCCACGCGACGGTGTCGTCCCGCTTGGGCATGGCGTCCCAGCGCCACTCGATTTTGCCGGTCATCGGATCGACGGATTCGAGAAAGCCGGGAAGGTCGGCGGTGTCGCCGGATGTGCCGACGATAATGTGATCGCGAATCACGAGCGGGGCCACGCCGCCGAAAGCTTTGAGCGCGGGATCGGCGATCTGAATCTGCCACAGCTGCTTTCCATCTTTGGCGTCGAGGCAGAGGAGCCCGGCGTCGGGCGTGCTGAGGTAGAGGCGATCGTGCCACATCGCGAATCCTTTGTTGCCGCCGCTGGTGGCCATGCCGGGACGCGCGAAATGCCAGATCTGGCGTCCGGTCCGCGCGTCGACGGCCCAGCCCTGATTCCCGCCGGCGATATAGAGGATGCCGTTGACTTCGAGCGGCATGGACTGAAGGCCGTTGGCGTGCGCCTGAAAGGCCCAGGCAAGGGAGAGTGCGCCGACATTTGTCTTATTGATTTGCGCGAGCGGGCTGAAGCGCCGGCCGGTGTAGTCGCCGTTGTACGTGGGCCATGTGTCCGAGGGAGGCTTCAGCATCTTCCCCGGATCGAGAGTCTGGGCGCTCGAAACGAGCGGCGCCAGCAGAACGAGCAGGAAAGTCAGGGGCGCGAACTTCTTCACTTTAGGGTCTCCAGGTACGTGAAGACGTCGTGCATGTCGGCGTCGGTGTATTTATCGAGCAGCGCGGCGTGCGCGGCGAGAGGATCGGTGACTTCGAGTTTCACCGCGCTGCGCGGCCACGAATGATACCAGCCGTCGTTGCCATTGATCGACACGTAGAAGCCGTCGTTGAGAACAACCGTGCCTTCGAATTTCTTCCCGGCGGCGTCGGTGACGACGGCCGTGGACGGCTTGCCCGACGGATAGAGAAACCGCACCTCGAGATCGGGCGGCGTGTATTTTTTCGCGACGCCGGCCAGATCGCCCGTGGGCGAATGGCACGTGTTGCATTTTCCGGGGCCGTTGAAATAAGCCTTGCCCGCTTCGACCGAACCCGTCGCAAGGCGCTCGGCAGGAATGTCGTTGGGATATGGGCCGAAGCGCGTGTGCAAGTCGAAGAGCGTGAGCTCGGCGTTCAAAAAGGCGACGAGATCAGCGACTTGCGAATCGCTGAACGGAAACGGCGGCATGCCCTTCTCGGCGCGCCCGCCCGTGATGACCGGGCCGATGAGATCGCCGCCTTTGTCATGGCGCACGAGGGAGGAGCGGATGAGATCGGGACCGCGTCCGCCGGTGGCGTCATCCGCGTGGCAGACGGCGCAATTCTGCTTGAAAGCCGTGCGGCCGCGTTCGGCGGCAGCCGCTTGCGCGGCGGCTTCAACGGCGCTGGGACGAACCGGGCGCTGCTGGCCCACTTGTTGAGCGGAGAGCGAGACGGCGACAACAAGAATCGCGAAAGCGATGAGAGCAGGCTTCTTCAAGCAGCTTCCCCCGGAGAAAACACCTCAATCGACGCGAGGATCGTAGCATCCGTTTCAGAAAAATAGAATGGCGCGCGGCCTTCGTTCTCTCGCGGAAAGCCCTGCGCTTCCAGCTAGCGACCGGCTTTGGTCAGCGTCGCGCCGCTGACCTTCTTCGTTTGGTGCGCCCAGTTCGTGCCCGGATACGTGAAGAGCAGATCGTATCCGGGCGAGCCGCCCGCCACGACGAGGTGAAAGTCGTCAGGGCTCTGGACAACCGGGATCCGCCCACCGGGCTTGAGGTTGTCCAGGAAAATCTGCGCCCGGTCGGGCCGGATTCGACCGTCGGCGATCGATGTCCGGAGGAATTCCTCTTCCGAGCCTTCTCCGAACGAGACTCCCTTGGCTAGCTTCTCGTACGGCACGCGGGTCTGCTCATAGAGGTACTCCTGCAAGCTCTTTCGCGTGTAACCCTTGCTCGCGAGTTCGACGGCGCAATCGGGATGCAGCACGATGATGTGTTTCTGAGCGTGGGGCCAGGCCACTCCCCGGTTTCGAATCTGTGCGACGATCTGATCGATCACGCCCTGCGCTGTCCACGGCGCCACCGCGCCGCCGCCGAAAATCTGCGGGTTGCCCGCCGAAGACACGGTCACCGAGCTGTCTCCGGCCTGAAAGCCCTGGCTGACGTTGTACGGTTCCCACGGGCTTTTCGCCGTGTCTTCCGCAAACGTGTAGAACGTGTACGCCTCGAGCCGCCCCGTGAGCCCCATGAAGTTCACCCGCGGCCAGGTCTGCCCGAGATTGAGAAGCGAAAGCTGGAGCGCCCGGCCGACGGTGCTATTCGCTTGCCAGCCGATGCCCAGCATCCCGATGCCGGAATTGAAATCGAGTTCCTTCGCAATGGGACCATCCACAATCACGACGGGCGTGAACGATCCTGTGGACGCCACCACGTGCGTCAGGTCGTAGTGCTTGTCGAGAAAACCATCCATCGCAGCCAAAATCACCGGAAAGTACTCCGGCTTCGCCCCCGCCATCACTGCATTGATCGCGATTTTCTCGATGGTTGCCGTGCCGTTCTTCGGCGCCACTTGCCCGATCACTTCCCTCGGTGAACGCGTCGTCCCTGCTTCCATCGCTTTCACGAGTTCCGGTGTCGGGGGAACGATCGGCAATCCGTCGGCCCAGTGACTCTCGAGGAAGAGGTCATTCACCTTTGTCGACGCGTCCAGGAAATCCTTCCCGGTCACCTTGATGTTCGCGCTTTC
>Ga0335077_10011944_pt1 | contig 10849 bp, 11 predicted proteins | sample Lox_Sample_31_FD_207151 | JGI IMG/M metagenome (GOLD analysis project Ga0335077, IMG submission 207151) | Soil microbial communities from Loxahatchee National Wildlife Refuge, Florida, United States - Lox_Sample_3.1 | ecosystem: Environmental > Terrestrial > Soil > Wetlands | place: USA...
CACCCTGTAGGTCACAGGGCCGCACTCCTCAACCAGACTCGCGAACTCTCGGTATAGCCTCAGGACAGACTGGGGCTTGCCCTGAAGGTGACTGCTCAAGGGAACTTCACTCATTCGCGGCTCCTTCCTTGGCGGCGTTCTGGATGATCGCAAGCCATTTGTTCGGCCCTTCGACCTTGATTCCCACGCGGTCGGCTGGCGTCTCACCGTTTGGGCTCTCATGCGGTCTGATGAAGTTATGATAGATTTGGAGCCCCTTCAGAATTGACGTGCCCGTGTTCTTGAGCCCACGCATGACTCGCTCGCGGTCTCTGACTACACCATTCATCCGCTTCATCTTATTGTTGTGAACCGCACCCTCTAGGGTTATCTCTCGGAAGTGCCTCGGAGCGACATCGGTTCGCCTCCAAGAGTAGACCTTCTTGAAAGCCGTGTGATACGAAGGCAAGCCATCCTTAGTCAGGGTCGCCGGAACCTTGCCCCCGGCCTTCATCGCCTCAAAGAAGAAATGCCTCGCGTTGTGCCTCTGCTTGGAGTCCCCCTCCCCTGGCAAGTTACCAGAACCTTCATTCGCCCTTTATATACCCTTTATATACTGAGAATTTTCGCCCAGTATATATGCCCCAAACAAAAGCAATCGTGAGCATCGAAAACGTAGTCGCTTCCGCCTCCATCAATCAGACGGTGGACCTCAACCTCATCACCAAGAACTTCGTGACCGTGGAATACCACCCAGACCAGTTCCCCGGTCTCGTGTTCAGGCTAAGGAATCCCAAGACCGCGACCCTGATCTTCAGCTCGGGAAAGATGGTCTGCACTGGCGCCAAGTCTGAGGAGCAGGCCAGGAAGGCCGTGGAGGAAGTGGTCCGGCAGCTCAGGAAAGGGAAGATACCCATAAAGAACGACGCGGTCGTCGAGATACAGAACATAGTCGCGTCCGCGAGTCTTGGCGGCAAGGTCCACCTAGAGGAGGCAGCGAGAGTGCTGCCCAAGTCCATGTACGAGCCTGAGCAGTTCCCGGGCCTCATACACAGGATGGCGGATCCGAAGACTGTGATTCTACTGTTCGCGTCGGGGAAACTCGTCTGCACGGGTGCGAAGAAGGAAAGCGAGGTCTATCGTGCGGTGAACAACCTGCACGTGACCCTGGAAGAGAAGAACCTTATGGTGTACTAGGTCCTTCTCTCCAAATTTGTTTTGGCACGACCCGCCTGGGATCCGTTCTTCAATCAGAAGCATGGCAAAGCAGCTGCGGACGACTTCCGACTCTTTCCTCTTTCTCCCGGCTTCCTCGAACTCTGCTAGGGGGAGCGGCGGCCGACCGATCTGGTTATCGCCTTCACGTTCTCCTTGCTTATGAGTTCCATCGAGTAGAGCGTGTCGGCCAGTTCGACCACGTCCGTTACGGCATGGAGGGTGATTCCCCGCTTGCTCAACCGTTCCCGTGCTCCTTCGAGCCTGTCGATGAGCACAATGGCCGAACTCACCCTTCCCCCTTCGTCTTCTATCGCCTCGGCCGCTGATATGATCGTCTTCCCAGTGGTTGCCAGGTCACCGACAATCGCTACGTTCCATCCGGGGCGAATCTCCCCCTCTACGTGCCGCCCGCTCTCCAGCTTCTTGGTGGGAGTAAATACCAGGGGTTTCTTCTGTGCCAGAGCCATCGGAGACGCCAGAAGCAGCCCCGCTATGGGAACGGCACAGTACGCGTCTGCCCTGGGAGCCTTCTTAGACGCGAGCTCGGATAGCGCGTCGACCACAGCCTTGTAGACTCCCGGGTAGCTGGGCAGCTCCCGGAGGCTGACGTAGTAAGCGCTGTCCTTGCCGTCGGGCAGTGTAAACGTTCCGAACTGGAGCGCCCCCACTTTTATGAGCCCTTCTGCGATGTCACTCAGGAGACTTCGGCGCTTCTTCCAGGCCATGGGCCACGAGTCAATCTTGTGCTTATAAAACAAGTCCGTAGAGAACCTTGCGTATGCCGGAGCTGTGGATTCCATACGGCGGGGTCGAGACTCTCGTGACCCTTCAGGCCGAGAATCTCGGGGTTGTCGCTGAGCCACCTCCGGACCAGGGGTCGGTCGAGATGGAACGCATGTCGGAGCTTGCCAAAAGCGCAGCCCGGGTTCTGGTCTGTGATGCAGCACCGCCGACCTTCGAGTTCCTCAGGGGCCTGCTTCCTGTCATCACCGAGTCCCAGGCTGTGGGTCTCGTTGCTCCGGCGCCCAAGCGAGTCGAAGCGGGGGTAACGGAGCTCAAGGGGCGAGTGAGCACCCTCCCCCCGCCTGTCCCCACGGCAGAGGGAGGAGAGGCCGTCATCGCACCTGAGCTCTTGGAGGAGGGAGTGAAGATATTCGTGGGCACGGCCAAGCCTGACCCATTCTTCGGGGTGTCGGACGCGAGGGTGCAGGCGTGCCTGAACTGGGTGGCGCACTCCAACGCCATCGCAGCGGGATCGAGGGAAGGGATGGAACCGCAGCCCTTCCAGAAGACAGGGGCATACGAGTCCATGGAGGGGATGGCGGCGAGGATCCCGGCGTCGAAGTTCCTGACACTGATACCCAGGGGTGGGAAGCTGTGGACGGTGATGGAGGACGCCCCCTTCGACGCAATCAAGAACGCCTTCCCGAAGGTAGCGATGCCCCAGACTAGGGGGCTCATTGTGGGAGCGGGAGGAAGGGGGTATGACGACACCTTCTCTGCGGCCCTGAGGGGAATCTGGAGCGCCATGGACGGCGTGAGAAGGACCGGCTCCATCCTCCTGATGGCAGAGTGTTCCGAGGGGATGGGCTCGACAGCCCTCGACATGCTCGTCACCGGCCAGATGTCCGGAAGCGACCGCAGGCGAGAGAGGTACGTGGACGGTCTGGAGGAGGTCTTCTACCTTAACAAGCTGAAACAGGAGTACGACCTACTCTTGCTTTCGGGCCTCCCGGAGACATACGCGAGGTCGAAGCTCGGGCTGACCACGGCCAAGGGGTCGGCCGAGGCAGTGGGGAGGATGCTCAACAAGGTTGGCCGCACGGGAAAGATGAACGTGATCCCACGTGCGCCCGAGTTCGCGGTCCAGTCAGGGTAGCGAGAACGTCGCTATGCTGTGGGGGACTGGAAGGCAGAGGAAGGCGAGGACAATCGCGCCCATGAAGATCCACTTCCTTCTGGTGGAGAGGTCGGACACCTCGTCGAGGAGCTTCAGCCTTACGGGTCTTCCCGCGAGTAGCAGGGCGACAATGGCCACGGCCCAGTACGTCGCATAGTTCATGTCGAGGACAAGCAGGAGCAGGACGCTGAGGTAGGTCGCAGCCCTCGCCCCCCGGTCCCCCCAGGAGGCCGACGCCAGTAGGCCGCCGTCGAAGAGGGCCATTGGGAGGAGGCAGATGAACACCATTATGAATCCGAACGAGGCACCATCGGCTATCGGGGAGACCTGGACGTAGCCCGCCGGGGCGCTGCGGGCGAGAGGCCCGAGGACGAGGTCCAGCCCCGCCTGGATGGCGTTAGCGTTGATGGAAACTGTGGTGTTCACGAGCGGCGTGTTCTGGAAAGCCACCGTGGAGGTCACCGACGAGAGCACCCCTACGACGTAGAGGGCGACGGCGAGAACGAATATGGCCAATGGGCCGGCGATGACCACGTCGAAGAGCCTGTCCTTGTTGATGGCCGGCTCCCTTGGGGTGCTGATGAAGCCGAGCGAGGGGAGGAAGGGAGTGAGGAGCGGCACGCCCGGAACGACGTAGCTTGTGGAGTGGCCCGCCTGGCCCTTACGGGCGGAAAGTCGCTGCCCCAGCTCGTGGACTCCAAGGAGTACCCCAACGGAGGCGCCGAACCCCAGGAAGAGGAGGTAGGCTGGGAAGCCGGGGACCAGCTGCTCGTCAACAGACGTCTGGAGCCACGAGAACACGCCCAGGGACGCGACGGTGAACAGCGCGACGAGGGCCGAGACGCCGGACCGCCCCCTCGACGGCGGCGCTGCCTTCCTGATCGTAAGTACGCATTCCTCCTTTGTCCCTGTGAGCTCGGGCCTGAATCCTTTCACCTCCAGTTCCCGGTCGAGCTGCGCGAACTTCGCCTTTGTATCCTGGGCGTAGGCGATATGGAACTCGAGCTCGCCTTCAGGAAGAGCGTAGAACTCCTTCACCGAGAACGTCGACCGTACCACTTGCTCAACATCCCGAGCCGCGGCGGACAAACCCGGCCGGTGTCCATGTTTCCGATAATAAGCTGTCGCAACACTCCAGCAAGCTTTAACCGGCGGCCGAGGGCAAGAACGTTCGGAATTGCAGAAGGCCATCGTGGCTAGGGTCGGGGATTACGGGATCAGGCGCTGCGAGCGGGACGACATCCAGGCGGTCATTGACATCAATATGGAGACTCTTCCGGAACACTACTCGGACTACTTCTATTACGAGATTCTGGTGGAGTTCCCAGAGACATTCCTCGTTGCCGAGTTCGATGGCGCCGTCGTCGGTTACGTCATGTGCAGAATCGAGTATGGGTTCTCCCACCTCAAGAAGCTGGGGCTGGCCAGGAAGGGGCACATCGTGTCCATAGCGGTGAAGGAGCAGCACAGGGGAAAGGGGGTTGGAACCATGCTGGTGAAGGCATCCCAGGAAGCCATGGCCACGAAGGATGCGACAGAGTCATACCTCGAGGTAAGGGTGACCAACGGCGAGGCTATCACCCTCTACCAGCGGCTGGGGTACACGGTCACGAGCCGGCTGGAGACGTACTACAAGGACGGGGAAGCGGCCCTCGTAATGGCGACCAAGATCGGCCATTGACCCTGAGCACCCCCCTCCTAGGGCTCGCCCAAACCCTCGAGAGGGTCAAGGGAACGAGGGGGAAGAACGAGAAGGTGAAGATACTGGCCGGCTACCTCAGAGGCCTAGGCCCGGACGACGCCATGGTCGCAGCCAGGGTCGCGTCTGGTAGGGCGTCGGAACGCGGCAGCAAGGACGAAGCTCAAGTTGGCTACTCGACCCTCTTCGACGCCCTGCAGGACGTGACGGGTGCGACGGAGGAGTCGGCTTCGAAGACCTACCTTCGACACGGCGACCTCGGCGAAGTCGCAGAGGAGCTGCTCGAAACCAAGAAGGCGCAGGCGCTCTTTGGCGAGCCCCTCACGCTCGCGGACCTAACGGGAGCGTTCGCTAGGCTCAGGTCGCTGAAGGGGAAGGGATCCTCCGCCGCGAGGCGGGGCGTCGTGGAGTCACTGTTGCTCAGGGCGACGCCCCTCGAAGGCAAGTACGTGGTCAAGGTACTGACGGGCGAGATGAGGACGGGGTTGGTCTCGGGCCTCCTTGAAGAGGCAATTGCCGATGCCTATGGATTGTCCCAGGAGCAGTCCGCGAGAGCGCACATGATTCTGGGGGACGCCGGGGTGTTTGCCCGGGAGGCCGCGGCGGGGAATATCGGGAAGGTGAAGATCCAGCCCTTCAGGCCAGTCAACTTCATGCTCGCCGAGCCGATGGCCACGGCTCGGGAGATATCAGAGCACTACGGCAAGCCGGTGTACGCGGAGTGCAAGTACGACGGCGTGAGGGCCCAGGTCCACAAATCGATGGGGGAGGTGCGCATTTACTCCAGGAGGCTCGAGGAGATTACAGAGAGCTTCCCCGAGGTGGTCGGTGCGCTCGAAGGCTCGAAGGGGGAGCTCATCGCCGACGGGGAAATCGTCCCATTCAAGGACGGTCACCCCCTCCCCTTCCAGCTCCTGCAGAGGAGGCTAAGGAGGATGGAGGGCTTCGAAGAGGCGGCGGGAGCCGCTCCCGTGAGTTACTTCGCCTTCGACCTTCTCCTGCTCGACGGGAAAGAGACCATCGGACTTCCGTTGTCCCGAAGGCGCGCGCTTCTTGCGAAGCTGACGAGGGGCACCGGCGTCCGACTTGCGGAGTCGGTAGACGTAACGACGGAGGATGAGATTCAGTCTGCCTTTCGGCGTAGCCGGGACCTCGGCTATGAGGGGCTCGTCGTAAAAGACCCCGACAGCCTGTACGCCATGGGGAAGAGGGGTTCAGGATGGGCCAAGCTAAAGGAGGAGCTCGACACCCTCGACACCGTAATCGTGGCCGCCGAGTACGGCCACGGGAAGAGGGCAGGAGTCATATCCGATTACACCTTCGCCGTGAGGGACGGGGACAAGCTCCGGACCATCGGAAAGGCGTACAGTGGGCTGACGGACCCGGAGATCGCCGATATGACCCGCAGGCTCAAGGAGATCACCATCAGAGATTACGGCTACAGAAGGGAGGTCAGGCCGGAGGTGGTTATCGAAGTGGCCTTCGACAGCATCCAGCGGAGCGACAGGCACGACGGTGGCTTCGCCCTGAGATTCCCGAGGATAAAGAGGATCAGGGCAGATAAGTCGGTGGACGACATAGACACCCTGGAGAAGGTCGAACGGGTCTTCGAAGGGCAGAAGCTGAAGGTTGAGGAAGGCCAGTAGCTGAGCCGAACTTCGCTACTTATATGCGGAGGCCGGATACGTCTGCTGGTTGTACGGCCAGATCCTGATCGCTGTGTCCTTCGCTGTCGCGGCCTATCAGGACCTGAAGGAGAGGGCGGTCAGCGACCTCGTCTGGATACCCGCGGTAGTTGGGATCGCCGTCATCTTCTACTCCCTGGCAACCACGGGGCAGTACGCAGACCTCGAGTTCGACGCCTTCAGGATCCTCCTTCTCGGAGGGATGGCGTTCGCGATGGTCTACTTCGGCGTTCTCGGTGAGGCTGACCTCATCGCTCTGGTCTTCTTCGCCGCGGACCCCTATGCCCTGGGAGTGCTCTTCGCCATCATTGGTGCGGTGGTAGTGCTCATCCCACACCTTGGATACGTGATGCTTACCGGTGAGGGGAGAGGGAGCCACGTCATCCCCGTCGAGAGGTTCCTGAAGGAACAGAAGTGGATCCCGAGGGCGACCATACTTGGTGGGGTCAGGAGTGAGGTGGACAGTGACGTGAACAGGGCGAGGGAGGAGGTAGAAGGGGTGCAGAAGGAGGGGATGCAGGTGGAGGTCGTGTACGGCGTACCGGACGTCCTGTACTTCGGGCTCGGATACGTCCTGTACCTCGCGTACCTGGTCCTGTTCAACTACGGACTCTTCAGTTCCCTCCCCTGAGCTCCCGGCCCGTGACGAGATTATATCCACAGGCCGGAAGGATGCGCGCGCGATTGGCGTTCATAGTCCTGGAGGGGTTCTCAGGGACGGGGAAGACATCCCTCGCGATGGGGCTGGAAAAGATGGGGTGGCTGAGACTGACCGAGTCTGCGCACTCGGTCTCCAAGGACGTGCCAGTGGCGGAAAGGGCTGACACGGCAGCGGACTTCAGTCTGCTCGGGGCAACCATGATGTCCAGCTCCGTCATCTCGAAGCTCAGGGGGACGAGGAACATCGTCTCCGAGGGGTACCTTCTCGGCGACCTTGCGTACGCGAAGATCAGGTATGAGCTGAAGAAGAGCGACGCATACCCCTCCATGGTCACCCTGGTCAAGCGGATGCTGCAGGAGCCCTCCCTGAGGCCGGATCTGTACATCCTGCTAAGGGCAGGGCAGGAAGTCATAGACATCAGGCAGAAGGGCAAGGACGAAAGGGAGAAGAACCTGACAGAGTTCTTCCGGACGAGGTACTACACCGCCCTCGCGGAGATCCATGACGAGATGGGCGAAGGGAGCATCGAGACCGTGGAGACGAACTCAGACATCGAAGCTACCCTCAGTGTCATACTGGGAGTTTTGGCCAGGCACCGGGTGACGGGGGCTTGAATCCGAGAGAGTGGGAGAAGCGACTGCTCGGAGCCACGGCGAAGGTGGAAGCGAAGGTCGCCGACCTGGCCAGCATGGGAGGGCGGGGGAAGTCGGTGGGCGTGGGCGCCTCGGGGGATAGGACAATTCTTGCAGACAAGGTTGCAGAGGACGTGTTGCTAGAATCTATCCTGGAGGTGGAGGGCGTTAGGGTCCTGAGCGAGGAAGCGGGCGCGGCGGGCGATGCAGGTGCCGAGACCCTTGCCGTGGTCGACCCCTTGGACGGCTCGTCGAACTTCGAGAGAGGCATACCGTTCTACTGCACCTCCGTGGCGATCGTGGAGGGGGGCTCGCTAGAGGACGTCTCCGTGGGGGTGGTGAGGGACCTGGTGTCAGGAGACGTGTACCACGCTGTTAAGGGGAGGGGTGCCCGGAAGAACGGCAGAGCCATCGCGACGAGCGGTGTCTCCAGCATATCCCGGGCGGTGGTGGGGGCGGACCTCAGCAGGGGCACTCCCCTCCTGGTCTCTGGCCTGGCTCCCCTGATAAGTGGCGCGAAGAGGCACGTGCACTTCGGCGCAAACGCTCTCGAGCTCTGCCTTCTTGCGGACGGGACCATTGACGCCTTTGTCGATGCAAGGGGGAGGATCCGGATAACGGACTTCGCCGCAGCCTACCTAATCGCGAAGGAAGCAGGGGCAGAGATCTCGGCACCTGATGGGAGGGGACTGAAGGCGAGCTTCGATCTGGAGCGCAGGCTCAGCTTTGTCGCAACGGCGAATAGGCGCCTGCACCGGGAGATCCTCGGCGGCCTGAAGGGGATCCCCGGCATAGGCTAATAATCGAAGGCAGTGACGGCAGGCTCCTTGACCAGAGCCCAGAGGGTAGCGAGCGTCACCATGGTGCTGTCCAACCCCGCTACGCACGACCCCAGGCCCGTCAAGGAGGCTCAGACCCTCGCCAGGGCAGGCTACGCCGTTACCATTCTGGCCTGGGACAGGGAGGGGGAGACGAAGTCTGATTCCATCATGGGGAACGGTGTTGTCGTGAAGAGGATGCGGCTCTTTGCCGGTCACGGTACGCCGGTAAGGACCGTGCCGAAGCTTCTTGTGTTCTACGCCTGGTGCTTGATGCACCTGCTGGGGTCCTGGGCGGATGTGATTCACTGCCACGATGTCGACACCCTCCCCGTGGGCCTGGCATCGAAGGTCATCGGGGCCGGTAGGATTAGGCTCGTCTACGACATGCACGACCTGCCTGAGGCGTTCCTAAGGTTCTTCCCCCTTTCGGGGGTGTTTCAGAAGGTGTTCCTTTCCATGGCAAGGGAAACGGCCGACCTCGTGGTGAGCGCGAGCGAAGGATACGTCAGCCACCTTCGAGAGGCCGGGTTCAAGACGAGGAGGACCGTCCTTGTGCTGAACGCCCCTTCGCTCAGCGAGGGGAGGCAGCCGAGACCCCGGCTGGGCAACTTCAGCGTGCTGTACTACGGGGCGCTCGAGGAGGAGCGGGGAGTCAGGCTGCTGGTTGAGGCCGCCAGGGACCTCGAGGGTGTGACCCTCACCGTCGCGGGGAGGGGACGCCTCAACAGCTGGGTGGCAAGCGCGGCCCGGGAATCGAAAAACATAGAATTCCTGGGTTGGTTGAGCCTTACAGAGCTAAACACGGTGATCGAGAAGGCGGACCTCATCCCCTCCTACTACGAGCCGAAAACGACCAACATCCTTCTGTCCACTCCCAACAAGCTTCTGAGGTCGTTCGCACTTGCCACCCCCGCTCTCGTGGCCTCGGGCACCTTTCAGGCCGAGATAGTCGGGAGGCACGGCTGCGGCCTGACGGTGACCTGGGGGCGGGCTGAGGAAGTGAGAGACGCCGTTGCCACCCTGGCAAGGGACGGGCAAGCCTATGCCGGCATGGCGAGCATGGCCTACGCCGCATTCAAATCAGAACTCAACTGGGAGGCGATGGAGGCGAAACTGAAGGGGGCATACGGGGCCCTGCTCCAGGGGCGGGCAAAGAGCGCCGGGGACTGAATACATCTTCCGCTAGAAAGATTTAACCCATATTGACATCACGCGGTCACTGGATGCACGACGTCTGCGTTGTGGGCCTCGGATACGTCGGGCTCCCCACTGCGTGCTCCTTCGCGAGGTCAGGCCTTGACACCATCGGCGTCGACGTCCGCCCCCATGTCGTCGCTGCGGTGAAGAGAGGGAGGAGCCACCTCACCGAAGCAGGGCTCGGGGACGAGGTCAGAAAGGCTGTCAGGTCTGGGAAGCTGCACGCGACCGGCGACATCCGCAGGGCGGTCTCCGGCTCAGCGGCGGTCATCGTAGCGGTTCAGACCCCCTACCAGGACGGGAGGGTGGTCCTCGACTTCCTGAAGGCAGCCTGCGCGCAGGTGGCCGAGTCGATCCGGCCAGGGACGGTCGTTATTCTGGAGAGCACGGTGCCCGCGGGCACCTGCGAGCGGGCGATCCTCCCCTTGCTGGAAGCGGGGGGGAGAAGAGACGGGAGGGAATTCTATTTCGCCTACTGCCCGGAGAGGATAGCCCCGGGCAACTCCATCCAGGAGTTCGTCAGCAACGACAGACTGATTGGGGCGGCAGGCCACCGGAGCTTCGAAAAGGCGGAAGCCCTGCTGAAGAAGGCAGTCAGGGGGAGGCTGCTGAGGACAAGCATACTCAACGCGGAAGCCGCCAAGCTCGTGGAGAACACGGCCAGGGACGTGTACGTGGCCTTCGCCAACGACCTCGCAAGGGTGGCATGGAGGGAGGGGTGGGACGCAAGGGAGGTAATCAGGCTCGCGAACACTCACCCAAGGGTGAAGATACTCAGCCCAGGCCCCGGGGTCGGTGGTCCGTGCCTGACGAAAGATCCGTACCTGCTGCTTGAGGGGCTCCGCTCCGAGGACCCAGGCGTCGGCTTGACCATTAGGACGGCCAGAGGGGTGAACGATGGGATGCACCTGGAGGTCGTAAGGCTCCTCGAGGACGCCGGCCCCCCCGGGCGGAGGAGCAAAGTGGCGGTCCTTGGGACAGCGTACAAGCCCGAGGTGGGTGATCCAAGAAGCAGCCCTTCGGAGCGCGTGGTCAAGGAGCTGCTGAGGAGGGGGTA
>Ga0335077_10011946_pt1 | contig 10848 bp, 9 predicted proteins | sample Lox_Sample_31_FD_207151 | JGI IMG/M metagenome (GOLD analysis project Ga0335077, IMG submission 207151) | Soil microbial communities from Loxahatchee National Wildlife Refuge, Florida, United States - Lox_Sample_3.1 | ecosystem: Environmental > Terrestrial > Soil > Wetlands | place: USA: Florida...
CCCGGGATTCGCCTCACCCGTTATCCGGTTCCGTACTTCCTCTACATCTACGACGCGATCCCGTTCGACGAGCACTACCGAAGGATCGAGCAGCGCGAGCTCCGGCGCTGCTTGCCGGCGTTGATCGCGGCTGAGCGTCCGGATGTCGTCGTCGCCGGCCAGGAGCCGCTGGCATGGTATGTCCCACAGATCGCGCGAGAACACGGCGTATCCTGCGTTCTGCTGCTCAGGGGGAGTCCGACATCCATGATCGTGGACAGCATGTTCCCCGAAGAGCACGAGCGATCCTGGCTGGAGGCATTTCGTCGAGCCGACCGCGTCGTCACGGTCTCCCGCTTCTTCGAGGCCGGTCTGCGCGAGCGCGGCCTGAGTCGAGTCAGCGCGATCCAGAACCACGTCGATCTCGATCGCTTTCGGCCCGAGGCGAAGGACCCGGCGCTCCTCGATCGGCTCGGGATCCGTCCCGACCAAATCGTTGTCGTCCACGCGTCGAAGATCGAGCCGCTCAAGCGCCCCCTCGACCTCGTTGCCGTTGCCGGCGAGATCGGGAGGCTCGTCGATCTGATCTACGTCGTCGTCGGGGAGGGACCGCTCCTCGCCGGGGTCAAGGAGACGTGCCGGAAGCTCGGGATCATGGAACGCTTCCGGTTCGTCGGTTGGGTTCCGTACGACCGCATGCCCCGGTTGCTCAACCTCGCCGACATGGTCGTTCAGCCCTCCCAGAGGGAAGGCCTATCGCGCGTCTACCTCGAAGCCATGGCCTGCGGTCGCGTACTGATCGCCTCCGACATCCCGGCGGCGCGAGAAGTCGTCCGCGACCGGCAAAACGGACTCCTCTTCGAGCTCGGGAACCTCGACAGCCTCGCGAGGACGATCCGTCTGGCCGCGGAGAACGGCGCTCTCAGGGAACGGATTGGCGAGAACGCCCGGACAAGCGTTGCCTCCCACGCGCTCGAACGAGTGGCGGCGCAATACGAGCACGTGTTCCGCGAGGCCGTCGCCCCCTAGAGTTACGTCAGTGACTCCCGTTCTCTCGGCTTGCTCGTGGTCCCCTCAGCGAATCGCATCGGAAGCGGCGCCGGCGTTCACCGTCGCGGCGGTGGGTCCGTCTTCGGCGCGGGGTCGAGGGTCTGGCTGGCCACGACGATGACCCTGCCGTTGTCCTGGCTCACCTTGATCGTGTTCCAGGGGACGGAGATCGTATTGCCCCCGATCCCGAACTTGCCGCCTGCCGCCACCACAACGCTGACGATATGGCCATCGCTGGGATCGATCATGAGCCGGCTCACCTTGCCCACGTCGACGCCGGTGGCATCCCTCACCGTGCTCCCGACGAGAGCGTCTGATCCGACCAGGACCGTCCGTTCTGACGAGGCCACGTTCGACGAAGCCGCCGGTTGTGCCATCGCGGGGGTGGTCAGCGGCAGCGCCGCGATCAATCCAGTCGCAAGCACCCGAGCCATGTCTCTCATGAGGCACCTCCTGAATCACTGAGTGCAAGCGACGTGCCGCCAGAGACTCGCTAGTTCTTTCGCGTGGCTCGTGTGTCTTCTTCCTCGCGCTCGGCCTCGGTCATGGAACGTTTCTTGGTATCTTCAACACTCTTGGTATCTTCAACACGCGGCGAGGTCTCAGCTTTGAACCAGCATCCACTGGAGAGCTCCTGTTGAAGGGATCCAAACCGGTCCGACGTCGAGCCCCACGCGACCGAGGGAAGGAAGTACCGGGAAGCACTTCCCCACCCGTCAAGCCGCCATCGCCCGAGATCCCGGGGGCGCGACCGGCTCCGCTCCCCAGGTTCGTGCCCCCGCAGCTCGCGACACTTGTCTCCCACTCGCCGGCCGGCGACGAGTGGCTGCACGAGATGAAGTTCGACGGCTATCGCATCCTCGCTCGCGTAGAGCGGGGCGCGGCGCGGCTCCTGAGCCGAAACGCTAAGGACTGGACGGCGCACTTCCCGGCGGTCGCGAAGGCTGTGGCGCGCTTGCCCGCCGAGCGCGCCATGCTGGACGGCGAGGTCGCCGTGCTACTGCCCGATGGGACGACGAGCTTCCAGGCGCTGCAGAACCTCCTGACGGGTGAGATGAGCGGTCAGCTGGTCTACATGGTGTTCGATCTCCTCCACCTGGACGGGCGCGACCTGACCGGCACCCGGCTCGAGGACCGCAAGGCAGTGCTGGAAGCGTTGCTTGCGACCGCGGGACCGGCGGCGGATCCGCTGCGGTTCAGCCGTCACGTCGTCGGCTCCGGGCCCAAGTTCCTCGAGCAGGCCTGCCGTCTGGGCCTGGAGGGTGCGGTCGCCAAGCGGCGCGATGCGCCGTACCGGAGCGCGCGAAGCACCGACTGGCAAAAGATCAAGTGCATCAAGCGACAGGAGGTCGTCATCGGGGGATACACGGACCCCGATGGCTCGCGCGTCGGTATCGGCGCCCTGCTGGCCGGCGTGTACGAGGGACGTAAGCTCGTGTATGCGGGGAAGGTCGGCACTGGATTTACCGAGCGCTCGCTGCGTGACCTGCACCGGCGGGTCGAGCGACTCGCAGTGAGCCACTGTCCGTTCGCTGTTCCACCGACCGGCGTGGGCCGCGCCCATTGGGTCCGCCCAGAGCTCGTCGCCGAGGTAGCGTTCGGACAATGGACGAATGACGGCAAGATGCGGCATCCGTCATTCCAGGGACTCCGCGAGGACAAGCGCGCGGTAGAGGTCGTGCGGGAGCGTCCGGTGGCGAGCCCGACCTCCGGGGAGAGACCGCGCCCGTGACGGGATCGCCGAAGGTCCGCGACAGCACGGTGGCCGGCGTGACCCTCACGCACCCCGATCGAATTCTGTATCCGCCCCAGGGCACGACGAAGCGCGATCTCGCGCTGTTCTACGAGTCCATCGCCGAGTGGATCGTCCCTCACCTGAAGGGCCGGCCGATCTCGCTCGTCCGTTGCCCCGAGGGCGTCGGCGGAGCCTGCTTCTATCAGAAACACGTTGGGGTCTGGGGGCCATCGGGTGCCCGGCGCGTGAAGATCAAGGAGAAGAGCAAGGTCGGAGAGTACCTCGTCGTGGACGACCTCGCGGCGCTCGTCGGGCTCGTGCAGATGGGTGTTCTCGAGATCCACACCTGGAACGCCGTCGTGGCGGACATCGAGCGACCGAACCGCCTCGTGTTCGATCTCGACCCGGACCCGGCGCTGCCGTGGGCGCGCGTCGCGGAGGCCGCCCGACTCGTCCGCGACAGACTCTCCAGCGCGGGACTGCGCAGCTGGGTCAAGACCACCGGTGGGAAAGGACTCCACGTCGTCGTGCCGCTCGCGCCCGGCCCCACGTGGGCGGAGAGCGGCGAATTCGCGCGCGCCGTGGCCGAGGCCATGGCCCAGGAGGAACCGCGGCGCTACACGGCGCAAATGGCAAGGTCATCGCGCGGAGGCAAGATCTTCATCGACTATCTGCGCAATGTCCGAGGCGCGACCAGCGTGGCCGCGTTCTCGACACGAGCGACGCCCCAGGCGCCGGTCTCGGTGCCGGTCGACTGGGAGGAGCTGTCGACAGATCTCCGTGGCGATCACTTCACGTTGGCCAGGGTGCGCACCCGGCTCGCCCGCCTGCGCGCGGATCCCTGGAAAGGCTACTGGACGACTCGCCAGTCATTGCCATCGCCCCATGGCGAGTCGAGGGCGCCTGGCCGCGGCACACGGGAGCGGCGTCGCACGTCACGCTCGAACTGACGCGCGCGCCGGCATCCGTTCGACTCAGACGGATAGCGCCGCTCAACGCGGCTTACGGGGAACCTTCTTGCCCTTCTTGCGGGCCTCGGAGAGGCCGATCGCGATGGCCTGCTTGCGGCTCGTGACCTTGCCGCCCTTACCGGCTTTGCCGCTGCGCAGCGTCCCGTGCTTCCGGCGACGCATGGCGCGCTCGACGTCCTTGCTGCTGCCTTCACTATATTTGCGTTTGGCCTTTGCCATGGCGCGTCTCCTGGAGAGTCGATGACTCCATCTCCAGTCTTCCACAGCAAGACGGATGCCGCGGGATGGGCGTGGGCGAGAATCGGGAGCAGTTACACGGTAGAAAGTACGTCGCAGGGGAAGCGTTCAACGAGCGTCGTCAACCTCCGAGCGGCACAACTGGTGCTTGCCGCCCTGGGCAAAGGCCAGATCGTCGACGAGCTCGATCCGGAAGTCCCCGCCTGGGCCGAGGGTCTGCCGGATCTCCGAGTGGAGCGCCTCGAGGTCCGACGACGGTGGCTCGACATCCGCGATCACGCGCAGGACAAATCGTTCCGGCGTCTCCTGCACGAGCTGATAACGGCGATGCCAGGGCATGTCCCAGAAGGTCATGGGGATCAGCTCCCAGTGATGCATCTTCCGCCCGCCCGGCAACACGCAGTAGTCCATGGTGCGGCCGTGGAGATCCCGAAGGGTCGAGAACGGCGCCCCGCAACGGCACTGCTCGTCACCGCGGGTGGCAGTGTCCCCGAGACTGTAACGAATGTACGGGACGGCGTAAGTGTGAAGGCCGGTGACGACGACGTCGCCCGACTCGCCAACCGGCACCGGACGACCATCACGGAGCACCTCGACGACGACGCTGTCGTCACACACGTGCAGCTCGCCCGTCACGCTGCACTCCCAGCCCAGTAGGTTGAACTCCTGGCTGCCGTATATCCCGAAGACCGGCGCCTGGAAGCCGCGGCGGATGCGGGCCCGCATGGCGGGGGTTCCCACTTCGCCTCCATAGAAGACGAAGCGGGGGTTCCGCGTGCGCTCGGCGAGATCGGGCCAGAGGGACGCGACCTCGGCCAGCACGCCGGGGTAACCCGTCACGATTTCGGGCGCCATGCGCGCGAGGTCGCGCGCGATGTCCGCGACCGGGTGCAGGCAATCGAGATGTCCGAAGTTCAGGATGTCCAGCCGCCGCTTGATGAGATGTCCCAATCCCTTGCGCTTCTTGTCGGTGGGAACGCCCCTCGAGCTGACGCTGACCGAGCGATCGCGGAGGCGGCGGCCCAGGAGCCGGTGGGCGCGGATGCGGAACATCTGGAGGAGCCGATCTTCGAACGCAGTGCGGCGGATCCGCGCCGGCTCTCCAGTCGAGCCCGTGGTGTATCGCAGGAGCAGTCGGCGCACGTCGACGCCGCGGGCGACGAGATCCACGAGCGGCCGCTCGCGGAAGTCGGTCTTCGTCGTGATCGGCAACCGGACCAGGTCGCCGGCGGAGCGGATCTGCGACGGCTCCACCCCCGCATCCTCGAAGAGCTTCCGGTAGCGTGCCACGTGTTCGTACGCGTGGGCGAGGAGGATGCGCAGCTTTTCGTCTTGAAAGCGGCGGACCCGCTCGCGCGGTCCGCGCGGATGCCGCCAGAGACGGACCATCGTGTCCGTCTGCTCTCTCAACGACGTCCAGTGCGGGCCCAGGGATCTAGCTCCACCAGAAACGTTGACGACCTGTCGGCCACGGCTCACGCATGGCAGGATAGGCCTACCATGACTTGCAGCCGCGCCGCCACCCGATGATCGGTCTCGCCGACGTGCTGAGCGTCTACCGGGCGACTGGTCGTCACCGCCGCGCCTCGCGGGACGAGATCCTGACGTGGCGAGACGCCTGGCTGCGCCGGCTGATCGCTCACGCCTACGACCGCGTGCCCTACTACCGGGCGCTGTTCGATCGTCACGGCGTCGAGCCGCGGGCCATTCGGACGGCGGCCGACCTCGCTCGGATCCCCGTGAGCGCGAAGCGCGATCTCAGGGCGGCGCCACCGGGCGACCTCGTCGCGCGGCCCCTCGACCCCGCCCGGCTGCTCGTTCACATGACGAGCGGCTCTTCGGGCGAACCCTTGACCATTCGGCGGACGTGGGCCGAGGAACGCATCGGGAGCGCGTTCCGGCTCAGAGCGCTCCACGACTTCGGGGCTCGACCGTGGCACAAGCGGGTTGCGATCGTTTCCTTGCGGCCACGCGATCCGCTCGACTGGAGCGGACCCCAGCGCATCGTTCGCGCGCTCGGCCTGTACCGGAAGGCCATGCTCGACTGCCGCGTGCCGGTGCCCGAGCTCGTGCGAGACCTCCAGGCATTGCGGCCCGACGTGATCTCGACGTCGCCGGGGATCGCCGCGATCATCGGCCGCACGTTGCCGAATGGCGGGCCCAACGGACGCTGGCCGCGCCTCGTGGTGACCGGTGGCGAAGTGCTCACACCGCCCCTGCGGCGCCAGATCGGTGAGAGCTTCGGGGCGACGGTGATGGAGGTGTACGCAACCTACGAGTTTGGGATCATCGCCTGGCAATGCCCGCGCGTCGGAACGTTGCACGTGGCCGACGATGGCGTGATCTTCGAGGTGCTGAAGGACGGCCGCCCCGCCGAGCCGGGCGAAGCGGGGGAGGTGGTGGTGACACGTCTCCACGCCTTCGCCATGCCGTTCATCCGATACCGGCTCGGCGATCTCGTGACGCAGGGCGAGCCCTCGTGCCCGTGCGGCGCCCCGTTCTCGACGATCCTCACCATACAGGGGCGCATGGTGGACTACTTCGTCTTGCCCGGCGGCCGGCTCTTTCACCCGTACCAGGTGCTGACCGGCATCCTCGGCCACGCGGCGCGGTGGCTCGGGCAATATCAGCTCACCCAGGAACGCACGGACCGCGTCGTGATTCGCGTGCTCCCGTTGACGGCTCCGACGGCGGCCGAGGTCTCGTCGCTGGAGCAGGTGGCCCGCGCGGCGCTCGGCCCCGGGGTCGAGTTCCAGGTCCTGCTCGTCGAGGACATGCCCCTCGAGGTCAACGGGAAGTTCCGCGTGTCCCGCTCCTTCGTCGCGTCCGACTACGACGACATCGACTGGGAGCGACGACGGGCGGATGACCTCGCCGCCGCCCGCTCGAAGCGCGCTGACATCTCGTGATCGTCTGCTCGTCGGCCTCGCGGGCCAACGTCGTCACACGCGAGCGGGGCGACGGCGACCGGCCTCACCAGTTCGCGATCAGATCGCCAATGCCATCGAACACCGCCGTGCTGGTGACCAGGGCGTGATGGCTGACATCGAATGTCGACCCAGGCTGCCAGGAGGCGCTCTGAAGCCCGAGCACGGCGCTCTGGGCGCTGTACACGGCGACGAGCCCGTCGTTGGTGACTCCGTGGGGGCGGTACGGACTTCTGATAGAAGCTCCCGGTGCCGGTGCTCGGGTCGTAATGATAGGGGCTGCGCTGGCAGACGACAAGTGCGCGGCTACTATGGGCGCGCCGGTTGGTGCGGTAGAACCGAAAGGCTACGGAAAGGGGCAGTTGCCCGGGAGCATACAATTCTTCGACGGAGGGGAAATCGCATGAAACATTCGCTGCGCGTTCTCGCGGTCGCCATGGTGCTGACTCTCACCGGCGGCACCGCCATGGGGCAGGAGAAGGTCTTGAAATTCATCCCGCAAGCCGACCTGCGCATCCTCGACCCGATCGCGACCACCGCGTACATCACGCGGAACCACGGCTACATGGTGTACGACACGCTGTTCGCGATCGATGCGGCGTTTCAGGTCAAGGCCCAGATGGTGGACAGGTGGGACGTGGCCAAGGACGGGCTGACCTACACGTTCACGTTGCGGGACGGGCTCAAGTTCCACGACGGCCAGCCGGTGAAATCCAGCGATTGCATCGCGTCGATCGAGCGCTGGGCGAAGCGCGACGCGCTCGGCCAGAAGCTCGCGGAGGCGACCGACGCGTGGACCGCTGTCAACGACAAGACGTTCCGGCTGAAGCTCAAGAAGCCGTTCCCGCTCACGCTCGACGCGCTCGCCAAGCCGTCGTCGAACGTGCCGTTCATCATGCCGGAGCGCGTCGCCAGGACCGATCCGTTCAAGAACATCGAAGACCCGACCGGCTCCGGACCGTTCAAGATGGTCAAGGAGGCATGGGTCCCGGGGAACAAGGTGGTCTACGTGAAGAACAAGGACTACGTGCCGCGCAAGGAGGCGCCGTCGTGGGCGTCGGGCGGCAAGGTGGTCAAGGTCGATCGCGTGGAGTGGATCTACATTCCCGATTCCGCCACGGCGGCCGCTGCCCTCAACGCCGGCGAGGCGGACATCTGGGAGCAGTTGCCGCCCGACCTGATCCCGGTCCTGTCCAGGAACAAGGACGTCACGGTCAAGAACATCGATCCGCTGGGCTCGATGGGGATGATCCGCTTCAACTTCCTGTATCCGCCCTTCAACAACGAGAAGATGCGTCAGGCGCTGCTCTACGTGGTCAACCAGCAGGACTACGTGATCGGCATTGCCGGCGACCCCAAGAACGGTCATCCGTGCTACTCGTACTTCACCTGCGGCACCCCGCTCGCGTCCGAGGTCGGCGCGGGGCCGCTCAAGGGCCCGCGCGACATCGAGAAGGCGAAGCAGCTGATCAAGGAGGCGGGCTACAAGGGCGAGAAGATCGTGATCATCGACGCGACCGATCAGCCGATCGTGCACGCGCAGTCGGTGCTCACCCTCGAGATCCTGAAGAAGCTCGGCCTGAACGCCGAGATCCAGGCCGGCGACTGGGGCACGCTGATCACGCGGCGCGCTGTGAAGGAGCCGGTCGACAAGGGCGGCTGGTCGATCTTCCACACCTGGCTGGTGGGGCCGGACATGGTCAATCCGGCGGTCGACTTCCCGATCCGGGGTACCGGCGACAAGGCATGGTTCGGCTGGCCGACCGATCCCAAGATGGAAGAGCTGCGCGACGCGTGGTTCAACGCGCCCGATGCCGCGGCCTCGAAGAAGGCTGCCGACGCGGTCCAGCAGCGGGCGTTCGAGTTCGTGCCGATCATCCCGACCGGGCAGTTCATCCTGCCGACCGCGTACCGCTCGAGCATCTCGGGCCTGATCATCGCCCCGATCAACCTCTTGTGGAACGTGGAGAAGAAGTAGGAAGCGGCGCAAGGTCGCGCAGGTGCTCGCCTATGTGATCAGACGGCTCGCCGCGACCATCGTCGTCATGGCGGTGGTGGCGTTCGTCGTCTTCTCGTTGCTGTACCTCACGCCAGGCGACCCCGCCGCCGTCCTGGCCGGCGACGCCGCCACCAGCCAGGACATCCAGCGCATTCGCGAGAAGCTGGGCCTCGACGAACCGTTCCTGGTCCGCTTCGGCGGCTGGGTATGGGCGGTCGTACGCGGCGACCTCGGCACGTCGATCTTCACGAATCTGCCCGTCACGCGCTTGATCGCGCAACGCATCGAGCCGACGCTGGCCCTCGCCGCGTGCACCCTGCTCGTCGCGGTGACCGTGGCCGTGCCCCTCGGCGTGGCCGCAGCCGCCGAGGCTGGCACCTGGGTGGACCGCGCGGTGATGGCATTGTCGGTCCTCGGCTTTTCGCTGCCAGTGTTCGTCCTCGCGTACGGCCTGATCCTGGCCTTCTCGATCCAGCTCGACTGGCTACCCGTCCAGGGCTATCGGAGCATCCGCGAGGACTTCTGGGACTGGCTGCGCCACCTGATCTTGCCGAGCCTCGCGCTCGGCACCGTCTACATCGCGCTGCTCGCCCGCATCACGCGCGCGAGCGTGCTGGACGTGCTGGCGCAGGACTACGTGCGCACCGCGCGGGCGAAGGGTCTCGCGCCGGCCACCGTGCTGGGCCACCACGCACTGAAGAATGCCGCGGTGCCGATCATGACCATCATCGGTGTCGGCGTCGCGCTCTTGATCAGCGGAGCCATCGTGACGGAAACAGTGTTCGCGATTCCCGGCATCGGGCGGCTGACGGTGGATGCGATCCTGCGCCGCGACTATCCGATCATCCAGGGCGTGACCCTCATCTTCTCGGGCGTGTACGTGCTGATCAATCTCGCGGTCGACCTGAGCTACGTGTTCCTCGATCCGCGCATCCGGTATTGAATCGGTGAAGGTCTGCGCGTGACCGCCACCGCCATCGGGCGGACGCCGGCGTCGGCGTCCCCGACGTGGCCGCGATTCCGGGAGGCGTTCCGCCGCCACCCGACCGCCATCGTCGGCGGCGGCGTGCTGCTGGGGATGCTGCTCGTGGCGGCGCTCGCGCCGTGGCTCCACACGATCGATCCCGAGGCGGTGTCGCCGTTGCGACGTCTCAAGCCGCCGTCCGCGGAATACTGGTTCGGCAGCGACATGCTCGGCCGCGACGTCTACAGCCGCGTGATCTACGGCGCGCGGGTCTCTCTCGCCGTGGGCCTGGCGGTCGCCGTGCTGAGCGTGTTGGTCGGCCTGGCCATCGGGCTGGTCACCGGCTACGTCCGATGGCTCGACGCGGTCGTGATGCGGATCATGGACGGGTTGATGTCGATTCCATCGGTGCTCCTGGCGATCGCGCTGATGGCGCTCACCAAGGCGAGCATCAAGAACGTGGTGGCCGCCATCACGCTCACGGAGGTGCCGCGCGTGGTGCGGCTGGTGCGGAGCCTCGTGCTGAGCCTGCGAGAGGAGCCCTACGTCGAGGCGGCAGTGGCGTCGGGCATCAGGCTGCCGCGCATCCTGTGGCGCCACATCCTGCCCAACACCGTCGCGCCGCTCCTGGTGCAAGGAACCTACGTGTGCGCCTCGGCGATGATCACCGAGGCGATCCTGTCCTTCATCGGCGCCGGTACCCCGCCCAACATCCCGAGCTGGGGCAACATCATGGCGGAGGCCAGGAGCCTCTTTCAGGTGGCGGGGTACCTGATCCTGTTCCCCGCCATCGGCCTGTCGCTCACCGTGCTCGCGGTCAACCTGGTGGGGGACGGCATGCGCGACGCGCTCGATCCCAGACTCGCGCGGCGGATGTGACACGTTCTCGCCCTCGCGCCGCGCTCGGAGTGCAGGGTCAATACCCGCTGGCGCGGTCGACGAGATTCAGGAGCGGCGCCCCTGCCAGGTAGCGGCGGAGGTTCTCC
>Ga0335077_10011947_pt1 | contig 10847 bp, 10 predicted proteins | sample Lox_Sample_31_FD_207151 | JGI IMG/M metagenome (GOLD analysis project Ga0335077, IMG submission 207151) | Soil microbial communities from Loxahatchee National Wildlife Refuge, Florida, United States - Lox_Sample_3.1 | ecosystem: Environmental > Terrestrial > Soil > Wetlands | place: USA...
GAGAAGAAAAATGATGAGGCGCGACGAGCGGTGGGGAAAGACGCCGTGGAGGGTGGAGTTTCGGCCGAGGCGAAGCGAGACGCCGGAGGGGGCGGATTTTGTGGTGGTGGGAGGAGGATTCGCAGGGCTAAGCGCGGCGGCGTATTTGAAGAGATTGGCGCCGGAGAAGAGCGTGGTGGTGCTGGAAGCTGGATCGTTGGGAAACGGAGCGAGCGGACGAACGGGCGGCATGGCTCTGGAGGATACGGCGGCGGGGAAACTGCCGGGATTGGGCGGGGTGCTTGCGGGGTACAGAAAGATTTTGCGCGAGTTAGGCGTGAAGGCGGAGCTTTCGCTTCCGGGCGTGTGGGAATTGAGCCACGGCGGCAGGCCGTTGGATAATGCGGACAAGAAAGTGCGCGCGATGAGAAATTCGCCGATTGCGTGGAACGATTCGAGCGAATTGCGCGCGGTGCGGAAGGTGCGCGGCGGGACAGTGAATCCAGGAAAAGTGGTGGCGGGACTGGCGCGGGCGGCGGAAGAGGCTGGCGCGCAGATCGTGGAGCACGCGGAGGTGCGAGAGATTGAGTTTACCGATCCAGTGCGGGTACAGGTGCGCTTGCGCGTGGGACGGAATGTGCAGCAGAAGAGGATTCAGGCTGGAAACGTATTGCTGGCGACGAATGCCGGCGCGCGCGAACTTAGCGGATTGGAACGCGTTGGTGAGCCGAAGCTGACGTTTGCGCTGGCGACGGGACCTCTGACGCGCGCGCAGATCGCGGCGCTGGGACTTTCTTCAGGGCGGCCTTTTTATACGCTCGATTTGCCATATCTTTGGGGACGGTTGTTTGCAGGGAATCGAATTATTTTTGGAAGTGGGTTGGTGCCGGCATTTGACGAATCGCTTCCGAGAAGCGCCGGGCGCGGAAAACTGTGGAGCGGGCTGGAGAGGTTCAACGCGCGCAAGGGAGAGGCCGCGGAACGGTTGCGTTGGCTGGAAAAACGCGTGCGGGAGCTGCATCCCGTGCTGAAAAACGTGCGCATCACGCATCGGTGGGGCGGGCCGATCCTGATCACGAAGGATTTTTTCCCGATTTTTCGGCGGCATCGGAAATCGAACAGCGTGCTGGTCCTTGGCGGATTTTCCGGCCACGGTGTGGCGCTGGCGGTCTATCTGGGAAAATGGGCGGCGGAGGCGATGCTTGACTTGCGGGTGCTGCCGCGCTGGACGAACCCGCGGTCCGCTTGACAGCGCTGGGATGCAGGCCTATGGTGGGCCTGCCTGACGCGAGCCGCCCAACGGCGAGCGGAACGGGCAGTTCGAGAAAGCGGAAGCCGCGCTTTCGCGTTTCCCTCCGACGACTTCCGCGAAGGAGGATCCCATGCCAATCAGCTTAACGACACTCAGTTTGGTGGAGGCGCCGGTCACCTTGCAGGAAGGCCTGAAAATCCTGGAGCGGGACGATTACCGCTGCCAGTATTGCGGGCTGGACGGAAGAGCCAGCTTCGAAAATGCGCTGATGATGTCCGTGGACTTCCTGGTGCCCCGCGCGCGCAAAGGGAAAAAAGCGCAGGGGAATCTGGTGGCTTGCTGCAAGCCGTGCAACGCGATCAAGGGCACCAAAGTGTACAAGAGTTTTGAAGATGCCAAAGCGCACGTGCTGGCCGAGCGGGAAAGATTGCGGAAAGCGTGGGAAGCCAAGACCGCGCGGCTGAAAGCAAAAGCGGCGAGCGCCTAATTCCGACTGAATTTTTGGGAGAAAACTGGCCCGAGGCACGCGAGGGGCCTCCCGAGAGCGGGTTTGTGTGCGCGACAGGCAGTGTTTCGAGAAGAAGGCTCGCGCCATAGTTCCACTTTCCACTTTTGCTTCCCGCTTGTATAGTGGCGCGCGAAATCCACTGAGGAGGTGTTTCGATGAATCTATGGTCGCGCCGTAAGTTTTTTCTAACTTCGCTGGCGGCGCCGGCAGCCGCGAAAGCAATTGCGGGCGACGCGCCCGCGTGGGCGTTGACGCCGAGGCCGCCCGCGAAAGGTCCGGTGATCATCTCCAGCGCGAACGGAGTGCACGCGCTGCAAAAGGGCATGGATATCTTGAAGAGCAGCGGCGAAACGCTGGATGCGGCCGTGGCGGCAGTGACCGTAGTGGAGAGCGATCCGAACGACGATTCGGTGGGCTACGGCGGCTTGCCGAACGAAGACGGCGAAGTGGAACTGGACGCGTGCGTGATGCACGGGCCGACGCACCGCTGCGGCGCGGTGGGCGCGCTGCACAGGATCAAGAATCCCGCGAGTGTGGCGAAAACGGTGATGGAGCGGACGAATCACACGTTTTTGGTGGGCGAAGGCGCGACGAAATTCGCGGTGGATGAAGGATTCGAAGAGGCGAACTTGTTGACGGACCATTCGCGAAAGATCTGGCTGGCGTGGAAAGCGGCGACTTCGTTCAATTGGCGGCCGGGAATTGACAGCCCGGAGTGGAAAGAAAAAGTGTCGTCGCTGTTCAAGGACACGCCTGAGGATCAGGCGCTGCTGGCGCACGCGCTGGACGTGATCGCGCATCCGCCGACGGGAACGATCAATTGCCTGGCGGTGAACGAGAAGGGAGAAATTTCCGGAACGACGACGACCTCCGGCCTGGCGTGGAAGATTGCCGGGCGCGTGGGCGATTCGCCGATCATCGGAGCTGGGCTGTTTGTGGATGGGAACGTTGGGGGAGCGGGCTCGACGGGCAAGGGCGAGGAAAATATCAAGATCGCCGGCGGGCACACGGTGGTGGAGATGATGCGGAACGGCAAATCGCCCACGGATGCGTGCCTCGAAGCGTTGCACCGCGTGGCGTTGAACTACAACAACGACAAGAAAAAGCTGGGAACGTTTCATTTGTATTTTTACGCGCTGAACGTGCACGGGGAACACGGCGCGGCTTCACTCTGGCGGAATGGGTATGAAAAAGGCGGGCATGCGCAGTATGCGGTGCACGATGGGACGGAAGCGCGGCTCGAGAATTGCGCAGTGTATTTTGATGAGCGCGGCGGAGATATGTAGAGGACGGCGTTGGAATCTGAATCGAAGAGAGATTCCTCGCTCCGCGGACTTCGCTCGGAATGACGGATTTACACTTAGCTGATTATTCGACGATGATGCGGAGAAATTTTTTCTTGCCGATTCGCACTTCATAAGCGCCGTCTACGGTCGTATCGAGCTTGACCGTTGGATCCTTGATCGTAGCGCCATTGACCTCTAGGCCTCCCTGTTCGATGAGGCGCGCCGCCCCGGAAATGGATTCTGCTTGGGAAAGGTATTTCAAGAGTTGCGGCCACTTTGGTGATGCGGATACAACTTGCAGAGCTGCATTGCGGCTGTGAGTCTCCAAAAAACCATCTGGTCGGCGCTTCAGTCGAATCTCCTCCATCTCTGCGGGCGCCTGGCGATCGCGGAAAACGCGCTGAAAATTTTCGGCGGCTTTGTGCGCGGCTTCGGCGCCATGAAAGACAGAGACGATTTCTTCGGCCAGGCGCGTTTTCGCGTCCATGGGATGCAGCTTCCCGGATGAAACTTCCTGCTTGAGCGAAGCGATTTCGGCTTCTGTTTGGTCCGTGACAAGCTCGTAGTAGCTCCACATCAATTCATCGGGGATGGACATCAGCTTGCCGAACATTTCCTGTGGCGGTTCAGTGATGCCGACATAGTTGCCGAGGCTCTTGGACATTTTGCGCGAGCCATCGAGGCCGACGAGGATCGGCATGGTCAGGCAAACTTCACCTTCGAGGCCGTATTCGCGCTGAATTTCACGGTGGACGAGCAGATTGAATTTCTGCTCAGTGGCGCCGAGCTCTACATCGGACTTTAGAGAAACGGCGTCGTAGGCGGTCAGCAGCGGATAGAGCAGCTCATGGACAGAGATGGGCTGATTGCTTTCGAGGCGCGAACGAAAATCCTCGCGCTCGAGCATCCGCGCGAGGCGATAGTGGCCGCAAAGGCGCACGACGTCGTAGCTGTAAAGTTTTTCGAGCCACTCGCTGTTGTAGCGGACTTCGGTTTTTTTCGGGTCGAGAATCTTGAAGACTTGTTCGAGATAGGTTTTGGCGTTGGCGTCCACCTGCTCGCGGGAAAGCGGCGGGCGCGTTTCGGATTGTCCCGTGGGATCGCCGATCATCGCGGAAAAATCGCCGATCAGGAAAATGGCGGTGTGGCCGAGATCCTGAAAATGTTTCAGCTTGCGGAGCACCACGGTGTGGCCCAGATGGATATCCGGAGCGGTGGGATCCACGCCGAGATAGACGCGCAGCGGCTTGCCGCTCTGGCGCGATTTCTCGAGACGCGCGCGAAGCTCCTCCTCGCGGATGATTTCCGCAACGCCTTTTTTCAGGTAGGCGAGCTGCTCGTCAACGGGCTTGAAGTTCTGGGGCATGAGGTTCGAGAAACACCGGGTAGAACTCCGGCTGCTACACGGCTCCTTTCGCTTGCGGAGCCAGGATTACGCGGCGGCCGATGATTTTGTAATTTCCCTCCAGAACAATCTTCACCGCTTCGGTGTAAATGCGGTGCTCCTCTTTCAGGATGCGCGCGCTGAGCGATTCCACGGTATCGGCGTCTTCGATGGAAACGGCGGACTGGAGAAGGATCGGCCCGGCATCGAGATTTTCATCCACGAAATGCACCGTGCAGCCGGAAAACTTCGCGCCGTAGTCGAGCGCCTGCTTTTGCGCTTCGAGGCCGGGAAACGACGGCAGGAGCGACGGATGGATGTTCAGAATGCGTTGGGGAAATGCAGCGACAAAATAGGGCGAAAGCAGGCGCATATAGCCGGCAAGACAAACAAGATCTACGCGCGCTTCCTGTAGGACGGTGGCCACCTGGCGATCGAAAACTTCGCGCTCGAGACCTTTTGAGGGGATGACTTTCGCAGCGATGCCGCGCGCCTTGGCGCGCTCGATGCCCGGCGCGCCTTCGCGATTGCTGACGACGATGGCGATTTCCGCGTTGGGAATGCGTCCCGCGGCGACACTATCCGCGAGCGCCTCGAAATTCGAGCCGCGACCGCTCAAGAGCACGCCAATGCGCTTCGTCATAAACAAAAAACGTTAGCACAACCCCGGACGCGGTCCAAATTGCGGCAAGTGGGAAGCACGGCCGCGCGTCAGGCCGCGGCGGCGGCCATCTGGGCGAAGGTGATGAAGTGGCCGGCGGGGTCGCGAACGCCGATTTCGCGCGCGCCGTAGAACGTGTTGCGTTCCGGCATATAAACATCGGCGCCGCGCATGGCACTTTTGATGGCTTCCAGGTTGTTTACTTCAAGGTAGAGAAAGGTTGGGCCCTTGCGGACGTCGGGAGCGACGGCGGGAAGGTCCTTCTCCACGCTGGCGAAGGACTGATACATGACTTCCACGTTTCCCTGTTGGAAGATGACGAAGCCGAGGCGGCTGCCTTCGGGGACCTCGATGGTTTTTTGGAAACCGAGGCGTTCCGTCCAGAAAGGGATGAGCGGTTCGATTTCCTTGACGAAAAGGACGGGAGTGAGCTTTTTCACAGTCATGGTTTTTCACCTTGCTCGAGGAACTAGTCTAATTTAGACTAGCAACAGCGTATCGCTTCCAGTTACGGCTGTCAAGGAGGGGTTATGCGGAACGATCAGCGGGAATTTGAGGACCTGGTTTCCATCGGTCCGGCGATGATCAAGGATTTCCGCCTCTTGGGAATCCGAAGCGTTGAGGAGTTGGCTCGTCAGGACCCGCTGAAGATGTATAGAAGGCTTGAGCGGAAGACGGGGGAGAGGCAGGACCCCTGCGTGCTCGATACGTTTTGCGCGGCGGTCGCCCAGGCAAAAAATCCGCGGCTGGCACCGGAGAAGTGCCAGTGGTGGTGGTGGAGCAGGAAGAGAAAGCAGACGGAGGCGGCGGGCAGAAGAAGAGACTCAGGAAACCAAAGAAAGCAATAATAAGGCAGAGGCGCGGAGTTTGCCGGGTTGCGCAAAGAAAATAAGTTGAGGAAGCGGAAGAAAACGGAACTCACCATGGCGGACCTGGTGCTGCTCAGCTTGCTGGCGGAGCGGCCGATGCACGGCTACCAGGCCAATGCGGAGCTGGTGCGGCGGGAGGTGCAGGACTGGGCGGGAATATCAAGGCCGCAGGTGTACTACTCCATGGAAAAGCTGGCGCGCGAAGCGATGCTGCGCGAAGCGAAGAGCAGAGGTGCAGCCGAGGGACCAGAGCGAGCGGTTTACGCGGCGACTTCGAAAGGAAAACGTGCTCTGGCAAACGCACTGGAACGCGAATCCTGGACCATGCAACGTGATCGTCCGGCGTTTCTGACATGGATGGCGCTTTCCTGGCAGGCGCGACAGGGCATCTTTCGGAAACAGCTGCTACGGCGGCAAAAATTTCTGGAACGGGAACTCGCGCGCGAGAAGGAAACTCTGGATTCAGTGTTAAAAGAAGTCGGCCATCCATATCATGAAGCGGTCTGGATGGTTTCGCTGATGATCGCGCAATTCGAGACGGAGCTGCGCTGGCTGAGAGAACTGGACCGCGAGGCGCCGCGCCGCGCGAATGCAAAGAATCCGGCATATGCCGGCACGGGACAGCCGAATTAAAGCTGAGCTCAAACTGCGCCGATGCGCCCGGGGACGTTACATGTTCAAGGCACCGGAGTAGATCACGCGGGCCTTGGCGTTATCTCCGCGCTCGATCCGTCCGATACGATAAAACTTCTCGCGCCGGCGTTTTAGATCGGCTTCAACCTGGCCGACGTGGGCCGGAGGCACCACGAGGATCATGCCGATCCCCATGTTGAAGGACTCCAGCAGGGCATCGCTGTCCATTTTGCCCAGCTTGGCCAAAAACTTGAAAATCGACGTCACGGGCCAGGCCGCCAGATCAATCTCCGCCTTCACGCCAGCCGGCAGAACGCGAGGCAGATTGCCGGGAATCCCGCCTCCTGTGACGTGTGCGAGAGCAGACACCCAGCCGCGTGAGATGATGTTTCGGAGAGCGGGCGCGTAGCAAAGGTGCGGCTTAAGGAGCTCGGGACCGATCTTGTTGCCAACTTCGGCGACGTAGGCTTCGGGCTTCAACTTTTCGATTTCAAATATAAGCTTGCGAGCCAACGAATAGCCATTTGTGTGCAGGCCCGATGAAGGAAGACCCAGGAGCGTATCGCCCGGCTTTACATTCTTGCCGGTGAGCAGGTTCTTGCGTTCGACCACGCCGACGATAAATCCCGCAAGATCGTACTCTCCCGGAGGATAAAAACCGGGCATTTCGGCTGTTTCGCCGCCGATCAAAGCGCACCCGGCTTTGCGGCACGCGCGGCTCATCCCATCCACAAGCTGCTCGACGAGGCGCGGATCCATTTGGCCCAGCGCCAGATAATCGAGAAAAAAGAGCGGCTCCGCGCCCTGCACCAGAATGTCGTTCACGCAATGATTGACGAGATCGCCGCCTACGGTCGAGTGAACATTCATGGCCATGGCGACTTTCAGCTTGGTGCCGACGCCGTCCGCGCTGGAAACGAGGATAGGTTCCTTCCATTTGTTCTTTTCGAGAGCGAACAGCGCCCCAAAACTTCCGATCCCGGCAAGCACCCCCGAGGTATAGGTTTTTGTCGCCAAGTGGCGAATGCGCTGCTTCGCCTCATCGGCGACGGCGATGTTCACTCCTGCGTCGGCGTATCTCATGGTGTCTGGCCAGTGGTCCCAGGTTGGTGACTTCCCGAGTGGGAATCTTGCGAACCCGCAACTTGCGGGGGGATTGGGGTCCGCGAGCCGTGAGTCACCCGAAACGAGTCACGTTTTCAAATTCGATCTACTGCCAATGCCTGATCCGCGCTCAACGATACTGCGTCCGCGGCACTCGGAAAATGTGAAATAGCCGTCCCCAACGCACGCTGCCCGGATGGATCAGCACGTCTGCGTACGCAAGGAACCGCGCGCCGTATTGGCCCGGCTGCCAAGCGCTCGATGGCGCGTCCAGCGACATATAAATCATGACCGGCGTGCCGATAATATCCCTGCGCGGAACGCAGCCCCAGAAGCGGCTGTCGTAGGAATTTTGCCGGTTGTCCCCCATCACGAAATAGCAATTCGGCGGCACCTTGAAGGGCAGCTGCACGTCGGTGGGCTCGACGTGCTCCGTTTTTCCGAGCGTGTAATTTTCCACGAGCGGCCGGCCATTGATCCACACCGAGCCGTCACGCACATCCACACTGTCGCCGGGAAGGCCGATCACGCGCTTCACATAATCCGGCGCATTGGGATCGAAGGGCGGCTTGAAAATCACGATTTGCTGCCGCTGTGGATTGCGCCACAGCGTGACGTGCAGGTTGGTGAATGGAATTCCGGCGTCGTAGCCGATCCGGCTCATGATCAGATGGTCCCCGATCAACAGGGTGTTTTCCATCGAGCCCGAAGGAATCACTCGCGCCTGGCCGATCGCGCCGTTGATCAGCAAAAACACCAGCCCTACCCAAAACCACGCGATCACCTCGCGGCGGATCTTTTGCTCGACGGTCAGATTCTCCGGCGACGCTTGAACCTGTTGATTCTTCTTTTTTTCAGCCTTCACGAATCACCTGGAATACCTGCATCTATTGTAACGCGGGACCCCGTGTTGCGCTAAAACGTATGAAACAGCCGCCGCCATCGGATTTCGCTCGGATGGAGCAGTGCGTTCGCGTAAGCGTAGAGCCGCTCGCGTATCCCGCCGGAATCCCACGCGTCGGAAGGCGCGTTCACGGACAAATAAATCATGACGGGCGTGCCAATGATGTTTTGCCGCGGAACGCAGCCCACGTACCGGCTGTCGTAGGAATCTTCCCGGTTGTCGCCCATCATAAAATAGCAGTCCGCGGGCACTGTGTAAGGGAAGTGGATCTTTGATGAGCCCGGATCGGGGCGCCGCGTTTCGCCCAGCGTATAGTTCTCCTGCAGCTTCGTTCCGTTGATCCACACCGCATCATCGCGAATGTCCACCGTTTCGCCCGGAAGGCCGATCACGCGCTTTACCCAGTCCGGCGAATCCCCGTTAATCGGCGGGCGAAAAATCACCAGTTGCTTGCGATGCGGATTGCGCCACAGCGGTACATGCAAATGCGTGAAGGGGATTCCCGCGTCGTAGCCGATGCGGCTCATGATCACGTGATCGCCGACGAGCAGCGTATTTTCCATGGAGCCGGAAGGAATCACGCGAGCTTGCCCGATGGTGCCGTTGATCAGCAGGAATGCCAGGATCAGCCAGAACCAGGCAAAGACCTCGCGGCGAATCGCCTGCTTCACGGCCAGTTTCCGTTCGGATTCATTCGACGAATTTGCGCTCGAATCAGCTTTCACGTTCCACCACAACCGGCTGCGCTACGCCATTCTTCGCGCTTCCGTTCTCCGGCAATTTTCCGTTGCCCGCTCCTTCGCGCACTTCCAACTGCACCAGATCGGTCGGATACACGCCCGTATAGCACGACGTGCAGAAACGCCCATCGGTGTCGGCAACCGCTTGCTTCAGCGCGCCCATCGAAACATACCCGAGCGAATCCGCTCCCAAAAACTTGCAGATTTCCTCCGGCGTGTTCGACGAAGCGATCAGCTCCTCGCGCGTTGGTGTGTCCACTCCGTAGTAGCAGGGCGAAATCGTCGGCGGACAGGAAATCCTCACGTGCACTTCCCGCGCTCCCGTTTCGCGCACCATGCGCACGATCTTCCGGCTCGTCGTTCCGCGCACGATGGAATCGTCCACCAGGATCACGCGCTGCCCTTCGATCAGGCTGCGCACGGGATTCAGCTTCAGTTTCACGCCGAAATTGCGGATGGCCTGCGACGGTTCGATGAACGTCCGCCCGATGTAGTGATTACGAATCAGCCCCATGCGAAACGGAATTTGGGATTCCATCGCGTAGCCGATCGCCGCCGGCACGCCCGAATCCGGCACAGGCACGACGATGTCCGCTTCCACGGGATGCTCACGCGCCAGCAAGCGTCCCAGCATTTCGCGGCTCTGGTTCACCGAGCGCCCAAAAATCACGCTGTCCGGCCGCGCAAAATACACGTGCTCGAAAATGCAGAACTGGTGCGGCTTTTCCGGCGCGAAATGGAACGATTCGATTCCGGACTTCGAAATGCGCACCATTTCTCCGGGCTCGATCTCGCGGACGTAATGCGCATTCAGCAGATCGAACGCGCACGTTTCGCTGGCCACGATCCACGTTTCTCCGCCGCCCGGTTCGCTCAGCTTGCCGAGATTCAGCGGGCGGAACCCGCGTGGGTCGCGCACCGCATAAAGCTCATCCGGCGTCAGCACCACGAGAGAGTACGCGCCTTCGACCTGATTCAGCGCGTCGCCCAGCGCTCCCGAAAGATTCCTCGCCTGCGACCTCGCCAGCAGATGCACCACCACTTCCGTATCGCTGTTCGTCTGGAAGATCGAGCCGCGATGCTCCAGCCTCCGCCGCCATTCCGCCGCGTTCGTCAGATTGCCGTTGTGCCCCAGCGCGATTTTGCCTTTGTTGCAGTCAATCATGATCGGCTGCGCGTTCAGCAGCGCCTTGTCGCCCGCTGTCGAATACCGCGTGTGCCCGATCGCCGCGCTTCCGGGAAGTTTGTTCAGCACGTCCGGCTTGAAAATCTCTTCCACTTCACCCATGGCGCGGTGCGCGTGCAGTTCGAAGCCATCGCTCGAAACGATTCCCGCCGATTCCTGCCCGCGATGCTGCAGCGCGTACAAGCCGAGATACGCGAGCTTTGCCGCCTCGTCGCGGCCGTACACCCCGACCACGCCACAATGATCGTGGAAATGATCGTCCGGCAGCGGAGCCAGAAAATTCACAGGACTAAAACTCCATGCCAAGGTGCGACCTAACTCTTGGAAGAAGCAGCCAAATT
>Ga0335077_10011948_pt1 | contig 10846 bp, 10 predicted proteins | sample Lox_Sample_31_FD_207151 | JGI IMG/M metagenome (GOLD analysis project Ga0335077, IMG submission 207151) | Soil microbial communities from Loxahatchee National Wildlife Refuge, Florida, United States - Lox_Sample_3.1 | ecosystem: Environmental > Terrestrial > Soil > Wetlands | place: USA...
GTATTGATGGTCATCACACGCTCGTCAGCCCAGCAGACCAGACCGGGGAGAAACGGCTGTGCTTCGTCCTCGCAGAAGGGACGAGCGCGAACTGTGTATCCATTCCTTCCGCTGCGTGAGCATGGAACTTCGTTCGCCTGAAACTGCTGCATGCCGTCCCGCTGACCGACATACTCCATCGGAACACTCATCGCGTTTGTGATCTGTCCGTCGGCATTGAGACGCCCCACGTACAATTCCACAGCGACTTCGTTCGGAGTGAGGTTGCCTACACGCACTCGTGCTTGACAGTGTATGTGATCTCCGATCTGGAGGTCGCCATTTCCTGCCGCGTCGACCGCTTCCACGCTGACACTGGGCCATTCACCTTCGACCCGCGACAACCACGCGGCGAGCCTTCTCACACGTTGCGCTCCGTCAGCCGTCAATTGTTGGCATTTTTCGTGTGCTCGCGCGTAGAAATCGGCAGTATAGTCTTTGACCATCCGCTGTGCATTAAACGAATAAGACAAGGTCCCAATCGAAGACTTCATGTATGCAATCCAGCGCCGCGGCAATCCGTCGGCGCTACGTTCGTAGAACGCAGGGACAATTTCCGATTCCAACAAGTCGTAGAGCGCTGCCGCTTCGACCTGATCCTGATATTCCGCGGTCTCGTACTTTTCGCCGCGTCCAATTGCCCAACCTACAAAGCTGCCTTTGGCGGCAGCGTAATGCCATGCTTCATCCCACCAACCGTCAAGTGTACTCACATTCAATGCGCCATTAGCGAGCGCCTTCATGCCGCTGGTACCACTAGCTTCAAGTGGGCGCCGCGGGGTGTTGAGCCAGACATCGCAGCCTTGCACCAACGCCCGCGCAACTGCCATGTCGTAGTCCTCCAGGAATACCAGACGACGGCGGAACTCCTTCTGTTGTGCAAGCTTCATGATCTGCTGGATAAGTGCTTTCCCCGCATCATCGTTGGGATGGGCTTTGCCGGCAAATAGAATCTGCACGGGCCGGCCCGGCTGGTTGAGAATTCGTTCCAGACGGCCGACATCTCGCAGCAGCAGCGTCGCCCGTTTGTAGGTGGCGAAGCGGCGTGCGAATCCGACGGTCAGGGCCGATGGGTCTAGCACTTCATCGGCGGCGTCGATTGCCGACCGTGACGCCCCGCGTTGTGTCAACTGTGATCGCAGCCTTCGCCTGGTAAAGGCGACGAGGCGTTCGCGTCGACGTTCGTGGGTCCGCCACATTTCCTCTTGGGGTATAGAGTCGACGCGTAGCCACAGCTTCGGATCCGCCTGGTTGTCGCGCCAATGCGGGCCGAGATAGCGATCGTAGAGGCGGTTCATCTCGTTCGAATTCCAGGAGTGGAAATGCACGCCATTGGTCACGTGGCCAATGGGAATTTCATCCACCGGCACACCCGGCCAAAGTCCTTGCCACATCTCTCGGCTGACTTGGCCATGCAGCTTGCTCACCCCGTTGCTTGATGCAGCCATACGGAGCGCAAGCACCGTCATGCAAAATTCTTCCGTGTCGTTGCGCGTGTTTTGCCGGCCAAGTCCCAAGAAATCCCTGATGCTTAGTCCCAGGTGTTGGGCGTAGTCGCCCAAGTTGCGCTCCACCAGAGTTGGCGAGAAGTAGTCGTGTCCGGCCGGCACAGGCGTGTGCTCGGTAAAGATCAGTCCGGCGGAAGCAAGTTCCCTGGCCTCACGAAAATTCAATTGGTGCTTTTCCATCAACTGGCGCGCCCACTCCAACGAAAGGAAGGCGGAGTGGCCCTCATTCATGTGGTAGACCGAAGGCTCGAATCCCAGTGTCTTCAATGCCCTGCAGCCCCCAATCCCGAGCAGAATCTCCTGCTTTATTCGCATCTCACGATCGCCACCATAGAGTTGATCTGTGATCCTGCGATCGTCTGCAGCGTTCTGGGGGATATTAGTGTCCAGGAGAAGAAGAGGAACGCGGCCGACAGCCACCCGCCATATCTGGGCGGCCACGAGACGGCCAGCGAGGTTAACCTCAGCGGTGAGAGCACTGCCATCCGGCCGCTTTTCGAGTGTTAGGGGAAGATTTTGAAAATCGTTGTCCTCATACGACTCCTGCTGCCATCCGGCGGCATTGAGGTACTGGCAGAAATAACCTTCTTGATAGAGCAAACCAACACCTACAAGAGGTATTCCTAGGTTGCTCGCCGATTTCAGATGATCGCCGGCTAATATTCCAAGGCCACCTGCAAATATCGATAAGCATTCGGTCAACCCGAACTCTGCAGAAAAGTAGGCAACACGCAGACCGTCACTCTTTCCATACGTGCGGTGGTACCACGTCGCATTTGATGCAAGATATTCATCGAGCTCCCGAACTGTTCGCTCCACCTGGGCAAGAATTGTTTCATCCTGAGCCGCAACCTCCAATTGTGCCTGATCCATGGCGCCCAGCATGCGTACAGGGTTGTGCCCCGTGGATTCCCATAATTCGCTGTCCAGGCGACGGAACAGCTCGATTGAATCGTGGTCCCACGTCCAGCGCAGATTGTAAGCTAGCCGGCGAAGCCCACTGAGCGGCTTCGGCAACGACGGCACAACATTAAAGATGCGGATCGGCTTCACCGGTGCACCTCGTCGACGGAATGAGAGCTGCCTTTGTCGCTATTCGGGTTCCGTGGGGTGGAGAACCGGGACCGGTCAAGAAACCGATTCTCCGCCTGTCGGTGCGGTTTCAACTTCTCCTGGCACACAATGCAGAATTCTGCCCAGGGGACCACTTCAAGCCTTCCCAGACCAATCTCATTTCCACAACCAACACAGTCACCGTATGTACCATCCCGTATCCGTGCAAGGGCCGAGCCAATTTCTTCGCGACCTCGTAATAGACACTCTTCCAAAACGCCTGCTGACGAACCCCACTTAGCGGTCCACGTCGCGTCTGAATCTCCCTCATCGTTGCTCCGCAACTCATCTACAATCTCCGAAAGGTGAAATGTCAGGTATCTTTCGAGCCGTGGAAGATCCGAACTCTTCACTTCTTTGTACCTCCCAATCCCGGAGCAGATTACCTTCTAAAAAGGCCGACGAAGCAGAATCTACTCAGCGGTTTTCTGCATCGGCAGATTCGACAACGAGCTTCTTTCCCACGCAATCGATTTCTTTGATTGTTCCTTCGGTTCTTTTTAAGGTCTGTGTCTCCGATCCATGTCCGCTTCAACGTCTGCGGTATCCTTGCCTCCTCCTTCGGTGGAGTGCACCATCACTTCCGAACCCTCTTTCAACCCGTGCCACGAATCTTTCCCGGCCGCATCGCTTTTACGCGATGACCGCTCGTGTCCTTCGCCAATAAAAAAGGTGTTCCGTGCCATCGGCTGTTTTGACAGTAATCGTTTTTGCCGTTTGACTCGATCTTGTTGATCGTGCCGTGAGTTGCTGTAAACGAGACGTGTTCGGTACCAAAAGTAAGTAAAGTGAGTGAAGGGACGACAATTGCGACTCAGATGATTCTCATCTACGCTCTTCTTCGAGGAAACGTTTGCGCCTGTCAGAGACGGCCGTTCAGTAGTTAAGTTGTGAACATTGCGATGGCGCATCAGCTCGCTGCCGAGTAGGAGCACGAAGGATGCTATCGAAGACAACAAGTAAATGCGCTCGCGTTCCAAATCCAGTTCCGCAAATGAAAGGATCAAACACACAAGTAGCAACACTCGTTTCATATGGTTGTTTTAATTGCTTTTAGCGATCCCTCTTCCAATTCAAAAGAACCTGCCGAAAACTCAGAAGGTCTCTTCGCTACTTCATTGGTTATTCAATTCACCCCCAAGAGCATTCCGCTGCCTCCAGGTTTTTTCACCTCGCCCTTGTTTGAGAACAATCTGAAGTGGCCGACTGGATCGGTCCGGCCTGCATCGTGCTATTATTTCCGACGTCTTTCTTCTCCTACAGTTCTGCATCGGGACCTTTCTACTTACTGCCGCCAAACGAGTATCCGATGGAGACACCATAGCGAACTGGATGGCTCGAACTAAATTCCCCATTGTTGTTTATGAGGTACAGTCGCATCTCCGGTCGAACGAAGAAATTCCCATATGGGTAGAAACGAACGCCTCCGCCAAAGTCCCCCATGAAGTGGTTGCTGCTCACGTAATTGGTGCAGTCCCCATAAAAGTCGCAATTGTTGTAACTGTTGGAGTAGAAGCGAATGCTTTCTCCTCCTATTCCAGCCAACGCCTCAGCTCCAAAATACTTACTGAAACGCCGGGCGTAGATGGCGTTGAAGTCGTAGAACAGAGGTCGGTAGGGGATTTGGCCACCGTACAAACTTTGGCTTGCCTGCCAGTTCACCTCGGCTTGCACCCCCAGATTTCCCTTGAGGAGAGGCTTGAAGAGAACATCTCCATTGAATCCCACAAACGCACCGCCGCCCTCAGCCTGCAGAAATGGTCCCCCACTAAAGCTGTAGCCGGCTGATGCAAGTGATCCCCCACCGAAGGCGACATCAGTCTGTTGCGCCCGACCTTGCGCCGCCAGGGCACAAATCCAACCTATTGCTGCAACAGCAATCAGTCTCCTCATGAGGCCTCCCTCCAGGGTTGCGTGCGAAATACTGCGGTCGAATACGCCACCCGAAATCACATCCTTCCGCCTCCTCTTCGCGACCCTTGAGAGCGCGGGCCGGGCAGCCGGAACTGCAGCCAGCTCGAAGTTGACGCTTAGCCGGCTGCCGGCCTAAAGGTCACACGCGGGCAAGAAGACCCAACGAACGCGATGAACCATGGCGAGAAAGGCGGTGACGCGGCGGGAGTGCCGACGTATTTGCACGGGGCTGGACCTGGAGGCCGATTGAAGTGCGGTCGCAACGAAGTACTTGTTCCCTAGATTGCCTTTCTCCCTGCACGTCTTGCACCACTGTTTTGTCAGGCACCCTAGAACTCCTTTCTCCGTCGGTCCGAACAACCTAAGCGTGTTCGAGGACAGAATCCGTTATCCCGCACGCCTCGACGCAGCAGTTTCTGGTATCGAAGTTCTCTTCGATAAGCTGGCGCCAATTTTCTTTTCGAGTTCGCCTTGACAGGGAAGGCAGAATTGGGTCCACGGTAGCGCTTGCAACCTCTGATCCTGAATTTGGTCACCACACTCAACACATCTTCCGAAGGAGTCATCAGCGATTCTCCCGAGAGCCGCTTCAATCAGGCGCAAAACGGTCAGTCGCTGACTGCTTCGCTCAGACAAAGACTCCTTTGACATACTGCTGACGCATTGGTCCGCACTCTGCTGTTTGCCTTTGTCATCCAGGGACTGTGCTTCCTGTTCGTATTCGCGCAAGAACTGCCGGGCCTCATGGCGCTGGAGTTCAAGCTTTCGTCTCAGGCGTTCAATATCTCTTTGCTCCATTCCATCCCTCAGTTGTGCTACCCCAAGATCTATTGCCGTGGACTAATCACAGTTCGGAATGGCCGACGATATTGCATCCGACGAACTGCACAAATGTCTTCGCAGTACTTGGTTGTGCGACAGGATCCAAATGCCATCAGCATTTGCTAAATAGATCAAGTTGCGCGCGTCGTCCCGTACTATGCTGGTCACACCATCAAACATCTGCACCGTTCGCGGATGCGCCGGATCGCTTACATCAAGGAGACGAACTGACTCCGGGGCTCGAATCGTTGGAGAGCCGGTTCTGTTCGGAGCCTGCGCAGGATTTCCGGTCTTCGAATCGTCGGGTATTTCCGATATCGCGAGTCCGGATTCCAAAACGGTCAGGTTTTCTGGTCGGCGGTACACCACTCGTGGGTGCTCAGGCTTTGTTACGTCAAAGACTGTGTACCCTGGCTGCGAATCCGTCCGCACGTACAAGTACGCTTTCCTGCCTTCTTGTTGTAAAAACATTTGCCGGACAGGCGTTCCCAACTTAGTCAAATGCGCGACTACTCTCGCTTCATAAGAGGGATAGAAATCGCCCGGTGAAGCACTTGCACAAATTGTTAGAGAGAACGCGCAAAGCGCCATCGCTACCCATTCAATCCTTTTAGTCTTCCAAATAGTTTTCATTGCATTCCCCCGTGATCTGGTTCGCGCGCCAAATCTCCCTGCTTTCCCTGATCGAACATCAGTCCCTCGAGGTTCGCCATTGTCACCACGGGCCCAACCTACGCGTCGAGCTCGTGGAACGTCCACTCAGGTCTATCCGCGTTGCGGAGATATGAGTCGAAGAAGCGAAGCAGAAAAGGTGTCTGGCTCCCCACACCTGCAAACAGGAGAACCGGAACTTCAGGCTTGATCCGCTTCATTTCAGCGCGAACTGCGGTGCCGGTTGCGTCCGGGAGGTCATACTCCAAGAGCACGCCATTGATGGGCTGTTTCATGAGCATCGAGAGACCCTGGCTGCCGGTGGTTGCTGACACGACTTCATAGCCAGCCGTCTCCAACATGTACTTCAAGGCATCGAGATACTCTTTATGGTTCTCGACGCAAAGAACTCTTACGTTATTCATAGGTCTTCTCCTGGCCTGCAAAAGCATCGAAATGAGCCACTTAGAACTCTAAATTCTGGCCGGCAAGGCACGCTTCACTTAGTAGTTTCGCGGCACAGCCGTCTCTTGCAACAAAGCCGTGCTTCCCGCATTGAGTTTTATCGAGCTGCCCCTTGAAACCAGGGTAAAGGTCCCACTGCCGCTGCGTCCGGCATGCGGCATCGATACACCCCCAAACCCATAAAGTCCGCACGCGTCGGGCGAGAAAATAGCAACCGCCTGCTCGGTACTTGTGCTGCCGCAGTGCTGGCCGCTCTGGGACTCGCGGTCATCGGATGGTAGCAGCCGAGCGAACACGCCTTCCTTGCGGTTGTATGCGATCACGTCTCCGCCATCGTCACGAACTGTTTTGTCCAATGGCGAAAATTCGTCGCCGCCGATCAAAATCATGGTCCCTAACCCGTCCGTGTCATCGAGATAATGCGGTCCGAAAGCCGATCGCGATTGGAAAGTGCTTGCAAGCGCGCGAACGGAGAGATTCACCGGCAAAATCAAATTTCCGTTGCCAATCAGATCGAAGTGAATCGAGATGGACGACGGTTTCTGATGGGCATACGGTTCGGGATCGAAGTAATAGGGCTGAGCGTCCACGACGTGGCCAACAAGCAGAGTTCCTTTCGGAAGGCGCAGGGCCCCGGGGAGTATCACAACCTGAAGCGTTTTCGCGGTTATTCGATCACCGGGTCGCGCTTTTCCTGCATCCACAGAATGAACACAACGCACGGGGAAAGCTGTTCCTTGTGGCACTTCGGTATGGACCGCGGACGTCGCGCAAGGAGCACTGAGCAGCACACCGATCACGCTGAGTGCAGTCAATCTCAAATGCGAGAATTGAAAACAACTCGTCATCTTCATGTGGGCCTCCTTCCTGCGCTGCGATATTCCGTCACGTACCGAATATCACCTTTACACTTTTCATTTCAGCACAGGACAGCATTAAGGAATCCTGAAATGTTTCTGAACTTTTCACTTCGTGGGGCTGCAATGCTAGCAACCTGCTGTAAAGTGTGAGTCATGTGTGCCGCCGAAAGTGCACTTGACATTCTGGTTGTCGAAGACGAGCACAAACTGGCGAACGCTATTGCCGAGGGCCTACGTCGCAATGGCTACCAAGTCACCGTCGCCTTTTCTGGGGAATTAGCGCTCGAGCAACTACGTGATCACAACTTCGACCTAATCCTCTTGGACATCATGTTGCCGCGGATGGGTGGTCTTGAGACCCTCCGTGAACTGCGTCGCGACGGATTCAAAATGCCGGTGTTGGCCCTCACATCCAGGGGATCCGTTGACGACCGGGTGCGCGGTCTGGATGCTGGCGCTGATGATTATCTCGTCAAGCCTTTTGCTTTCCCCGAGTTGCTCGCCCGCGTGCGCGCACTTCATCGCAGAGCCACTCCCGCGGCTGCTTCGGTGTTGCAGTTGGCGGATCTAAGGATGGATCTCAGTGGACGAATTGCGACGCGAGGAGAGCAAATAATCGAGCTCACGGGACGCGAATTCGATTTGCTCGAATACCTCCTGCTTAATACTGGGTCGGTTGTTTCGCGGGAGATGGTCGCCCGTGACGTATGGAAAACAACCTTGCGCTACACATCGATGGACAACGTGATTGACGTGCACATTGCCCGCATCCGCCGGAAGATTGATGATCCCTGGCCGGTCAAGCTTTTGCACACGGTTCGTGGCGTAGGCTTTGTGATGCGTCTGGAGGGGACGAAGAGGTGATCATCCGGCTTACTCATATCAGAAGCCGTCTCACACTTTGGTACGTCGCCATTTTCGGTCTTTTGTTTGCAGCCTACATTTGCACTGCATGTTTTCTTCAGTATTGGCAGTTGAAGCAGCAGCTTTACCACGCCGAAGTACAAGATATGGAGACCGTCCAGGGTCTCCTGTACTTCACTCCGGATGGCCGAGTTTCGTTGCATGAGGAGTACTTCAACCGGCCCGAATCAAAATTCTTGCTCGACCGACTTTTGGAAGTGCTTGATTCCAATGGGCGCGTGCTTTTCCGCAATCGCAACCTCGCTGGAAACACATTGGGTAGTGGCCTTCGACTCGATGAAGGCGTGAAGGGCTTTTCTCCGCGGAGCCAGCGCCTCGCCGACGGGACGCCGGTCTTAGTTATCAGTCATGTGCATGTTCTCCAAGAGACTCCAGTTCTCATCCGCCTGGCGTACAGTACGGAGCCGCTGAGACTTCAAACACTTCAGTTGCTTGGCCTACTTAGTCTTGTTCTGCCGATCGCGTTGATCGCTGCCGGTTTTGCTGGCTACCGGTTCGCCATCAAGGCTCTTTACCCACTCGAGCAGATGGCCAGTCTTACCGAGCACATCACTGCCCACCGGCTCAATGAACGCATCCCCGTCAGGAATCCCGAAGACGAACTCGGTCACATGGCACTTGTCCTTAACGGACTCCTTGAGCGCCTAGGAGAATCCTTTGAAAAGCTGCAGCGTTTCACGTCTGACGTCTCCCACGAACTCAGGACGCCGTTGGCCGCCATGCGCAGTGTTGGAGAGGTCGGCTTGCAGGAGGAGCGTGATGCCGAAAAATATCGCGACATCATTGGAAGCATGCTAGAGGAAGTCGCCAAGCTCACTGTTATGGTCGATACGCTACTCACCATCGCACACGCTGATTCAGGAGCGATCCAACTGCAACAAACCACTTTTCCTCTTATGGACCTCGTGCAAGAGGCGGTCGCGGTCGTTGGTGTCCTGGCCGAAGATAAGAAACAGAACCTTTCAGTGACGGGCGATCAAGGAACCCTAGTCCGAGCCGATCGCGCTTTTCTGCGGATGGCCCTTGTCAACCTCCTCGACAACGCGGTGAAGTATTCGCCGTCTGGAAGTAGCATTCATGTCTGCTTGCATCTTGTTGGAACGAACGCAGGGGCAGCGCGGTTTGTGGAACTCGCTGTTCAAGATCAAGGGCCAGGGATTCCCGAGCATGCCCAGCAGCGAGTGTTTGACCGCTTTTACCGACTGGACGAAGCCCGTTCGCATGATTCAGGCGGCTTCGGGCTCGGATTGCCGATAGCCAAATGGGCGGTTGAGGCCCATGGCGGCAACATTAGTGTGAAAGCCTCCTTTCCCACTGGAGCGATCTTTTGTATCAGACTACCCATTGCCACGGGGACGCGAGACTAATCACCGCAATTCAGTCTCCAACGCGTTATTTCTCTCGGGAGTCTCAGATCCGTCCTTGGACTTTGGAGAAGCTCCTAATGTCTTGAACGCCTGAGGAGGTCGATTCGTGAAACCATCCTAGAGCGAAGCATTGAGGTGAGACTTCAAGCAACCCGCAAGAGGGCGCAAAGGGAGTACAAACCCCGTTTTCGAAGCCAAAAAGAAACCTCGGTTCAGTTCGTTGCGAGGCCGACTGTCGTTATGACATCAATGGACCGTTCCTCTTTTTACGGTGCTGCGCAACGTGGTGATATGGTCAGACCCAAGGATGATGCCTCAGATTCAGAGCTGATTTCGTCAATAACGCCTGATGTGACGATGTGCCTTCGTCGTTCGCATTTAGCACTGGGCGAGCTGCTATGTCCCAACACGAGCGGAGACAACATGACAGGGGTTTTGAAAGCAGTCCTCATCGTATTGCTCATGGGTTGGATGCGGTCTGCCGTAGCCCAGACCGGCGTGGAGACGTCAGTCGGCGAAGAGACTGACTTTATGGCGGAGGAGAAAAAGTTCTGGGCGCAGCCTAGCGACGCGCAGGCGCCGGAGCAGTCTGAGAGCGCGAAGCCTGCGGCACAGAATACGCCACCGCCGCAGCCGAAACGCATTCTGGGCGTCATGCCTAATTTTCGGGCGGTGAGCGCCGGCACCATCCCTCCACCTCCCACACCAAAGCAGGCGTTCGTCCTCGCTACGAAGAACAGCTTAGACTACTCGTCGTTCATCTTTGTGGGGATTACTTCGGCGCTTGCTGAATGGACCAATACTCATCCGCAGCTCGGGCAAGGCATGGCCGGCTACGGAAGCTATTATTGGCGCGGATTTGTGGACAAAGTCGATGGCAACTACTGGGTGATCTTCCTGCTACCTACCGCCTTCCATCAGGACACCCGCTATTATGCGCTGGGCACGGGCGGAATTTGGAAGCGCGGAATCTATGCAGCCTCCCGCGTTTTGATCACTCCCAATTATCACGGACACAACAGCTTCAACGTTTCAGAAGTTCTCGGTAGGGGCATCGCGCAAGGTATCTCTTTGGCCTACTACCCCAGCGGTACGCGGACTGCCGGGGCAGTGGCCTCGAAATATGGATGGGCTATCGGGCGAGATATGCTGACGAATGTGTTTCGGGAGTTCTGACCGGATA
>Ga0335077_10011949_pt1 | contig 10846 bp, 4 predicted proteins | sample Lox_Sample_31_FD_207151 | JGI IMG/M metagenome (GOLD analysis project Ga0335077, IMG submission 207151) | Soil microbial communities from Loxahatchee National Wildlife Refuge, Florida, United States - Lox_Sample_3.1 | ecosystem: Environmental > Terrestrial > Soil > Wetlands | place: USA: Florida...
GCGCGACCTCCGGAATTGGCACCGACACGATCGGCCGGCCCGCGGCGAGGATCTCGAAGGCCTTGACCGGGCTCGTGGCCTCGGTCAGAGGATTGCGCTTGAAGGGCAGGATGGCCACGTCCATCCGGGCGAGCCAGGAGGGAATTTCCGCGTACGGCTTCTCGCCCGGAAGCGAGACGTTCGGCAGCTTCGACAGTCGGCTCGTGTCGGCGGTATAGGTCGAGCCCACGAGCAGGAAGTCCCAGTCGGGCCGTCTTTCCGCGACGTCGGCCACGAGGTCGGAGTCGAACCAGTTGGCGATCGCCCCGTAGTATCCGACGACCGGCCGGGCCTGCCGCGCGCAAGGCCCGATCTCGAAGTGGCCGGGCTCGCAGGCGTTGGGCAGGAGGAGCACGTTCGCATTCGCCGCGCGGGCCCGCGCTTCGAGGAGGCCGGAAGACGCGACGACCAGGTCGGCCGCGGCGAAGAGCTCGCGCTCGTCCTCGGCCATGTCGGGGCGGTTGGTCGTGAAGCCCGCGTGGTCGTCCATGCAATCGTAGATCACCGGCCAGGCCAGCTCCTCTCGGGCCTTCTGCGCGAGCGGCCACCAGAAAGGCAGCTGGACGACCAGGGCGGTCGCACCGAGCGAGAGGTCGCGGCGCATGGCGTCGAGGTCCGAGAAAAGCGCGTCGCGGGCGGCGGCGTCCATGGTCTGCCGGTAGACATTGAGCGCGGCGCCGCGGAGCGACACCTCCCAGACGTTGTCGCGCTTGCGGCGGAGCTCGTACGGCGCGCCGCCCTCGCGGAACGTCTGCGCGACGTAGAAGACGCGGTGCCCGGCCGCGGCGAAGCGGGACATCAACTGCTGCGGTCGCTGGAAGCGGAAGTCCCAGTCGATGATGGGCAGGCAGACGACGTCATGGCGGTTCTCGGCGGCGATCGGCGCCGGCAGCGGAACGTGGGCCGCGCGCGCCGTCCGGGCGGACGGCGCGGCCGGGGCCGCGGTCCGCGCGTCGGGGCGGGCGGCCGGAGCGCCGCCGCCGAAGAGACGCCGGAGCCGGCGGCGGAGGGACCAGTAGACCGACATGAGCTTCCAGTAGCGCGAGGTCTGGATCGACAGGATTTCGTTGCGGACCTCGGAGACCTGCTTCTGCAGGAAGGCCGCCTCGCGCTGGCCGCGCCGCGCCTCGTCCTCGGCGCGCTTCTCGGCGGCGCGCAGCGAGACCGAGAGCGACGCCGCCTCTCGCTCCTTCTCGGAGAGCCGGCCCGAGAGCGACTGCGCACGCCGCTCCGTCTCGCCGAGCCGCTGCACGAGCCCGCGCTCGATCGGGAATCGTGCGAGCGCCGTCCGGCGAAGCAGATCGACGATGCCGGCGGTCGCGGCCAGCGCCGGCGCCGCCCCGGACTCGAGCCGCTCGGCGGCGATCTCGGCCGTGCGCCGGGCGCTCTGCGCGAGCGTGCGGGCGCGCTCGGACAGGTGTTGCGCGTAGCGGCCCCGCTCCTCGAAGGCTTCGGCCAGGCGCGACGCGAGCCCGCCGGCGTCGATCGTTGCGAGCGGGAGCGCATAGTCGGGCTGGCCGATCTGGCGCATGAACCGCGAGACCTTCGGGTCGTATTCGAGGGAAACGAGCGGCACGCCCGCCGTCGCGGCGAACACGCCCGCGTGGAGGCGCATCGCAAGCACGAGGTCGCACTGTCCGATCGCCGCCGCGAGCCGCGCGGGGTCGCTTCCTCCCGGCAGGATGCGGGCGGCGTCGCCGTGGCGCATCCGCTCCCGGACGCGCGCCGCGACGGCCGCGTCGTTCTCCTCGGCGACGGACTCCTGCTGGAACGGCAGGAAGAGCACGGCGCCGCCGCGGCCCGCCGTTTCGAGGAAGCGATCCAGAGCGCCCGCGGCTGCGGCCTCCCATTGGGCGGGCTCGACGCCGACGTCCCAGTGGCGCAGCGCGACGCCGAGGAGCGGCCGTTCTTCCGGAATCGCCGGCAGCGGCTCCGGGGCCGCGTCCGCGCGCGGGGCAAACGCAAGCGCGAACGCCGGATCGGCCGTGACCTCGATGCGCTCGGCCGGCACTCCGAGAGCGACGAGCTCGTCGCGGGACTCGTCGTCGCGCACCGTGATCGTCGCGGCGGCGTCGCAGACGGCCTTCGTGAAATCCCGCCCTGGTGCCGTCTGGAGCGGTCCGACGCCGGCCGCGTAGATCATGAGCGGCTTTCCATGCAGGACCGCGAGCACGGCCGGCGCGGCGTAGTAGGAGAGGCCCCAGTGCCGGTCGGTCAGGATGGCGTCGGCGGGGAAGCCCCAGTAATCGTGGAAGATCCCGCCGCCGCCGAGCACGATGAGGTCGGAGCCGCGCGCGGCGTCTTCGAGGCCGAGCGGATCGCGCCAGAAGACGGTTTCGACGCCGTGGGCCGCCGCCGTCGCGTCGGGATTTCCCGAGACCACCGTGACCGCGGCCTCGGGCGCGGCCGCGCGCAGGTGCGCCAGGATCGAGGCGAGGATCGCCTCGTCTCCGGCGTTGCCAAAGCCGTAGTAGCCGGCGAGAAGGATGCGGCGCGAGGTCACGTTCGCGCGCAAGTATATGGAGTGGGAGGACGTCTCGTGCCGCGCGGCCGCTTGTCGGTTCCGGCGCGAGCGTCTACAATTCCGGTAGCTCCCTGTCGAAAATGACGATGGCGCGCGCGATTTTCCGCACGAGCTCGGCCGCCGTGCGGGACCGCGTCCCAAGGAGGTCACGGCCATGAAGGGACCCCGCATTCTTAGCCTCGCTCTGGCTTCTGCGCTCGGATTCGCCGGCGTCGGCCGCGCTCAGGCACCTCCGGCCCTGCCGAACCTCGAAGCGCCCCCGCCGGTGCACCCCGAGCCCGACATTCAGAGAGACGTCGCGTCCGGGAAACCGGCCTCGCCGCGCGACTACGGCGTCGGTAACGTCAACATCCTTCAGATTCCGGCCGCGGCCTTCGTCCCTTTCAACACCACCTGGACCCACGATGCCAACGGCTACTTCTTTCCGGTGACGTCGAGCACGATCGCGCACGCGTGGGCGCCGCTCCAACTCCCGAGCGGCGCGAGCATCCAGTACGTCGACCTCTACTACGACGACACGGACGCCACGTACGACGCGACGGCGAAGATTCTCGCGGCGACCGGCAGCGGCTTCCTGAGCTCCGTGGCCCTCAACCCGATCGGGAGCATCGCTTCATCCTCGAGCAATTCCGGGCAGGGATACGCCGCGTCCACCAAGTTTGCCTACACCGTCAACAATGACGTGCAGTACAACGGCGGCGCGCAGCTCATCGTGCAAGTCACCTTGCCCTCGACGGCCATTGGATTCAAGGCCGTGGACATCTGGTGGACGCGCCAGATCTCTCCCGCCCCCGCGACGGCGACCTTCGCCGACGTCCCGACGAATCATCCCTACTTCCGCGTCATCGAGGCGCTCGCCGCCTCGGGGATCACGAGCGGCTGCGGCGGAAACAACTTCTGTCCGAACGGCACCGTGACGCGGCAGGAGGTCGCCAAGTTCATGGTGCGGGCGCTCGGTCTCTACTGGAACGACTACAACCTGGGGCCCTTCTAGCGATCGCTTCCGATCGAAGGCGAGCCGGCCCGGCGTAGACTCCTCCCCCGTGAGGGTGAGCTGGTCTCGCGTTCTCTGCGTGCGCCGGGCCGACCCCTTCCGTCTCTCGGTCGGCGACCAGGCGACCGCCGATTTCGGGCCGGGGCTGCTCCGCTTCCTCAGTCTCGCGGACGCGGAAGGCCGGCGCCTGGGAGAAGGCTTCGCCGGGGAATGGGTCATCCCGATCGCCGCGGCCGGGACCGCCGCCTTCGCCGCCGTCGGCGAGGAGTTCAATCCGTGGACGGCCGCGTCGAACTCGGTCATCTTCCACCGCGCCGTCCGCGACGGCGAGACCGTGGAGGCCACGGTCGAGGTGGCGAGCCTCAAGGGGACGTCCGTGCGGCTGCCGTACCGGATCGTCGGCGCCGAGTCGCGCGATCCCGTGGCGGAGGGCGAGTTCGTCTTCGTCTGCGTCGGCCCGAGTGGGCCGAGGCGCTTCGATCCGCGGCTGGTGCCCCGGAGCGCGCCGGAAGCGGCCGGAGCCGTTGCTGGCCGCCCCCCGCTTCCCGTTGCGGTCGGCCGGCCGACGTGGCGTGCGCGCGCCGCGGGCGCCGTTCTGCCGCGGTCGCTCACGCGCGGCCTGCGCGTCGCGTACTGGCACGGCCTGGCCCAGCGGGGCCGCCGGACCTCGCCCGCCGAATTCCTGTCGGGCCTCCGAAGCGTGTGGCGGTCCGACGCGGGGCGCGGGACCGAAGCTCCGTTGTCCTTTCGGGATCGCCTTCTCGACGTCTTTCTGCCGCCGTCCGCCGCGGACGCGTTCCGCGCCGCGTGGCGTGCCCCGAGAGAGACCGCCGAAGCCGGGCCGATCCGGTTCGCGGTGCGGCCCGTCGCACTGGCGAAAGGCCAGAGCGTCGACCTCCCGATCGAGATCTCGAATCCGGCCGGCGTCTCGATCGACGCCGAGATCGAGATCGAAACGCCGTACGGTTTCGGACTGGCCGCCGACTGGACGAAGAGCGAAAGGGTGCGGCTTTCGCCGGGCCAGACGGCGGGCGCGTCCGTGAGGGTCACGGCGCTCCGCCCGGACGAGGTCAACCTCGGTCGTCCATGGCCTCTCGTGTGCCGCCTCCGGGCGGGAGCGGCGGTGCTCGGCTCCGATCGGATCGCGCTCGCCGTCGCGGACCCGGACCCCGGGTCGATCTTCTACGTCCTCACCGAGGACTGCGAGACGTTCGACGGCGGCGAGACGACGGGCGCGTACGGTGCGGCGGGCGTCCTCGGAAATCGCAACGGCTTCATGGATCCGGAGGAGTACCGCGTCCAGATGATCGCGAAGCCCGACGCGCTGAACGCCATCGCGGAGAAGCACGGGGCGCGCTGGACGCACTTCTGGACGGCGCCGCAGCGCTTCGCGGCGGCGTGGGCGGCGAGCCGATCGAAGACGGGGGCGTGGGACGCGGTGGTCCGCCAGCTCGACGAGTCCGTGCGGCGGGGCTCGCGCGCGCACGAGTACGCGCCCCACATCCATTTCGACTACGAGCCCGACTCGAGCCTTCCGCCGCAGCCCCGTCTCGTGTACGACGCGAAGACGGACGGAATCCTTCCGGCCGAGTACTACGATCCGGTATCCAATCCCGACCACCGGTACCACGGCTGGGATGGCGCCCGGAAGGGGATCGCCTACGTGCGCCGCGAGGGAGATCTCTCCGACGTCGATTCGAAGAAGGGCTCCCTGCGCAAGTCCGTGCGCTATCTGGCGGATCTGTCTTTCGCCGGGCGCCTCTCCCGATGCGCCCGAACGGGGGCGGCCGACTTCGGAGCGGCGCCGGCGGATCTCGGTGCGAGCGCGCGCGCGGCCGCGGCCAACGGCCTCGTGGCCAACTCGGATGCCGGGGTCTATGCGGCGAAGAGCCCGCTGCCGCGGGGCCGGCAGATCTACTTCTGCCGACCGGACGACCTGGACGCGGAGATCGAGGAGCTCTCCGCCGCCGCGCTCGTCGAGCTGCGCGCGCCCGACTTTCAGCTCGAGCAGGGATCGCTCGAGGAGCTCAACGCGTGGTTCGACCGCCGATACCTCGAATCCCGGGGCCCCGGCGTGCGGGCGATCGTCGCGATGACCCACGCGATGTTTGTCAAAGGCGCGCCGGATCCGTTTCGGGACACGGCGGGAGGCGATTTCGACAAGATCGACCATCACCTGGAGCACGTGGCCCGCGCACACCCCGACGTCCGGTTCGCGACGGCATCGGAAGCGGCGCTCGAGTTCCTCGACTACTACACGCCGGTGCCGCGCGCCGTGGCGCTCGAGGCGCGAGCCCGATCCGCCGACGGAACCGTATGGATCCACCCCGTCCGGATCCTGGGCAAGGGGATTCCGCTTCCCGCGCGGCTGACGGTGCAGGCACCGCCGCATCTGGACGCGCACGCGATCCGTTCCCTCGCGATCCTCGACGCCGGAGAGCCGATGCCGGATTGCTCCTGGACGGCGAGCCCGGGAGAGCTCGCCTCGGCGGAGTTCACGGCGGTGCGGCGGGAAGGGTACGCCCTGCGCGTCGAGACATCGCGCTCGATCGAGCACCGGCTCTGCGGCGCCGCGGTCCCGGCCGCGCCCGGCCCTCTCTTCGAGGAGGCCGGCGACGGGAGCGACGCCCGGGCCGATCTCCTTCGGCTCGATCCGCCGGAGCTCCTCCGCGGAGAGGTCCGAGGCATCGACGCCGTGAAGCCGGGCGACCGCTGGGAGTGGCGTTACCCGGGCGACCTCTTTCACCTGCTCGTCCATCCCGTCGCGGGCAACGCGCATCCCCTCGGACGGCGTCTCCATCCGTACGGGCGGTATTCCGAGGGCATCGCGATCGACGCCGCCCGGCGGGTGCTCGGGCCCGGCATCCGGCCGGCGGGATTCGAGCTCCAGTGGGTTCGGCCCGTGCGGGGCGGCGCGGATTTTCGCGTCGCGTGCCTGCTCGAGGCGATGACAGCCGAAGCGGCCGTCATGCAAACTTCGGTCGAAGAGTCGGGAGTCGAGGTCGCGCGGATCCGTCTGTCACTGGCGCGGTCTTAGGAGCATGTAGACTCGCGCCGCTGTGGCGGCCGAGTCGATCGTCGTCGTCTGTCCCGACACGAACGTCCGCCTTTGGGTCTCCCGCGCCTCCGAAGCGCCGACGGGAGGGGGCAAAACCTCGATCCTCCAGCTCGCGGCCGCCTGGGTGAGGGCCGGCCACTCCGTCACGATCGCGGCATCGGCGGCTCGCCCCGAGGACCGCGACGGCATCGCCGTCCGCGAGATCGAGGCGGCGGCGGGAGACTACGACGTCGCGATCTTCGTGACGGGCTCGCTCGGCCATTTCCGCGCGCCGGGTGTCGACGCGATCCGCGCGGACCGCCGGCTGTTCTGGCAGAACGGCCCGGGAAGGGCAGAGCTTCCGCCCGGCCGGGTGGACTGGTACGTCGCGCCGGCGAAGTTTCTCGCCCGGCGCGCCGTGGACGAGTGGGGGCATCCTCCCGAGAAGGTCGTCGTCATTCCCGGCGAAGCGGTGCGCCGCCGGCGCGCGGTCTCCGAGGCCGCGTCGCGCGATCCGCTCGCGGCGGTCTACGCGAGCCACCCGTTCAAAGGGCTCCGGGAAGCGGTCGAGGTGCTCGGGCATCTGCGCGCGGAGTTTCCCGACGTGCGGCTCGACGTGTACGGCTCCGAGCGATTGTGGGCCGACGGCGCCGCGCCGTCCGCGGAGCGCGTTCTGCCGGAGTGGGTGCGCCGCGCCGGAGAGACGCCGCAGAGCGAAGTCGAGCGCCGCATGGCGGACTACGGATTGATGCTGTACCTGACCGAATGGGTGGACGGGTTCTCGCTTTCCACCGCCGAGGCGCTCGCGGCGGGAGTCGTCGTCATCGCCACGGCGCACGGAGCGAACGCCGAGTTCCTGAGGCACGGCTGGAACGGCTTTCTCGTGGGCTCGGACGGCGGCCGCCCAGACCTGCTCGAGGCGCAGAGTCTCGCGCGCGCCTATCTGCGCGATCCGGCGGCCTTTGCCGGCGTCCGCGCCAACGCCATGGCGTCCGTGCCCACCTGGGACGAGCAGGCCGACGAGTGGCGCCGTCTGTGGCGGTCGCCCCTCAGGGGCGCCTAAAGGCCGATTTCGGGGGGATCCGGCGGGTTACAATTTTCTCCTCGGGCCGGAACGCCCAAACAAAGGACAGATCTTGAGGATTCGGGGAAGAGGACTCTTTCGCGCGGCCCGCGCGTGCCTCGCCGTCCTGGCGCTCGGCGCCGGCGCGGCCGCCGCGCGCGCGCAGCCCGCCCCGGATGTCACGCTCCAGCCGTACATCGGGTCCCTGACGTACCCCCTGGGGTTCGTCAACGCGGGCGACGGCAGCGGCCGCAACTTCGTCGTCACACAGTTCGGAAAGATCTTCGTGTACCAGGGAAACACCGGCCTCGGCACGTTCCTGGACGTGAGCGGGCTCCTCCCTTGCGGCGATCCGAGTGCGGGGGGCTGCGGCGAGCAGGGGCTGCTCGGCCTCGCGTTCCACCCGAACTACGCGTCCAACGGGCTCTTCTTCATCGATTACACGAACGTGGACGGCGACGAGGTGATCGCGCGCTACAAGGTCTCGTCCGACCCGAACGTCGCCGACCCGGCGAGCGCGACGATCCTCCTCGTCGTGCCCGACCCGTTTCCCAACCACAACGGCGGCCAGCTCCAGTTCGGGCCCGACGGATACCTCTACATCGCGATGGGCGACGGCGGTTCCGGCGGCGACCCGGGCAACCGCGCACAGAACCTCGGCGTGCTGCTCGGCAAGATCCTGCGGATCGACGTGGACGGATCGGGAACGGTGCCCTGCGGGCAGTCCACGCCGATGCCCTACGGCATTCCGGACGACAACCCGTTCGTCGGCGCCGCGGGCGCCTGCGAAGAGGTCTGGGCCTACGGCATGCGGAATCCCTGGCGCTTCAGCTTCGACCGCGAGAACGGCGATCTCTTCATCGGGGACGTCGGGCAAGACCTCTACGAGGAGGTCGACGACCAGCCGGCGGGCACGCCCGGCGGCCGCAACTACGGCTGGCGCCGCATGGAAGGCTTCCACTGCTACGACCCCGCGGCCAACTGCGACGACGGCACGCTGACGCACCCGATCCTCGAGCACGACCACTCCCTCGGCTGCGCGGTGACCGGCGGCTACGTCTATCGCGGCGCGGCCTACCCGCAGTTGAACGGCGTCTACGTCTACGGCGACTACTGCAGCGGGACGATCTGGGGCGCGGTGCGCGACGCGGCGGGCGTCTGGTCGGAGCGCGCGATCGGGACCTCGCAGCTCATCAGCTCCTTCGGCGAGGATGAAGCGGGGGAGCTCTACGTCGTCGAGCACAGCGGTTCGGTGAAGAAAGTCACCAGCGCAACCGCGTTCCTCAAGCCGTCGGTCTCCGCGCTCGCGCCGGGCGCGGCCGTCAAGGGCGACCCGGGAATCCTCCTCACGGTGGACGGTTCGGGCTTCACGCCTTCGTCGATCGTGCGGTGGAATGGATCCGGCCGGGCGACGACCTACGTGTCCCGCACGCGTCTCGAGGCGGCGATCCCGGCCGGCGACCTGGCCGCGCCGGGGACGGCTTCGGTGGCGGTCGCGAACCCGGCGCCGGGCGGCGGCGTCTCGGCGGGAATGACGTTTTCGATCACAAACCGCTTCCTCGACGTGCCGCTCGCGTATCCGCTGCGGCGTCCGATCGAAGGGATCGCGGCGGCGGGGATCACGACGGGATGCGGCGACCGCATCTTCTGCCCGGAGTCCCCGGTGACGCGCGACCAGATGGCCGTGCTTCTCCTCCGCGGCGAGCACGGCTCGTCCTATGCGCCGCCAGGGGCGACCGGCACGATCTTCTCCGACGTCTCCAAGACGGCGTTCGCCGCGGCGTTCATCGAGCGGCTCTCCGCGGAAGGGATCACGACCGGCTGCGGCATGGGGAACTACTGTCCCGCCGTGCCGGTGACCCGCGCGCCGATGGCGAAGTTCCTGCTGCGCGCGCACGATGGCCCGACCTATCAGCCGCCGCCCGCGCAGGGAGTCTTCACGGACGTGCCGGCGTCGGCGCCGTTCGCCGCGTGGATCGAAGAGCTGTCCGCCCGCGGCATCACGACGGGCTGCGGCGGCGGCAAGTTCTGTCCCGACATGACCGTCACGCGCGCCCAGATGGCCGCGTTTCTCGCCCGGACGTTTTCCATTTCGTTGCCGCCTTAGGGGAAGTGAGGGAGGAGGTCCTCGAGAGGCCCAGAATGACATCCGCACCGCCCGCCCCGCGGCGGGGAACAACGAGAGCCGGAGCCCGGCTCTTCTTGATCCTCGTCGCCGCTTCTTTGAGCGCGCTCCCCGCGCCCGCGGCCACGCTCGGCGGACCCGTGCCGCCGCCGCTGCCGCTCTTCCCGCAATCCAACTGGTGGAACCTGGACATCTCCGCCGCTCCGCTCGACCCGGGCTCGGCGTCGTACATCACGTTCCTCGGCGCCGGCGGCGTGACCGGCGCGCATCCGGATTTCGGCGGCAACAACGGGCCGGTCGCGATCTACGGCTTCCCGTATTGCGTCGTCCCGGGAAGCCAGGCGAAGAAGGCGGTCACGTTCCAGTACTGGGACGAGAGCGACGGCGTCGACTACGGCACGCACGCCGGCCTGCCGTTCTATCCGATCCCCGACGAGGCGATCACGCAGAACCACTGGATCGAGGGCGGCCAGCCCGGCAACGCCACCGTCAGCGGCGATCGCCACATGCTCATCCTCGACCAGGACAACAAGATGCTTTACGAGCTCTTCGCGCTCAAGTGGGACACGACGAACTCGCGGTGGAAGGCGGGCTCGGGTGCCGCGTTCGACCTCAAGAAGAACGGCCGCCGGCCCGACACATGGACGTCCGCCGATGCCGCGGGGCTCGCGATCCTGCCCGGACTGGTGCGATATGACGAGGTGTACGGTCCCGGCGAGATCGGGCACGCCTTCCGCGTGACAGTGCGCGACTCGGACGGTTACGTCTATCCCGCGTCGCACGACGCCGGCTCGCAGGCGGGCGCTCTGCCGATGGGCGCGCGGCTCCGTCTCAAAGCGTCGAAGGACATCTCGGGCTACGACCCCGCCGTGCAGAAGATCTTCCGCGCGATGAAGAAGTACGGCTTGATCGTGGCCGACAACGGGACCGACCTCTACGTCAGCGGGAGCTGGGACACGCGGTGGGACAACGACATCCTGAATCCCGCCTTCGGCGATCTCGCGCCGTCGGACTTCGAGGTCGTCACGCTGGGATACATGCCCCAGGTCGCCGCGGGCCTCGCC
>Ga0335077_10011951_pt1 | contig 10845 bp, 12 predicted proteins | sample Lox_Sample_31_FD_207151 | JGI IMG/M metagenome (GOLD analysis project Ga0335077, IMG submission 207151) | Soil microbial communities from Loxahatchee National Wildlife Refuge, Florida, United States - Lox_Sample_3.1 | ecosystem: Environmental > Terrestrial > Soil > Wetlands | place: USA...
ATGCGAGCAAAGCCGTACTTCCACGCGGCGAGAACAAGTTTGTGAATCGAGACCAGGCGGCGTGAGCGCTGCCGATGCTTCCAACCAGAACTGCGAGCAGTACTCCGACCGCAACGGCGAACACGGGGCCGAAACGAAGGGGGCTTGCGGTCCGATAAGGCGAGGACGCGCTGGGACCTCCGGCCGTGACGCCGGAGTTAGGACCGAAGGTCCCGTAATCTGGAGTCGGCTGCAGGCGAGGATCCGAGACGGGCGCGGAGTTCGGCCGATCGTTTTGCCCCGGCGAAGATGGCTCGGATCCACCCATATAATGAAGAGTCTAGGTTCGCGATCGAAATGGGGTAAAGTTACTTCAGGTCGAAGCCTATTAGATGCATGAATAGATGTGATCCTGCCCCGCAATCCAAGCCAACGTTATGAGGAGGGAATCTTGCTTAGGAAATCGAAGTGGTGGGTATTGGCAGCTGGTTTGTTGCTGGCGGCAGCCGCGTCGGCCGCGGCCGGTCCGGGATACCACGTGACGACAACCTACAAGGTGGGCGGCGAGGGAGGTTGGGACTACTTGACCGCCGATGCTGATGCGCGCCGGGTTTACATTTCGCGCGGGACGCACGTGATGGTCCTCGATGCGGATTCTGGCAAAAGCGTGGGCGACATTCCGGATACGCAGGGAGTACACGGCATCGCATTAGCTCCGGACCTGGGCCGTGGGTTTACCAGCAATGGGCGGGAAGGCACGGTCAGCATTTTCGACATCAAGACCCTGGCGGTGAGCAGCAAGGTGAAGGTGGGAGACAATCCGGATGCGATTCTTTACGATCCGGCGACGAAGCGCGTGTTCACATTCAACGGACGCAGCCAGGATTCAACGGCGATCGATGGCGCGACCGGGAAGGTATTGGGCACGATCAAACTGGACGGGAAACCGGAGTTTGCGGCGAGCGATGCCAAGGGCGAGATCTTCGTCAACATCGAAGACAAGAGCGAACTGGTGGCCATCGATCCGAACAAGCTGGAGGTCAAGGTCAAGTGGCCGCTGGCACCATGCACGGAGCCGAGCGGGCTGGCGATCGATCGCAAGAACCGGCGGCTGTTTGTGGGCTGCGATAACAAGATGATGGCCGTGGTGGATGCGGACAGTGGGAAGATTCTGGCCACGCCAACGATTGGCGACGGTGTGGACGCGACCGCATTCGATGCGGAGACCGGGCTGGCATTTGCTTCCTGCGGCGGCGACGGGGTGCTCACGGTGGTGAAAGAGGAATCCGCCGATAAGTTCAGCGCGGCGGAAACCGTCACAACACAAAAGGGCGCGCGCACGATGGCGTTGGATGCGAAGACGCACAACGTGTTCGTGGTGACGGCGCAGTTCGGTCCTCGGCCCGCGCCGACGGCAGATAACGCGCGTCCCCGGCCGCCGATGGTTCCAGATTCCTTTGTCGTTCTCGTCGTGGGGAGATGAGGGGGTCTTCTCATTCTGGCTGTTTCCTGTCGGTGAGGCCCCTGCTCTGCCTTGTATTCGTTGTCTTGCTGACACACGTCAGCGAGGCATACTCCGTACTGACTCACGAACAGGTCGTGGATTTGCTGTGGGTCGACCGGCTTCAGCCGATGGTGAAGGAGCGCTTTCCGGGCCTTACGGAGAAGCAGTTCCGCGAAGCTCATGCCTATGCCTATGGCGGATCGCTGGTGCAGGACATGGGTTACTACCCGTTCGGCAGCCGGTACTTCAGCGACCTGACGCATTACGTGAGAACCGGGGACTTCGTCCTCTGCCTGATCCAGGAAGCTCAGACAGCGAATGAATATGCATTCGCGCTGGGAGCCCTGGCGCACTACGCGTCGGACAACACCGGGCACCCAATGGTGAATCACGTGGTGGCGATGGAGTTTCCCTCGCTGCAGAGGAAGTACGGCAATGTGGTGACGTATGCGGACTCTCCGAAAGCGCACATCCGGGCTGAGTTTGGATTTGACATGACGCAGGTGGCGAAGAACCGCTATACATCGGACCGCTACCACGACTTCGTGGGTTTTGAGATTTCGCAGGGCCTGCTGGAACGGGTGTTTCCGAAGGTATACGGCATCACGTTTGACGATGTCGTGGATGATGAGGATCTGGCCATTGGCAGTTTCCGGCACGCGGTGAGCAAGGTGATCCCGCAGATGACAAGGGTGGCATTGCTGACGCGCCGGAAGGAGATTGTGGCGGATTCGCCGAATGCGGCGGAGAAGAAGTATTTGTATTACCTGTCGCGGACGGATTACGAGAAGGAATGGGGAACGGAGTACCGCCGTCCAGGATTGGGCACGAGGTTGCTGGCGATTTTGCTGAAGCTGTTTCCGAAGAAAGGGCCGTTCAGCGGATTGAACTTCAAGGTTCCGACGAGACAGGCAGAGGATCTCTTCATCCAGAGCATTGACGACACGGTGCGAAGTTACAGAGAGCTCCTGGCGGATTCCCAGAAAGGCACGTTGCGGCTGGAGAATAAAGACTGTGACACGGGGAAGGAGACCCGGCCGGGGGAATATACGCTGTCGGATGTGACCTACGCGCGCCTGTTGGACAATCTGTCGGACAACGGCTTCAAACAGGTTTCGCCTGAGTTGCGGGCGAACATCCTGGCCTATTACCAGAATCCGGATGCCCCGAACGCGACCAAGCGCAAGAAGAAGGACTGGAAGCGAGTGCAGAACGAATTGCAACAGTTGAAGACCGCGACGGCCGTAGTGCAGCCCTAGGTGGGACTATTTTGCCAGCGTCTGGAAGTAGCGGCATTCTGCCGTAAGCGGGCATCCCGCGTCACAAAGCGGGCGGGTGCGCTTGCAGAGTTCCTGACCGTGCTGGCGCAGCAGTTGGTGGGCCGCGATGAGCGCATCGAAGCTGGAGGGCAGCTGACTCTCGATCGATTGCTGGACGGCACGATAGCTGGCCGAGTAATTCTTCTTCTCCTCAGCAAAACCAACGCGCAATAAAACGCGCAAGCCATTGGATTCCAGCGCGAGCACTGGATAGCTCCGCGTGAGCATCAGGATCTTCTCGGCGCCAGGATCACCGATGGATGGGAATTTTTTCAAAGACTTCTTGGCCTGGGCGAGGGTCCTTCTAAGTTCAGCGGCCAGGTCGTCCTTGAAAATGAAGTGTGCGAGTTCGGCGATCTGGCGCAGGCGCTGGGCGCGGAGTTCCGGAACGATTCCACCGAGACGTGTAATTTCTTCAAGCTGCTTCTGCGATGCCCTGAGAATCTGGTGCGGGCGCGTGCCTACTTTTTTCTTCAAGGCTGCGAAAGCGGCGGCCCGTTTTTCGTCATCAGCGAGGTAGGCGATGTTCTCGAACAGGATGATTTCCAACGCATCGGTGATCTGTGGAGGCTTGGGGCGACCGTAGAACTTTTCCAACTTCCTCACGATTGTTGTAAATAGATTTGAGCCAGCCACAGGGTTTGCTCGACGAAAGGCCTTCCCAAAAGCAATGATTCCGGCTAGGATATCGCAACTCAGATAGACCGTACGACCGTTCGGTCGCCGCGTGCATGCGAAGAAGGCCGGACGTACGATTGCAGAATCGAATCCTGTTGAATTGATTGCAAGTGCGTCCAGTTCTCTGGACGCTTTCGGATTTTTGAACAGAAGGTTTGAACGGCTGAGGGTGAGAGATGACGATTCCTGACGAGAAGTTCTATCACGCGCAGATTACCAGGCGCGTGGATTTCGCTCCTGATTTGTGGATGTTCCGAATCCGCAGCGGAGGCGAGTTCAAGTTCGTTCCAGGGCAGTACGCGACGCTGGGGGTGGAGGCTGGTGGGAAACGCGTGGAACGACCGTATTCGATCGCGTCCTCGCCAGCGGAGGATGAAGTCGAGTTCTTTTTTGAACTTGTACCGGAAGGCGCGCTGACACCGCAATTGCACAAGATGCAGCCCGGCGATCAGTTACTGATGCGAAAAGTGCCGAAGGGACGATTCTCGCTGGAAATGCAGAACGGACGGACGAATCATCTATTGATCTCGACGGTCACCGGTGTGGCTCCGTTTGTGAGCTATGTGCGCACGCTCTCGAAAGAGTGGAAGGAAGGGCGGTTCGACGGAAAACACAAACTGTACTTGCTCAATGGAGCAAGCCGTCCGTGGGAGTTCGGTTACCTGACCGAACTGAACGAGTTTGACAAGGAGTTGCCGTGGTTCAAGTATGTGCCGACAGTGAGCCGGCCGTGGGATCACGAAGATTGGCCGGGAGAGATCGGACGCGCCGATGACATTCTGCGGAAGTATGCGGATCATTGGGAACTGGATGCGAGTAACACGGTGGCGTACCTGTGCGGGCATCCGGAGATGATCGAACACAGCAAAGCGATTCTGAAACGACGCGGGTTTACAGATAAGGGAGCGGTCAAAGAAGAGGTTTACTGGATACCTGCGAAGTAATACCAATTTGCGGGTACCTAGTACCGAGAAAGACCTGGCTGATTCAGACTCCGACTACCGTACTACGGCGCTCGAGCAAGAGCACATCTCTCCACGTGTCGCGGAGTTTGCCGATGCGGCGGCGGGTTCCGACCTCAACGAACCCGCAGGAATTGTGGAGCTCGATGCTGGCCGTGTTTTCGGGAAAGATGCCAGCTTGCAGCGTCCAGATGCCGTTGACTTCCGATTCCTTGACTAGCGCTTGCAGTAGCGCTTTGCCGACGCCCCGCCCGCGCGCCGCGGTGGCGACGTAGACTGAGACTTCTGCGACTCCGCGATACACATGACGGCTGGAAACAGGACTAAGCGCCGCCCAACCGACAAGAGTTGCGTTGTCAGAAGGCTCCAGGGCAGCCAGGCGGCAATCTTTGCGATGGCCGCTGTCCCATTTTTCCCAGTCAGGAAGCTCGGTTTCGAAGGTGGCGTTTCCGGTTGCGATGCCCTCTCGGTAGATTTCCAGAACGGCGGGCCAGTGATTCAGAGACAGCGGCACGATCGGATAAGCCATGAGAGAGTCTCGCGGAATCTAGCTTTCTGCGGGCGCAAAGAAAACGAGGACCGCCAGTTCTTCGGTGATGTCGTGGAAGCGATGCTCAACTTCGGCGGCCACGTAGAGCACGCTGCCCGCTGAGATTTCGCGGTCGTCATCCCCGGCGCGAAAACGCGCTTTTCCACGAATGACGTAGTACATCTCGTCTTCATGATGCGGGCGTTGCAGGTCGGTGGCTCCTGGGGGCAGGACGTAGAGTCCCCCGCTCAGGGCTGGCACACGCAGAAACTCGCGGTACGATTTGCCGCTTTGAGTGCGTTGCTGTTCGAGGTCATCTACAGTGAAGAAGACCGCGCCGGACTTAGTCAACCCAGACCTCCTGATAGCAGAATGGGGCGACGCCTTTACTAGCTCCATGAATCGTAAGACTCGGTGTCTTCGGCTTTGTCACTCGTGACGATTACCTGAACGACGTTCTCCTCTGGATAATCGCCTTTCTGGTTGAGCTGCGTCTGCCAGCTATTGATCGGCGGATCGAAGCTTTCATCGTATTCGGTCGAGCCGTTGACCAGAACCTGCGCGCGGGCGATCTTCTCGCCTGTATCGGCCTTGGCAGAAGCGGAAATATCCCAGCCCAAGGCGGGATTGCGGGTATGCGTACTGGATACGTTCATGATCGTTCTCCAGGAGTCTCGTCTAGGCGAGGATGCCTCCGAAAATGAGCTCGGTAAATTGCGGAATCAGATTGTTGGCCTGCAGTTCGCCCTCTGGCTTATACCACTGGTAGATCCAGTTGATCATGCCGAGTAAAGCGAAGGCGGCGGCACGGGGGCCGACCGCACCCTTCGTTTGGCCGGTGCGCTGGGCTTCCTTTTGAACATCTGCGATCAGGCTTTCGACGAAGTGTATGTATTCCTTCTTGCGGGCGTTGATGCGCTTGCGCAGAGCTGGCGGCAGGGGATGGTTCTCGTGCAACATGACGGTGATCTCGCGATCGCGCGGGCTGAGAACGACTTCAAGGTGCAAGCGGATCAAAGCGCGCAGGCGCTCTACGGGACCAGCGATGCTGCGGACCGGGGAGATGACGCGCTCCTGCGTCAACTCCATGGCATGGTTCATGATCTCGAACAAGATTTCGTCCTTGCTCTGGAAGTGGTGATAGAGGCCGCCCTTGCTGAGTTTCAGGGCGGCGGCTACGTCGTTCATCGACGTAGCGTCGTAGCCGCGCTGCTGGAACAGGCGGGCGGCCGTGCGCAGGATCTCCTGCCGGGAATCGATCAGAGTTTCGCGTGCCATTCGCGACATGGTAAATACTTGCGGGTGGGAATGCCAATGGCGGCGAGGATCGATGATACGTCTCGGCCTGCGCCTGTCGAGCTTCGCTTGAATGCCGGCCGAAGGCGGCCGTCCCCACATGCGTACGGCTACTCTCCGGTCCGGTAGAGTTCAGGGACGAAAGTCTGGTCCTGGATGGGCGGTCTCACGTATTTGGTCTTGTCGAGGGGCGGCAGTTTGAGGCGCTCCGGAGTCATATCCCGGTAAGGAATGAGAGACAGCAGGTGGTGAATGAGATTGAGCCGGGCACATTTCTTGTTCTCGGCGTTCACCACGTACCACGGCGCCTGCTTGATGTCGGTTACGGCAAACATGTCGTCCTTCGCCCGCGAGTATTCCGCCCAACGCCGCCGGGATTCGAGATCCATCGGGCTCAGCTTCCAGCGCTTGGTAGGGTCGTTCATGCGGTCCTGAAAGCGGCGTTCCTGCTCTTCGTCGCTCACCGAGAACCAGTACTTGATCAGGATGATACCGGCTCGTACCAGCATGCGCTCGAACTCGGGACAGCTATGCAGAAATTCCTGATACTCGGGCTCTGTACAGAAGCCCATGACATGCTCGACGCCGGCGCGGTTGTACCAGCTGCGGTCGAACAGAACCATCTCTCCGGCAGCGGGCAGGTGCGCGACATAGCGCTGGAAATACCACTGAGTCTTCTCGCGTTCCGTTGGCGTGCCCAAGGCGACGACGCGGCAGAATCGTGGATTCAGCGTCTGGGCGATACGCTGGATCGCTCCTCCCTTGCCTGCGGCGTCGCGACCCTCGAAAAGGATGACGACCTTGAGACCCTGGTGACGAATCCACTCCTGGAGCTTCACTAATTCGATTTGCAGGCGTCGGAATTCGTCGTCATAGGAGCAGTCCTTGCCGAGACGGAGCGGTTTGGAAGCCTTACCGGTGGCGGGATTTGACTCTTTCTTTGAAGACGAAGACGTGACGGTCTGGACTGATCCGTTGGTTGGAGTGCGCTTCTCAGCCATTTCATACCTCCCGGCGGGCTGGAGGCCACGCTTACACCTTACAAGCGTACTCGCGCCGGGTACATGTGAGGGTGAAAAATGTCAGGGGGGCGCCCCTGGTAACGGCTTTTTTCCCGAAAGAGCAAGCGGGATCCGCGGCCACGGGTGGCTCAGGGTTTGCACTTGACATGGGGAGAGCCTGGCAGGTAGGATTTCCGGATACCGACCGACCGGTCGGTTTTGCAGCATCAGGATTCGTTTTGATGCGGTTGACCGCGCTGAATCGGATCCAATCCCCAAAAAGCAAGGGTTCCTTCCTTCCCCTTGTGCAACGGAGAGGAGCACGCTGGTGGTCACTATTTTCTACGAACGCGACGCCAAGCCAGAGGCGCTGAAGGGCAAGACGATCGCCATCCTGGGCTACGGCAGCCAGGGACACGCGCAGGCCCAGAATCTGCGCGACAGCGGATACAAGGTCATCATCGGGCTGGACCCGAACCGGGGGAGCGCCGCCCAGGCCCGCGCCGATGGCATGGTGGTGGTTGCGCCGGACGAGGCCTGCAAGCGAGCAGATTGGATCCACGTGCTCACGCCGGACGAGACGCAAGGCGAGCTTTACGAACAGCACATCAAGCCGTACCTGCATCCCGGGAAAGTCCTTGGGGTTTCGCACGGCTTCAGCATTCACTTTAAGACAATCGTTCCGCCGAACGACGTTGACGTCGTGATGATTGCGCCGAAGAGTCCCGGCCACCTGGTGCGGCGGGTATACAGCGAAGGGCGCGGAGTACCGGCGCTGATTGCCATTCAGCAAGACGCCAGCGGGCACGCGCACGATCTGGCCCTGGCTTATGCACATGGTATCGGGTCCACCCGAGCGGGCGTTCTGCAGACCACTTTCAAGGAAGAAACGGAGAGCGACTTGTTCGGCGAGCAGGCCGTGCTTTGCGGCGGGCTGACGTCGCTGATCAAAAAGGGATTCGAAACGCTGGTCGAGGCCGGCTACGCGCCGGAGATTGCCTACTTCGAATGCTTGCACGAGGTGAAGCTGATCGTCGACCTGATTTACGAAGGCGGATTGAGCCGGATGCGATATTCGATTTCGAATACCGCGGAATATGGCGATTTGACACGCGGTGAACAAGTCGTTGGGGACGCGACACGACAGGCCATGAAGAAGACGCTGGCCGACATTCAGAGCGGCGAGTTCGCGCGGGAGTGGATTGCGGAGAATCGGAGCGGCGGCCACAAGTTCAACGCGCTACGCGAGAAAGAGAAGCAGCATCCCATCGAGATCGTGGGCGCGCAACTACGCGGCATGATGAGCTGGCTTCCGAAGGAAGGCAAGAAGCCGGCGGACACACCCAAAGACACCAAGAAGGTAGTGAATGCTTAAGGGAGCCGACATCGTTCTGCAGTGCCTGCGCGCCGAAGGGGTGGAGCTGGTGTTTGGCTATCCCGGAGGCGCGATCATGCCGCTGTACGACGCGCTGGAAGGCAGCGGGGTGCGGCACATCCTGACGAGGCACGAGCAGGGCGCGGTGTTCGCGGCAGAAGGCTACGCACGGGTCACGGGCGAAGTTGGCGTCGCCATGGCGACGAGCGGGCCGGGCGCAACGAATCTGGTCACGGGCATTGCCGACGCGAAGATGGATTCGGTTCCCCTGGTCTGCATCACTGGGCAGGTACGGAGTGCTTTGATCGGGACGGATGCGTTTCAGGAGACGGACGTTTTCGGGGTAACGCTGTCGCTGACCAAGTGGAGTCGCCTGGTTCGCACGATTGACGAGATTCCTGAGGCGATCGCCGAAGGATTCTATTGGGCACGAAGCGGGCGGCCGGGGCCGGTGGTGATCGACATTCCCACCGACATGCTGAAGGCGAAGAAAGAATTTTCGAGGCCGGTGAAGTTCAAGCCACATGCGAGACCGGCCGATGCCAAGGCCGAGGGCGGATTCACCGACACGATTGTGGCCTTGTTGAAGCAGTCTTCGAAGCCCGTCGCGCTGGTGGGTGCGGGAGCGAAATTGTCGGGAGCAATTCCGGAATTGCGGCGACTGCTGGATGGCTTGAATATTCCGACGTTTGCCACTGTTCATGGACTAGGCGCGGTTCCGCCGCAGGCTCCGTATTACCTGGGCATGGTGGGCATGCACGGCACGCGCGCGGCGAACACAGCGTTGCATGAGACCGATTTGCTGCTGGTATTCGGGGCGCGACTGGATGATCGCGTAACGGGGGATCCGACGCGGTTTGCACCGCATGCCAAGATCGTTCACTTCGAAATTGATCCGGCGCAGCTGGATCGAGTGCGTCCTTGCGATTTGCCGGTGATCGGCAATCTGGCGGATACGATTCCGGCGTTCCAGGCGGAACTGCGCGGGCATTCCCTTCCTGACTTTGCACAATGGCGTGCGGTGGCGTGCGGAACGGAGCGGGCGGAGCTCGATCCGCGAGGGCTGGCGCAACCGACGATTCGCTTCCTCGACGAACTCTTCAGCCGCCTGCCGGAGAACAACGTGGTTCTGGCGGACGTGGGCCAGCACCAGATGTGGGCGGCGCAGCGCTACCGCTCGGCATCGCCACGGGGATTTATCACGTCGGGTGGACTTGGAGCCATGGGCTTTGCTCTGCCGGCGGCGGTAGGCGTGCAGTTGGCGAAGCCTGACACCTGCGTGCTTTGTGTGTCCGGCGATGGCGGATTTCAGATGAACATCCAGGAACTGGCCACCGTTCGACGGTTGGGGCTGCCGGTGAAGATGGTGATCATCGACAACAAATATCTCGGCATGGTGCGGCAGTGGCAGCAGCTGTTTTACCAGCGCAACTACGCCGAGACGGACCTGAGCGACAATCCAGATTTCGTGGAAATCGCGAAGGCTTACAAGATTCACAGCTTCCGGATGAACGAGGACGTGATGCGCGAGTATCCGGTGTCGAGCACAACGGGGGATCAGATCGACCGATTCCTGCGATCGCCCGAGCCGGAGTTGCTGGTGTTTGATTGTGCTCCGGAGGCTAACGTTTTCCCGATGGTTCCGGCGGGTGCGGCGCTTTCGGAGATGTTGCTCGAAGAAGAACCGACGCAGTAAGGAGCGGACAACATGCAGACATTTCACATTCGCTATCGCAATACGCAGGGAACGCTGATGCGCATTCTGAATGCCGCCTCGCGGCGGGCGCTGGATCTTCCAGTAGTGCAGGCCGAACCAGCCGAGCATGATCATCAAGTCACGCTGACGCTGGATGTGAATCAGAAGCAGGTAGGCCAGCTCTATCGCGAATGGTATGGGATCGCGGATGTCATCAAAGTCGGCTCCGGCGCGGCGCATCCAGCATCGTGGGCGCCACATCCTCCGGCGGGCGTGGCCATCGAGGAATCGCGCGCCGCGGCCCGGGCGTAGATCGGGTTTGGAATAGCTGGGCAAGCATGACGGCTCCTGGGCAGCGTCATGCATCTGGGGGAGCCTGCTGCATGGCAGGTTCCCCGTTTTTCGTTTGGAATTGCAGATCGGATTGAAAATCGTTAACCACAAAGGACACTAAAGCTCCACGAAGGAACCCTAATATGAAGCCTGCGGTTCGCACCTTCGCATCA
>Ga0335077_10011952_pt1 | contig 10844 bp, 9 predicted proteins | sample Lox_Sample_31_FD_207151 | JGI IMG/M metagenome (GOLD analysis project Ga0335077, IMG submission 207151) | Soil microbial communities from Loxahatchee National Wildlife Refuge, Florida, United States - Lox_Sample_3.1 | ecosystem: Environmental > Terrestrial > Soil > Wetlands | place: USA: Florida...
GACAACGAGTAAAGCTGCGATCGGGTCGGCCCAGCGAATCTGCCAAAGCGCATTCGCGATCAGGCCAGCAAGAGCTACCAATGCCAGGTAGGCGCAAAGATTGGATTGAGCTGCATCGGCTCTGAGTACAGCGCCGCACGTCAGGGCTGACAAACGCCTTTTCTCCCTGGCGAGCCAGGGCATAATGGTGACTGCCGCCAGGAGCACACAAATTCCCAAGAAACTGGGGCTCGGCTGGATGTGATCCAGGAGCATTTTCACCGAGCTGAAAACGACGAAGGCACCGAGCGCGAAGAGCAAGACACCTGCTATTCGCGAAGCACTTCGTTCCGCCCGCTCTTGCGCCGTGCGCGTTGTGAAGCGCCAAAATACCACGGACGCGGAGAATAACTCGACAATACTGTCGCCACCAAAGGCAAGCAGCGCAGGGCTTCGTGCCGTCCAGGCACCCAGCAGAGAGAGTCCGGCTTCCAGAGCCATCCACACGATCGTGATGGTCTGAATCGCTTGAATGCGGGCAAGAGTTTGCCGGTCGAAGGACTGGACTTCTTGAGTCACCGGCAGATTATGGCACAGAGCTCCAGAGAAGCTTCATTGGAGAACCAGCGACGAATCGCCGGCCATACGGAAGCTGGTATTGGCGGTCAGATTCGGGTTTTAATACAAATCTGCGGGAAACCCATTGATTGGAGTTTGTGATTACCAGAATCGGAAAATGAATACCCGCGCCGATGTTTCGTGAAATCGGTGAGGATTCGAGAACGCAGTTCAAACTATGCGATTGTTTCCATCGTTTTTAAAGCTGAATGGCCGGCGCTGCCTGATTGTCGGCGGCGGGAAGATCAGTGAAGGCAAGATCGCTGGGCTTTTATCGACCGGGGCGAAAATCCGCGTGGTATCGCCTGAGGTGACACCGGCAATCGCGATGTGGCACCGGAATCGCCGCGTCCAGTGGGTAAAGAGGAGGTTTCGGAAGACGGACTTAGCCGGGGCATACATAGTGATCGCGGCGACCGCTTCGACCGATGTGCATCATGCGATCTACCGAGAGGCGCGTCGGCGCAAAGTCTTGTGCAACATTGTGGACGTACCCGAGCTCTGTGACTTCTACTATGGATCGGTAGTGCAGCGTGGAGACCTGCAAATTGCGATTTCCACCTCCGGGGCAAGCCCATCGCTGGCGAAACGGCTGCGCAGGAAATTTGAGGCCGAGTTCGGAGAGGAATATGGCCATTGGCTGAGGACTCTGGCCCAGGGGCGGCGAAAGATCCGCGAACGAGATCTTTCGACGCTGGAAAAGATGCGGCTGCTCGAAGAGTTGGCCAGCGAGAATGCGTTTCTGGAGTACCAGCGCAAATCGAAAGATAAGAGGAGAAGTAGTTAGGCCGACCTAAGCTTCTGTGCATCAGATATTCCGATGCTTCCCGCCAAAAGAACGGCAAATCGACCGGCCGGGCCGGTGCTAGCCTGACGTAGCTACCGTAGGAGTTCGTTGCCGTGACGGGTTACGCAGGATTGCCGGGCACAGTGTATTTGACAGGGGCAGGGCCCGGTTCGGCCAAGTTGCTTACAGTACGCGCTGTGGAAGTACTAAAGAGCGCAGATATTGTATTCCATGATGATCTGGTGAGCCCAGAGATTCTAGCGCTGATTCCGGCCCACGTAGCCGTAAACAACGTCGGCAAGCGCTGCGGTCCAAAGAAAATCTCGCAAGAACTAATCCAGGAGAAGATGGTACTCGCTGCGCGCAGCGGGCGGACCGTGGTGCGGCTGAAGGCAGGCGATCCCCTGGTTTTTGGACGAGCTCAAGAAGAGATCGCCGCGCTTCGAAAAAATGGCATACCGTTTGAGGTTGTTCCGGGCGTGACGGCGGCGTGCGCGGCTGCCGCCGCAGCGGAGATTTCACTAACGGATCGGGAGACCGCCTCCAAGGTCGTCTTGATCAGCAATCACCAGTGCGCGGAAAAGCGTACGCGGCCATGGGGAAAGACGTTCGAGGATTCCACGCTGGTTTTTTACATGCCAGGCGGAGACCTGGAGTCGCTGCGACAGGAACTACTCGAGAACGGTATGGATGGGACGATTCCCTGCCTACTGATTTCGCAGGCGGCGAGGCCTCAGCAGGAGGTAATTCGGACGACGATTCGAGATCTTGGTGCTTTGCCGCGCGCCGCAGCGCCAAGTTTACTGATCGTGGGTGCGACTGGGGCCGAAGCTCGCTCGGATTTCCATTTGGGACGGAGCGAACAAGCGCCCAGCCGCGAAGAGATGATTCTGGAGCTCAGCGAGGAAAGCCACGGTACAGACTGATCAATTCCGATTCTTCAGCGCGAGTATTTCAGCGGAGCGCTCGGCGGTTTCTTTTACCAGCACGCCCATTTTGGGATGAGTGGGCTCGAGATCCACGGAAATTCCATTGTTGCGCAACGCTTCCGAGGTCGAAGGACCAATCGACGCGACAAGAATCCTCTCGAAAGCTTTGCGCAAATCCGCGGAGAGATGCATTTCGCCGGCGATCCGGAACAGATGAACGACCTGAACACCCGTGGTGAATAGCGCGACGTGGACATCACCTTTGATGATGGAAGCAATGGCCTGACGGAGAGGCGCGGTATCTTCCGGCAACCCCCACTGGTAGACCGTTACGGCACGCACATTCGCGCCCCGCTCCCGCAGCGCATCGAGAAATTCGGGATTGGGCGCACCGTATTCCTGAACGACAATGCGCGATCCATGGAGTCCGCCGGACATTTCTTCGAGCGCACGCAGTAATTCCCGCCAGGTGCACGGCTCGGGAGCAACGACTGTCACTGGAACATTCCATTCGCGCAGAACTGACAGAGGCTTGGGGCCGCGTGCAGCAACCTTGACAGAGCGCAAGGCGCGGAGAAAATGCTCGCGAGATTGCTTTTCCTCGATCACCTTCAAGAGAGCTCTCGCACCAACCCCCGTGAGAAAAACCACCATATCGATGCAGCCCTCGATCAGGTCCCGGGAGAGCTGCAGAACCTCCTCGTTGCCTTCGATCGGAATTTCACGTACCGCGGGCGCCGACAAAGCCACGCCGCGGTAGTTTTCAACCAGGCGGGCGAGTTCCGTGGAGCGACGGCTTTCGAGAGAGAGGACGCGACGGCCATCAAAGTTCTTGAGGAACATAGCCGTTGCCTTGAGAGGTGTCCGCTCGCGGTGGATTCGAGTTCAGTGACGAAGTTTCAGCGACTGGATCGCCGCTACAGGTCGAAGACGACGACTTGCGATGTACCCAGCGGATGGGGCGATCGCGATGCTCGCAGGTGAGCGTTACCGCTTCTTCGGAGCCGGTAGCTTGTAGAAGTTCGATGCTCACGATGCCGTCTTCAACGCGCGTTGGATACCTGACGAGCGCGGCAGACGCTTCCGGATGATTGATGCAGGCGCCGGAGCGCAGATCGAATTTCCAGGCATGGAGGGGGCAAACCACGGCCGTGCCGTTGAGGATACCGTCGGCCAGAGGGCCACCACGATGTGGGCACCGGTTTTCGACAGCGATCAGGCCGTCTGTCGTGTTGAAGATGGCGACCTGATGGCCGGCGATTTCAACGCAGCGTCCCTCGCGGGGAGGAATGCTGTCGGCGGGTGTCACCTTCAGCCAGGTATGGCCGCTCGTGGTCATGTCAAGCTCCCCATCGGCTCGATTTGTACGAATTGTGTCGGGTTGACCGGCATGTCGCCCTCCAGCCATGCGTCGCGCGCGAGCGCTTTGGATTTTCGCAGGCGGGCCCGGAGCCCCTGTTGCACGGCAATGGGTGCGTAGACGGTTTCTCGGCGGACCCGTTCGATGCCGAGGCGCTCGACGAAGTCGTAGGTGCGCTCCAAGTAGTTGGCGTTTTCGCGGTAATACTGGAAGAACAGCGCGGCAGCTTGCAGAGCTTCTTCGGTGGATTCGACGGTGACGAGCAGATCCGCTTTGCGGACTTTTTTCCCCGCCGCCCCGCCAACAACAACCTGCCAACTACCTTCCTGGCCGACCAGGCCGATGTCTTTGACGGTAGCTTCCGCGCAATTGCGAGGGCAGCCGACAGTTCCCATTTTCAACTTGTGCGGGGTGAAGAGGTTTTCGAAACGGCGCTCGAGTTCAACGCCGGCAGCGATGGAGTCCTGTACGCCGAAGCGGCAGAAGTCCGTGCCCACGCAGGTCTTCACCATGCGAACGCCCTTGGCGTAGGCTTGACCGGAGGGCATACCGAGATCGGCCCAAATCTTCGGCAAGTCGCTCTTGCGGACACCAAGAAGATCGATGCGCTGGCTTCCGGTGATCTTGACCATGCGCACGCTATACTTTTCGGCGACATCGGCGATGCGGCGCAGTTCTTCGGGAGAGGTAACGCCGCCGCGAATGCGGGGTACGACGGAAAATGTTCCGTCTTTCTGGATGTTGGCGTGGACGCGATCGTTGATGAACCGCGCGGAACGATCTTCCTGATGTTCGCCGCACCAGACCATGTCGAGCATGTAACTCAGCGCGGGCTTGCAAATCTCGCAACCGATGCCGTTGCCATAGACGTCGAGAACTGCCTGGACAGAGCGAAGGCGTTGGCCGCGGACGATTTCGCGAAGCTGCGATTCGCTGAGGGGGACGCACTTGCAGAGAGCGTGTTTTTCTTCGTCAACGAACTGCGGCGCAACAGCGCGGAGAAGGCTCTGGCAAAGCTCTGTGCAGGTGCCGCATCCAGTGGACGCGCGGGTGCGCTCCTTGAGCTGTGAAAGAGTCGTGAGACCGCGATCGCGAATGGCTCGAACGATCTCGCCTTTCGAAACACCGTGACAACCGCAGATCACTTTGGTGTCCGAAACCTGCGCCAAGTCGAACCCGGCGTCGGGCGCGGGTTCAGGAAACAGCAGCGCGCGGCGGTGCCGAGCCAAATCGAGTTTGGACTGCAGCCAGTCCATGTAGCGGTGGCTGTCGGCGGTTTCACCGACGAGTATGGCACCGACGAGCCGGTTGTCGCGAAGCGTCAGCTTCTTATAGATGCCGAGGGCGGGATCTTCGTAGCGGATGACGTCATTGCCAGGCGTTTCGGCGAAGTCACCCGCAGAGAATACTTCCACGCCCATGATCTTGAGTTTTGCGGCGGGCGCCGTGCCTTCATAGCGCGGCCCCTTGTTTCCGGTTATCGTGGCCGCCAGAACCTTGCCTTGTTCAAGAAGTGGTGCGACGAGACCGTAGCAGATGCCGTTGTGCTCCACGCATTCACCTACCGCAAAAATATCCGGATGGGAGGTCTCGAGGAAATCGTTCACCACGATGCCGCGTTTCACGGTGAGGCCCGCTTTACGGCCAAGTTCGGTATTGGGCCGAATGCCCGCGGCAATGACAACAAAATCGGCAGGGACTTCAGAGCCATCCTGAAAGCGGACACCCTGCGCGTGCGTTTCACCCGTGATCGCGGCGGTAGCGTGGCTGAGCAGAACGCGGACACCAAGCGATTCGATTTTCGCCTTAAGATAGCTGCCGCCCCTGGAATCCAGCTGCCGCTCCATCAACGTGTCCATCAAGTGGACGAGAGTTACTTCGCACCCCCGGACTTGCAGACCGCGAGCGGCTTCAAGACCAAGCAGGCCGCCGCCGATGACCACCGCCTTAGCGCCAACACGGGAGCGATCGATGAGGGCGCGGGTGTCATCGAGATTACGGAAAACGTAGACGCCGGGCTTCTTGCAGCCTTCGATGGGAGGAATGAGCGGTGAACTGCCGGCAGCGAGAAGGAGCTTGTCGAAGGGTGTAACCATGCCGTCGTCGCCAGTGACGGTTTTCGCGACAGGATCGATATCGGTGATACGAACGCCCAGTCTCAAGCGGATGTTGTTTTGCCGATACCAGTCGAGGCCGTTGAGGACAATTTCGTCTTCGGACTTCTCTCCGGCAAGCACGGACGAGAGAAGAATACGGTTGTAGTTGACCTGGGTTTCGTCGCCAAAAATGGTGATTTCGAAGCGAGCCTTGTGCTTTAGGATCTGCTCGACGCAGGCAGTACCTGCCATACCATTTCCGACTACAACCAGTCTTTCCATCGTGCCCCTTTCGATTGCCACAAGGCCCGGAATTCAACTAGCCGAGAGGAGCTTGCGCCTCGCTCAGCACAGCTTCGCGTGGTGAAGTGGGCTCAGACAGCACGACGACTTCTACTTTCTTCCTCGGTTTGAACGTCAAATAGAGCGCCAGGCCGGTGAGTAAGGCTCCTGAGAGAATATTTCCGAGCGTCACGGGAATCTGATTCCAAAGCAACCATTGACGAGTCGAGACTGGCGCGCCGAACAGCATCCCGGTGGGAATGACGAACATGTTCACGATGCTGTGCTCAAACCCCTGCGCGAAAAACGTGAGAATCGGCAGCCACATGGCAACGATTTTGCCAACGGTGGAGCGCGAGGCGAAGGCAAGGATCACGCCAAGGGTGACCATCCAGTTGCAGAGCACGCCTTTGATGAAGGCGGTTTCCCAACCCCGGGCGCCGACGGCCGTGTAGGCCAGAGTTTTCTTCTGTGCGGCGGCTTTAAAGAGTTCGCCGAGGTTGCCGCTGCTGCCGGAGTTTGCATTCGTGACAGCAATATAGAAGAGCAGCGCGTAAAAGAGGCTTCCGGCCAGATTGCCGGCATAGACGAGAGCCCAATTGCGCAGCATCTGGGCCACGGAGACGCGACCGGCCGCCATGCCCGCGGGCAAGATGGCGAAATTTCCGGTGGCCAACTCGAGGCCCAGAAGTACCAGCATCACGAATCCGACAGGGAAGAGAATCGCTCCGACTATGGGTGGCAATCCCTGTGAGGTAACGACAAAGGCGAGCGAAGTTGCATACGACAGGATCGCTCCCGCCAAAAAGCTGCGGATCAAGAGGTCGCGAGCCGCAAGCGAGGTTTTCCTTTCGGCAGCGGAGAGGCTGGCCTGCATTAGTTCGTGAGGTGCTACGTAGTCCATCGGCAACTCCCGGAGAGCTGGTGCCGCTTATCCTGTGGTGAATTGCTGTTCGAGGCAAACGCAACCTTTGGATTACGGCTATCGATAAAACGGAAGGGGTTGGCGGAGTTTCCAAATCTTACAGCTTGGTAATGCAGCGTTAACGGCGAGGTAGGCAGGGGTACCAGGTTCAGGCCGATTCAGCTGGCCGAAAAACGCGCAATCCGGGTATTTTTCGAACGCGAACGCTCGCGTATCGTCGGTGAAAGCGACATAGCTCTTGATGTGCCACGGGCGATACTTAGCCGTATGCGCGACCTCACCTGAGTTGTGCTTCAAGTGTCTGGCGTCCAAATCGTCCGTGATGCCGGTATAGAAATGCTCCGCGTCCTGCTCGCTCTGCAAAATGTAGACGTATTTCACGGGGAAGGTCCGCCTGCGCAAAGAAGCTCCGGCGCGACAGTCTTCGCTCGCTATTTCCTTGGCCTGCCGAGCCGTAGCTCGCCGATATTGAAGGTTACCCGGGTGCGATGTCAACTTGGCGAGAGTGAAGTGGTCGGGCACTCTTGCCGATTTTGAACCGGATTGTCCACCTCCGTGCGTGCATAGCCCGTATATCATAGCAACCTCTCGACCATCGGAGCGGGGGATCGAAATCGAATCCCTATTCCAAACGTCCTGGCTTGGGGTGTCAAATGGTGTCAGGACGAGGTGCACACAGTGCGACCCAGCCTGAACTCCGGAAGTGGAGCTCCCGTTGACCTCCTGGTTGGAATCTAGGCGGTCAGTAAGAGCCTTCGAAAACGCCCCTACTCGATGCCAATCGGTGCGTGACTCGAACTGAGGCCGACAGTCCTGATCGAGGGCCTGCAACCATCCGAATTTGCTAGTCCTGCCTTTCAGTGTTCGAATGGAGCGAACAGGCCGCCTCTCGGGCGCCGCGTAGGACGACGTGGCCCCATCATCTGCCAACAGTTCCATCGGTTCGAACAACCACTGCAGGCTCATATCGCTCACGAGCGGGCGAACTTAAGAAGAGGCTGGATGTCCCCATTATCGGCCGCTCTTATCGCCTCCAGATACTTTGTGCGTGGCTCGCCTTCTTTGACCAGATTGGCCGAGCCCCAGGTAAATGCAGGGCGGCCAAGCTTAATCAAGAGTATGTCCGCGATCAATCGCGCGTGCCTGCCGTTGCCATTTGGAAAGGGATGAATAAACGTGAGTCTATGGTGAAAGCGAACGGCTATCTCATCCGGGGGATAGGTGTGGTTCTCGATCCAATAGCGTACGTCACCGCACAGCGCCACGAACCTCTCTCGAATTTCGTGGACTGCAACTCCGATATTCTTCTCAGTGCGCCGGTAGTCCCCGGCCCATTTCCACGTTTGGTCGAACATCTTTTTGTGTAGCTTTCGAACATATTCGTCAGATGGAATATCCGCCGGGCTCGTGCGATCTTCAATGGCCCAGGCTCTCGCCTGCAGATTGTTCTCGCGTTCCCATTCGTTGAGTTCTTCTTTTGTTGCCAAACTCGGAATGAGGTCATCAAGCTCTTCAGCCGAGAGTGGAGTATTGCCCTCGCTGCCTGTGCCCAGCGTGGTCATTTCTTTCGTGCTTTCTGCAGTATGCGTTTGGTTTCTTCCTCGATCTTGTCCTCGATTCCACCCACGGCCTGATCTTCCAAGGCCATGCTGTGCTCAACCGCCCGGACGTTTTCCGCTGCCTTCGTTCTCGCACCTTGCTCCGCTAGGTCCTGAATCGTTCCGCTTTTTGGCATAAGAGCATAAACAAGCTGACATCCAAGAGCGTCCGCAGCATCGCGAAGGCTGGCCAGCGTAATCCGATATTCAGCTTCGGATTTCTCCAGTTTTGCAGCCAGTGTCGGAGTCTTTCTTAGCCGGGTGGCCATTTCCCGTAAACTGATTCCGGTCACTTCGCGGATTGCACGAAGCCAGCCCTTCTGTGGCCGTGACGAGTTCTTCGCCGGAGCGAATGCTTCCAAGGCCCTTTCTAGCTGTTTGGCTCGCAATGTTCTGAACTCCGGCCGCATATTTCCTCCAATCCCATGCTAAACCCATAGGTGTACAACTCACGCCAGTTCGTAAACCTATAGATTCACGAAATGGCATATACAAACACCTCTAGATTAACACATATCCTTAGAATGCGCACTTATAGGTGTACTTCTGGACAATCGTAGTCAAGTCTCACTGAAGGGCAGCTTTGATTCGATCTTGGAGGGGCTTGAGATCTCCCTTATCGGCCGCTGCCAGCGCCGAGTAATAGGCTTGGGCATCCTCAATAAACTCTGGACCGATACGTTGGTTCAGCAGCTCTCGGGCGGCTTGATCGCTGATGGACCTGGCGACTCGACCATTCGCGTCCATGAATGGATGAATTGTTAGAAAACGATGGTGAAGCTCCGCGGGGCCGGCAGCCACCTCTTCCTTCGGTTGACCTCGAAGTTCCCTGTGCTCCTCATGCCACCACTGCAGCCACTCATCAACGAGTCTCGGTAGTACGGCTTCGGGCGGTGGTGGCACATAACGCGCAGTTTCGCGGTTCGAGTCTCCGGAACCGTATCTTTGGGCAGTGGCGACCCTGCCATACGACTCCGGTTCACAGGTGAAGATCTTCCTGAACGATTTCGATAGAGTCGAGGCCGAGAACGCAGAAACGGGTCTTCTCTTTAATGCAAGTCACATCGCTTCATACAAAACACGCGTGTGCAGCGATTGGCTGGAGTGCCGCCGCTTTCAAACGAGACTGGTTGAACGTCTATTCGATTCCAATTTCCGTTGCCGCTGAGCGGCCTGAGACATAGGTAACACATTGTACCGGACACATGGGTGACACTTTTCCCCGTACAGGGGAGGGAGTGATGCCTTGGAAGGAGTGTTCGGTCATGGATGAAAGACCGCAGTTTGTGGCTCGCCGGCTAGCCGGCGAAGCGATGGCGGAACTTTGCAGGGAATTTGGCATTTCCCGTAAGACCGGCTACAAGATCTTCGATCGCTACCAGGAATGCGGCATTCAGGGGCTCACCGACCGAAGCCGACGTCCCTATCGTTACGCCAACCAGCTTCCGTTTCAGGTGGAGAATTTCATCCTGAACGTCAAGCGTGAGCACCCCAGCTGGGGTGCGCGCAAAATCCGTGAGCGTTTGCTGCGGCGGTTCTCTGGTATTCCCATCCCGGCCAAGAGCACTATCCACGCGGTGCTGGATCGCTATGGCCTGGTCGAGCGCCGCGGCCGTGCACGTCGTCGCGCCCAAGGGACGCCGCTCTCGTTAGGCCAGCGACCCAACGAGCTGTGGTGCACCGACTACAAGGGTGAATTCTTGCTCGGCAATCAGCAATACTGTTATCCGCTGACGGTCACCGACCACGCCAGCCGCTTTCTGCTCACCTGTGAAGCCCTTTCTTCTACCCGGGAAGACTACGCATTCACTGTGTTTGAGCGGCTTTTTCAAGAGCGTGGCCTGCCCGCCAACATCCGCAGCGATAACGGTGTGCCGTTCGCTTCCGCGCACGCCTTGTTCAACCTCAGCAAGCTGGCGGTGTGGTGGCTGCGGTTAGGAATTGGCATCGAGCGCATCCAGCCTGGCCACCCGCAGCAAAATGGTCGTCACGAGCGCATGCATCTCACTTTGAAGAAAGAGGCCACCAAGCCAGCGGCCACCAATTTTCTTCAGCAGCAGGCGCGCTTCGACAAATTTATCGAGGTCTTCAACAACGAACGCCCGCACGAAGCGCTGGATATGAAGTGTCCCGCGGAGGTGTACCAACCTTCCCCGCGTCCCTACACCGGATTGCCGGACATCGACTATCCCCTACACGACAAAACCATCGTGGTCACCTGGTGCGGCCGCATTTGCCTGGGTAAAAAGAAAATCAATTTCAGCCAGGTC
>Ga0335077_10011954_pt1 | contig 10843 bp, 10 predicted proteins | sample Lox_Sample_31_FD_207151 | JGI IMG/M metagenome (GOLD analysis project Ga0335077, IMG submission 207151) | Soil microbial communities from Loxahatchee National Wildlife Refuge, Florida, United States - Lox_Sample_3.1 | ecosystem: Environmental > Terrestrial > Soil > Wetlands | place: USA...
TCTCTCATACAAACATTCTAGCGTTTGTTAGATTATCTCGCAAGCTTTCGCATACCGATCGGGAAACAATCGTCTCCTGGTGCGGCGAGGCTCCATCTCTCTAGGCGCGCAATCCCAGGCGCCGCAGGACGAAGAACAGCAGGCCGTAACACGCCGCGGTGACGGCGATTGCGGCAAGCAGGCTGAGCCAGAACCCCCAGCCCCCGCGCAGGAACAGCGGCAGCGCCAGGAACAGCGCCAGCGATGGAATGACCAGCCAGAAGATATCGATGGACAGACTCGAGACGCGTGCCGTATCTGACGTATCCCAATAGAGCCAGACGAACGCCAGCAGGGAAGTGACCGGAAGCGACGCGACCAAGGCGCCCAGCAGCGAGCTGCGCTTGGCGAGCTCGGACACCAAGACGACGAGCACGGCCGAGATCAAGACCTTGATGGCGTAGTAGGTCATCGGGCCTGGTCAGTGTACCGCGTAGCGCCTGTGAAGGAGCCGGCGCGCAGCCTATTGCGCTTGCAAGTAGGGTATGATGTCACGCGTTCCCTTCGTCGACCGCCAGCGGCGCGAAGTACGCCCTGCCGTTCCGGACGCCTCATACCAACAAAGGACAGGTGACTATGCGCCTGCTGCTCATCAACCCGCGGTTCCCGGAAAGCTTCTGGAGCTCCAAGTGGGCGCTCAGCGAGGTCCTGCCGAACAAGCGCGCCATCAACCCGCCGCTGGGACTGGCCACCCTCGCAGCGCTGTCTCCATCGCATTGGGACATCGAGATCGTCGATGAGAACATCGAGCCGATCCCCCTGGAGCCCGAAGCCGACGTGGTGGGCGTGTGCGGCATGGGCGTGCAGTTCCCGCGCCAGCAGGAGCTGCTGGCCTATTACCGGGCTCGCGGCCACTACGTCGTTGCCGGAGGCAGCTTCGCGTCGCTGTGCCCCGAGCAGTACACCACACACGCCGACACCGTGGTCGCCGGGGAAGCCGAGTACATCTGGAAGGAGTTCTGCAGCGACTTCGAGCAGAACATCCCCAAGCCGCTCTACCACGAGACCGGGACCGTAGCGCTCACCGATTCGCCCACGCCGCGCTTCGACCTGCTCAAGCACGACCGCTACTCTTACACCTCGATGCAATTTTCGCGCGGCTGCCCGTTCCGCTGCGAGTTCTGCGACATCATCATCATGTTCGGCCGCAAGCCGCGCGTGAAGAGCCTCGAGCAGGTGGGGCGCGAGCTGGACGAGCTGCGCCGCTTCAATGTCCACAACGCTTTCTTCGTGGACGACAACCTGATCGGCAACCTGCCGATGGCCAAGAAACTGCTGCAGTTCCTCAAGGAGTACCAGGAGAAGCACAACTACAGGTTCAGCTTCGGCACCGAGGCCTCGCTCAACATGGCGCAGCACAAGGACCTGCTGGAGTTGTTCCGCCAAGCCAACTTCGGCTGGGTATTCATCGGCATCGAGTCGACCGACCCCGCGAGCCTGAAGGAGACCCTCAAGACCCAGAACCTGCACGAGGACATCCTCACCTCGGTGCGGCGCATCTACTCCTACGGCATCGACGTTCTCGCCGGGTTCATCATCGGCTTTGACCACGACACGCTGGAAACCTTCGAGCAACAGTACCGGTTCATCACCGACGCCGGCATCCAGTTCCCCATGATCGGGCTACTCTCCGCGTTGCCCAAGACCCCGCTCTTCGACCGCCTGAAGAAGGACGGACGGCTCAGCACGCTGGAAGACGCGCACGAGAACACTCGGCCGGCTACCAACGTCATCCCCAAGAGCATGCCGTACGAGGCGATGGTCGACGGCTACATCGCGCTCTACAAGCGCCTGCTGACGGACCGCGAGATCGCGCTGCGCATCCGCAACCAGCTGCGTTACCTCACCGCGCCTACATACGGTGGCGGCTACTCCCAACTGGATGGGCTGAAGATCATCGGGAAGCTGATCTGGAAGGGCATTCTGCCCGGGGGCGTGAGCCGGGTCTGGTACTTTCTGCGTACCATCCCCTGGCGTAAGCCGTCTCAGCTCGCCACGGTGGTTGCCGACTGGATCGGGGCCCTGTCGATGCGGGAGTTCGCCGAGCGGCGCGTGACAGTCGAGCAGACCGAGGCCAGCACCCTGGAGCGGTGGGTAGACTCCGTGCGCAAGGCCATCGGCGGCTACCTGGCGGACGGCAAGGTGACGTTGAAGCTGCATCACACCGCTGCCCCGGACCTGGCCGTCTGCCTGAAGGGCCTGCTCGACGGGCACTTCTTCAAGCGTGCGGCGCCGGGTCTGGAGCGCCTGCTCAAGCACACGCGCGCCAGCGTCACGCTGCGCGTCGAGGCCTTCCAGGGCCATCAACTGGATCACCTCCAGGGCTTGCTGCGGCGCCTCGCCCGTTACGGCGACCGCGTGCACATCGTGGTCGACGAACGGCTGCGGGCGCTGGTGCCGATCGACTCGTCGGTGTTCAACCTGGTTCTGGCGCACCGCGCCGAGTGAGCCGCACCGCTTCCTGACAAGCGCGCGTCGCCACCCGCGCGCCGGCCGAGGGCGGCAGAGCCCGTCAGCCGGCAAAGCTCCGCGCGGGGCTCAGCCGCGGCCGACGAACGGCATCTTGGTCGCCATGATGGTCAGGAACTGGGCGTTGGCGTCCAGCGGAAGGCTAGCCATGTAGAGCACGGCGCTGGCTACGTGGCTCACATCCATGAGCGGCTCGACTGCGATCGAGCCGTTTGCCTGCGGTACACCGCTCGCCATCCTTGCCGCCAGCTCCGTGTGAGCATTGCCGATGTCGATCTGGCCGCAGGCGATGTCGTGCTTCCTTCCATCCAAAGAGGTGGACTTGGTGAGCCCGGTGACGGCGTGCTTGGTGGCGGTGTACGGAGCCGAGTTCGGGCGCGGGGCGTGGGCCGAGATGGAGCCGTTGTTGATGATGCGTCCGCCCCGAGGCTCCTGGCTCTTCATCATCTTGATCGCCTCCTGAGTGCACAGGAACACGCCGGTGAGGTTGATGTCCACCACCGCCTTCCACTGCTCGAAGCCGAGCTCTTCGAGCGGCACTCCCGGCGCGCCGACGCCCGCATTGTTGAACAGCAGGTCGAGCCGCCCAAAGGCTTCCTTGGTCTTCGCGAACAGCGCCCGCACCGACTGCGGATCGCTCACGTCGGTGGGCACGGCCAGCGCTCGCGCGCCCGCCCCCGAATCCGACGCGGCTTTCTCCAGCGGCTCCTTGCGGCGGCCGGCGAGAACCACCCGATACCCGTCTTTCAGCAGCGCGGTCGAGACCGCCTTGCCGATGCCCGTCCCTGCGCCCGTCACGATGGCAACCTTGTTGTGTGAGGCCACTTGAGTCTCCTTGATTGATGCACACTCGCTTGTAGAGAGAAGGCGACCCCGATCTGTCGCCAGTTCCGGTCAGCGCGGTTATCCTATCGCATCACGAGGGCGCGTGCGGACAAGACGGGGCGCCTGGGCAAGTCATCGCGCGGCGAGGCCCGGTAGGCTTCGGGCAACCGTCGTCCGCCCTCAGTGCGCCCTTCGCCTAGGAGTAGTACATGGTTCAGACGGCACCAGTCCGCAAGGTCGCGCTCGGGCCATCGGACGCGATCTTCGCGCACCGCGAGGATGGTGCCATCCTCATTCGCTCGCCCCACGCGCTGGCGCCCTATCCAGCGAAGCTGACCGAGCGCCTCGTGCACTGGGCGCGCGTTGCGCCCGAGCGCATCTTCATGGCCCAGCGCGGCGCGACCGAGACGTGGCGCACCCTGAGCTATGCGGAAGCGTTGCGGCACGTGCGCGCCATCGGACAAGCGCTTCTGGCGCGGGGTGTCTCGGGCGAGCGGCCGGTGGCGATCCTGTCGGAGAACGATCTGGAGCATGCCCTGCTGGCGCTGGCCGCGATGCACGTGGGCATACCATACGCGCCGATCTCGCCCGCCTACTCGCTGGTTTCCACGGACCACGCGAAGCTGCGCTTCATCCTGGAGCTGCTCACGCCGGGCCTCGTGTTCGCGGCGCGTGGTGATCGATACGCGAAGGCGCTCGCGGCCGCAGTGCCCGCCGGCACGCAGCTGGTCGTGACCGAAGCTCCGGCTGCCGGCCATGCCACCACGCTGTTCGGCGAGTTTCTGACATGTGCCGCCACGGAGGCGGTCGACCGAGCCTACGACTCGGTCGGGCCGCACACCGTCGCGAAGATCCTCTTCACATCGGGGTCGACCGGTCAGCCCAAGGGCGTGATCAACACGCAACGCATGCTGTGCAGCAACCAGGAGATGCTGGCCGCGGCGCTGCCTTGCCTGCGCGAGACCCCTCCGATCATCGTCGACTGGCTGCCCTGGAACCACACCTTCGGCAGCAACCACAACGTCGGGCTGGTCCTGTACAACGGGGGCACGCTCTACATCGACGACGGCAAGCCGCTGCCCGGCGTGTTCGAGCGGACGGTGCGCAATCTGCGCGAGATCGCCCCCACCGTCTACTTCAATGTGCCGCGCGGATTCGAGGAGCTGGTGCCGTATCTGCGCCGCGAGCCCGCGCTGCGGGAAAGATTCTTCAGCCGCCTCGGCATGCTCTTCTACGCGGGAGCAGGGCTGTCGCAACCGGTGTGGGATGCTTTCGAGGAGCTGGCGGCGCAGACCTGTGGCGAGCGCATCTTGTGGATCACGGGGCTGGGGGCTACGGAGACTGCGCCTCTCGCCACATGCGCCAACTGGGAGGCCGGGCGCTCCGGGATGATCGGCCTGCCCGCCGTGGGCCAGGAGATGAAGCTCGTTCCGGTGGGCGATAAGCTCGAGGCCCGCTTTCGTGGCGCGAACGTCACGCCAGGCTATTGGCGACAACCCGAGCTCACTCGCGCTGCATTCGACGACGAGGGCTATTACAAGATGGGCGACGCCGTGCGCTTCGCCGACCCCGTGCATCCCGAGAAGGGCCTGCTGTTCGACGGCCGGCTGGCCGAAGATTTCAAGCTCTCCAGCGGCACATGGGCCAGCGTTGGCGCCCTGCGAACCCGATTCATCGCTGCCGGAGCACCCTACGTCCTGGACGTGGTGATTGCAGGCCACGACCGCGACTACATTGCGGCGCTCGTGTTTCCGCGCCTCGACGACTGCCGACGGCTGTGCCCCCAATTGCCGACTCAAGCTCCGGCCGCAGAGGTGCTCAGCCACCCGGCGGTGCGCCGGCAGTTCCAAGACCTGCTGGGCCGCTTGGCCGGCGAGGCCACCGGATCCGCGACGCGGATCGAGCGCGCGCTACTGCTCGAAGTGCCGCCTTCGATCGATGCGAGCGAGCTCACCGACAAGGGCTCCATCAACCAGCGTGCGGTGCTCGAACATCGTGCCGAGCTGGTGGACGAGCTGTACTCGCAACGACCGCCGGCGCGGGTGATCTGCAGCGAGCGGCACCGTGCAATGACCCCGAGCGCAGCCGATGGTTCAGCAGCGACCCGTGCCCGGCTGTCCTGATCCGCGATGGGTACCCGCGCTCTGATCATTATCGGGTTCATCGGACACCGCGGGCTTGCGCTTTGAGCCTCGCCGCCCAGTGTGGTACGGTTGGATCTCCCCCGATCGGGAGAGCATTACGGGTGCATAGAACATGAGACCGATCCGGAAGCTCTGGCAGGCGCGGGACCCGCAATTCGCTGACAACGAGATCCGGGGTGTGGGGGGCGCTAGCCACGAGACGGTGACCACCCAGTCCGACCGCGAGCTGGCCTTCTGACCGGGAACACTCACAGCATGGTCGAGCCCATCATTGTCGTTCCCGACGACTTCCCGTCGATCTTCAAGGGCACGCTTGCCGAAGAGCGTTGCGCGCGTCTGGGTGAGACGCGCGTCTATACCGAGCGGGGAGCCGACCAGGAGACGGAGCTGGTGCGGCGCCTCGACGGCGCCCGTGCTGCGATCAACATCCGGGCCCACGCACGCTTTTCCGAGGCGGTGTTCGCCGCTTGCCCGCAGCTCAAGATGATCTCGGTATGGGGGACGGGCACCGATAACATCGATCTCGAATCCGCGACGCGACGCGGCGTCACGGTCTCCAGCACGGCCGGCGTCAACGCCAAGGCGGTGGCCGAGCACACCATCGCCCTGATGCTGGCCGTGGCCCGCCGCATCCCGAAGATCGACCACGAGATGCGAACCGGCGCGTGGCCCCGGGAGATGCTGACTCAGTGTCTTGGCAAGACTCTCGGCGTTTTCGGCACCGGGACAATCGGCATGCGCGTCGTCGCCCTCGGCCGGGCGCTGGGGATGGAGGTGCTGGCGTGGAGCGCTCGCGGCGACACCGCCCGTGCCGCTGCCGCTGGCGCGCGCGCTGCGTCCAAGGAGCAGATTCTGCGCGAGGCGGATATCGTCACGCTCCATTTGCGCCTCTCGCCCGAAACGCGCGGCTTCCTTTCGCAGCGTGAGCTGTCGTCGATGAAACGGCCCGTCATCCTGATCAACACCGGCCGCGGCGCGCTCGTCGAGCGGGCCGCCCTGCTGGACGCGCTCGGCCAGGGCGGGGTCTCGGCCGGGCTCGACGTGTTCCACGACGAGCCGCTCAAGGCAGACGATCCTATCCTGGCCCTGCCCAACGTCGTGCTCTCGCCGCACAACGCCGGGCAGACGCCTGAGGTCGTTCACGATGGCCTCCTTCTCGCGGTCGAGAACATAGAGCACTTCCTCCAGGGGCGGCCGACCAACGTGGTGGTGGCGCCTCCCACCAAGCCAGCGGGCGAGGGCGCATGAGAGCGATCTGGTACGAACGCACCGGAGCTCCACATGAAGTGCTGGTGGCCGGCGAGATGCCGGCCCCTCAGGCCGGAACAGGCGAGGTGCGCCTCAGGCTTGCCGCCTCGGGCGTGAATCCGGCCGACTGCTACCGGCGCCGCGGGGACCTCCCGCTGGAATTTCCTCGCGTCATTCCGAACAGCGACGGCTCCGGCACTGTCGACCAAATCGGTCCCGGTGTCTCGCAGGATTGGCTGGGCCGGCGTGTCTGGCTCTACAACGGCCAGCGCGGGCGTGCGTTCGGTACGGCGGCCGAATACATCGCGCTCGACGCGGGACTGGTCGCGCAGTTGCCGGACAACACCCCGTTCGACGCCGGCGCTTGCCTGGGCATCCCGTGCATGACCGCGCACCGCTGCCTGTTCAGCGATGGCCCGATTGCGAACCAGACCATCCTCGTGACCGGGGGCGCCGGCGCGGTGGGACATTACGCGGTGCAGCTCGCCAAATGGGCCGGCGCTCGGGTGATCGCTACGGTGAGTTCAGATACCAAGGCGCAACAGGCCGCCGCGGCAGGCGCGGATATCGTCGTGAACTACCACAACGAGGATGTAGTCGCACGCGTACTGGAGGCGACTGACGGCACCGGGGTCGATCGCATCGTCGAGGTTGATTTCGGCGGCAACATGGAAGCCTGCGTCAAGGCGATCCGCCTGAACGGCACCATCGCTATCTACGCCTCACGCGGAAACCTCGAACCGAAACTACCGGTGTCTGCGTTCATGCGCAAGAACGTAACCCTGCGGCTGATGGTTCTGAACACCTGCCCGGTCGACGCAAGGCGGCAGGCCCAACGCGATATCGTCTGCTGGATCGAGACGGGGCGCGCCATCCATCGCATCGCTGCGCGCTTCTCGCTCGAGCGCACGGCCGAGGCGCACGCCGCGGTCGAAAAGGGCGGGAAGCTGGGAACCGTGGTGGTGGAGATCAGTCCGAGCGCTTGAGGCATCTGCGATCACGCGGACGCCAGGCGGTCAGGCGCCCGCGTCCGCGCGGTATGGGGCAAGCGCCTCGAGCAGCGCTGGCGGAACGTCGACCGGCCTGGAGTCCTTGCGGCCGATCGCGATGATGACGAGGTATGCCTCCGCGGCCACCTGACCGTCGGGCTTACGCACGAGGAACTCGAGGCGGATCGAGCTGCGGCCGACGCGCCCGACCCAGACTTCGATCTCAAGCAACTCGTCCAGCCGGGCCGGGTTGCGATAGTCGAAGTGCACCTGGACGCGGGGCAGCCAGATGCCCAACTGATCCCACACGCTGGCGTATGGAAAACCCAGGACACGGAACAGCTCGGTCTCGGCGATCTCGACGAAGCGCACGTAGGCGCTCCAGCAGATGATGCCGCTCACGTCGACGTCGCTCCAGCGCACGTACTCGCGCACGCGATGCCGCTTGACGGGGCCGCCCGCGGAAACGGTCGATTGACTTGACATCGGTGTGGCTGCCTCGCGTAAGCCGCAGAATTGCCCTTGGCCGCTTGCATGTGCGCGTTTCGCATATCATAGACTGCGCCGCTTCGACGAAGGAGGCGGGCGACAACCGGCTTGACGCCGAGAAGCGCCCTGCAGTATAGAAGCTGCTCGGGCTGGTCCGCCGCGGCGGGTCATGGGAGGAGGGTCGTACATGAGTGAATCGTGGACGCGTCGCGAATTTCTGACCCGCGCCGGAGTGGCGGTCGCGGCCATCCAGACCTTCGAACACCTCGATCCCTGCTGCGTCCTCGCGGCCGATGCCGAAACTGCCCGCGAGGATCTGTTCGAGCTGAAGCCCGTCGCGGACGGTGTCTATGCCGCTATCGCGGCTGCGCGCTACAAGGTCAACTGCAACGCCGCGGTGATCTTGACCGACGACGGCGTCGTGGTGGTGGATTCTCACTCCAAGCCCTCCGCCGCCTACGCCTTGTACAGACAGATTCAGGGGATCACGAAGCAGCCGATCCGAAAGATCATCAACACGCATTTCCACTGGGATCATTGGCAAGGCAACCAGGTGTACGCGGAAGCATCGCCCGGGCTGGAGATCATTTCCTCCGAGCGCACGCGCGAGAACTTGACCCGGCCGGATGCTGGCGCGGGTGGCGTTCAGTACATCGAAAAACAGTTAGGCAGCGTCCCCAAAGAGATCGACAAGCTGAAAGACGACATCGCGCACGCGACAAGCCCCGAGCAGAAGGCCCGCCTCGAAGCCAACCTCTTGCAGGCCGAGGCCTATCTCGAAGAGTTGAAGCAGATGAAGCCGGCGCTGCCGAACCGGACGGTGGCGAGCTCGATGACCCTCAACGAGCGCGGGCGCGAAATCCAGCTCCTGCTGTTGGGGCGCAGCCACACCGACGGTGACGTGTTCATCTACCTCCCCAGGGAGAAGGTGGTCGCGAGCGGGGACGCGCTGATTGACTGGATGCCGTTTTTGAACGACGGCTACCCGGAAGATTGGGTGCAGACGTTGAACGCGCTGGAGAAATTCGACTTCACGCGGGTCATTCCCGGCCACGGGGAAGTGGTGTCCAAAGACCATTTGGCGTTCTTCCGCGGGTACTTGGCCGCGCTGATCACCGCGGTCAAACAGGCGGCCGACGACGGAGCGAGCCTAGACGAGATGAAACGAGGCATCGCCGAGCAGTTGGCACCCCAATACGAGCGGGCCATGTCCAAATACCCGCTGGGCCAGTACCGGGACCGCATCGGTCTGAACGTGGAAATGGTCTATCAAAAGGTGGTGAAGAAAGCCTGATCCGCCAGGGCAAGGCCTCACACAGTGCTCGTGTTCATCACCTTCCTCCAGCCGCGCTGCGTTGCTTGGGCTCGCGAACCCGCAGTGTCACGACGATGGCGAAGACCCCTCGCTGAATGCCTCGATCCTGGTAAGCCCCAACTCGCCTTGCGCGAAACGCTTCAATAGCGGGATGTCATCGAATCCCGCGCACGAGATCTTCACCTGGTCGATCCATGTTACAAGCAGAAGCTTGGAAGCAAGGCCCGATGATCGAAGCAACGAAAACGGTCTCGCGGGCGCCGGCGCGATGCCAACTTTATCGCGCATTGTCGTTCAGCGTGCGCAGCGATCGCCTCTGGCGTCCCTGCGCATCAAAGTTGCCGGGTGCGAGCCAAGCCTCGAAGTTTGCCCGAATGCGCGGCCATTCACTGTCAAGGATCGAGTACCACGCGGTGTCTCTGTTGTGACCCTTCACGACCATGTGTTGGTAGAAGATCCCCTCGAAGGTAAAGCCCAGTCTGACGGCAGCAGCCCGAGACGTATCGTTGAGCGCGTTGCAGCGCCACTGCATTCGGCGATAATGAAGTTCGTCTAACGCGTAGCGCAACATCAAGAACAGCGCCTCGGTCGCCTGGGGCGTACGTTGCAGGAACGGCGCGAACCAGATATAGCCCACCTCGATAGAGCCGTGGCTCGGACGAATGTCCAGGTAGGTCGCCATTCCTCCCGCGCGACCACTTGCCTTGTCTCGAAATGCGAATACTGCGCGGTCGGGCGCGACAGCCATGGCGCCAAGCCAGGCCGTGAAGGTTGCGACATCTTCGAAGGGACCGTCGGGGAGGTACCTCCAGATCTCCCTGGCTTCTGCGGTCTCGTGTGATGCGAGGTAGAGCGGCTGAGCGTGGCGCTCACTTTCCACCGGCTCCACGATGACCAGCCTGCCTTCGAGAATTCTTCGCTCTGGAGATCTGCCCGAGGGGAGCGTCTCGATCCTATCGCCGGAAACGGAGCGAACCATCGTGCCTTCCTGCTGAATCGCCTGACTCCCGATTGCTCGGCGTCGATACGCGAGCGAACATCTTAGCGCAGAGGACGACAGAGCTGTGTTTAAGGACCATCTATGGCACTCTTACCGGGAAAGCGCACACGCAGCCGGCGACGTCGAAACAATAGAATCGCGCATCGATGCGCCCGCCCCGGGATTGTGCGCCCAGTGCGCGTCAACCTCCGCGCGCACCGCACGCCGTCGACTAGAATGCGCGCATGAAAAACCCGATTGCTTTGGCGCAGGCACGGCCAGCGGCGGGCCGCGTGGCACGTAGGCACGTGGCGGTGTGGCTGCTGGTGTGCTGCGCAATGGTGTT
>Ga0335077_10011955_pt1 | contig 10843 bp, 10 predicted proteins | sample Lox_Sample_31_FD_207151 | JGI IMG/M metagenome (GOLD analysis project Ga0335077, IMG submission 207151) | Soil microbial communities from Loxahatchee National Wildlife Refuge, Florida, United States - Lox_Sample_3.1 | ecosystem: Environmental > Terrestrial > Soil > Wetlands | place: USA...
TCCGTGCACCACTACCGCTTCGCCGGCGCCCAAGTTCCGGTATCCTGCGACGGTGTCGCCGTCAACCCCGGCGACATCGTGGCAGCCGACAGTGATGGCGTGGTTGTGGTTCCCAGGCAGATGGCGCAAGAGGTCTTAAAGGTCGCGCAACAGATGGATTTTAAAGAACATTCCATGTATCCCGAGATCGAAAAGCTGAAATCGATTCAGGAAGCGGTCAAGAAGTTCGGAAGGCTGTGAACGGGCAGAGGTGGGGGTTTTTGTTGCGGAAAAGGGGATTTCATCAGATAATTTGCACTTTCATTTTTGTTTGGGAACTCCCATGTTAGCCACCGCAAAACGAAGCTACAACATCACCGCTTTGCAGCGCGGCCTGCGTCTCTTGCAGTTGTTCAGCGAGTCCTCACGCGGACTGACCGCCAAGCGAGTTGCCACACTGTCAAAATTGCCGGTCAGCACGGTCCATCGCTTCCTGGTGAACCTCGAGCGTAGCGGCTTTCTCGCCTGCGGCGGGGACGGCGTCTATCATCTGGGGATTGCCTGCTTTGCCATCGGGCAGTCGGCCCTGGGCCAGCTGGATGTTCGTCGCATCAGCCTGCCGCATCTCGAAGAATTGAATCAGCGAACCCGAGAAACCGTTCATCTCACGGTCCGGCACGGGCTTTCTGCCGTTTATGTGGAAAAGCTCGATTCGTCGGAACCCTTGCGCATCCACTCCCGTATCGGCGCGGCGGTCCCTTTGTATTGCACGGCGGTCGGCAAAGTCATGCTGGCTTACATGGGCAAGGAAGAGCAGGAGGGCGTGCTTCGGCAATTGGAATTGAAGCGGCTCACGGCCAATACGGTGGGAAATCTGCAGGAGTTGATTTCCGAACTTTATCGTGTTCGCAAGAACGGCTATGCCTGTGATATGGAAGAGCACGAACTCCATATCCGTTGCATCGCGGCGCCGATCTGGGACCATCGCGGCGAGGTCCATGCCAGCCTGAGTGTTACCGCGCCGGTTTTGCGTATGCCGGTGAACCGCCTGCGTCAACTCGCGCCGCTCGTGCAAGAGGCTGGATTGAAGATTTCTTTCCAGCTGGGGTACCAGGCCAGTGCGCACTCTGGAAGCGGATTGCGATCTCCCGGAATCGCGGAAGAACGGCGAGTTGCCAACGCACCGTCGTGAACCAAGAATCGCACGCGACGGATTACAACTGCGCCAACGACAACCAGAAGAGAAACCGGAGAAGAACTGAGAACCGTGCGGGTTCTGATCTATCTGGCTCTAGCCTTCAGCTGCCTTCCCTCCTTCGGGGACGATCGTGTGCCGGATCCGACCCTGTCGAGCGAGATCCTTGTAGGCAGCGATGATTTACTGGTGGCGCCGCCGGCGGACAACTGGATCTCGTATAACGGAGACTATTCCGGCCGCAGATACAGTGGTTTGGCTCGGGTCAATCGGACGAACGTAGGCCAGTTGCGGGCGCAATGGGTATTCCATGCAAGAAACTCGAGCCGTCTAGAAGTTACACCCGTGGTGTTCCGCGGAATGATGTTCGTGACCTCCGCCAACGACGTCTTTGCCCTCGATGCCGCCACCGGTCGGGTGGTTTGGCACCATTCCCGACCCGTGAGCGAAGGGCTGATTGACGATGCTTCCCGACACATCAATCGCGGAGTGGGTTTGTGGCGCAACCGGGTCTACATGGAGACCGACAATGCACACCTGCTGTGTCTGGATGCGCGCTCGGGACATTTGATCTGGGATGTTGGCTATGCCCCGTGGAACAAGAACTATGGAGCGACCAGCGCACCTCTGATCGTAAAAGACAGGGTACTCGTGGGGACATCCGGAGGAGACGATGGCGTGCGAGGGTTCATCGCCGCCTACGATACGACGAGCGGCAAGCTGGCGTGGCGGTTTTGGACTATCCCAGCGCCGGGCGAACCAGGTTCTGAGAGCTGGCCTGGCAAGTTGTATCTTCACGGGGGCGGGACAACCTGGATGCCCGGCACCTATGACCCGGATCTGAACACTATTTTCTGGGGTACCAGCAATCCTTCTCCAGATTTTGAAGGCAGCGTACGGCCGGGCGACAACCTTTATACCGATTGCCTACTGGCGCTCGATCCCGATAGCGGCAAGTTGAAATGGTATTTTCAGTTTACCCCCCATGACCTGTTTGATTACGACGCCGTGGAGACGCCGGTACTGATCGATGCGAGCTATCGGGGTGAAGCGCGCAAACTGCTCGTGCAGGCGAACCGCAACGGCTATCTTTACGTGCTCGACCGCCGCGACGGGATGTTCCTCTCTGCCGTGCCCTTCGTCGAGAAACTGAATTGGGCAAAAGGCATTGACGGGAAAGGAAGACCGATCCGCACCGATGTGAAGCCCACGCCGGCAGGAACTCGCGTTTGCCCAGGATACGCAGGAGCGACAAACTGGTATTCGCCCTCCTACAGCGAGGAGACCCACTCGCTCTACTTCTTGGCCCTGGAACAGTGTCAGACTTTCTTTACCAGAGCACAACCGCAGCCTTTCGAAGAAGGCAAGGAGTTCTATTCGACTGGGGTGAAACACATTGCGGGTGAAACATCGCAGAAGTTCCTACTGGCGTATAACCTGGATAGCGGTTCGTTTGCCTGGAAATATCCCCAAGTGGGTAGAGGGCACTCGAGCGGGGGAACCATGACCACCGCTGGCGGCTTGATATTTTTCGCTGACGATGCGGACTCGTTCGAAGCCCTCGATGCACAAACGGGAAAGCCCCTATGGTACTTCAACACCGGACAACCGATGAGCGCGTCGCCGATGAGCTACGCTGTCCGGGACAAGCAATACGTCGCGATTGCGGCGGGAAGCGATGTTTTCAGCTTTGCGCTGCCGTAGTTCGGGCATAAAGAGATAGCGTTGGTTGGGCGCCGATCATTGGTTGCTGCGAAGGAGTGTTGTGGTCGTCATACGCGACTAAGGAGGTAGAACATGGGCCTCACATCATGGAATCGTCGAGGTTTTCTGGGTAGCGTGGCAATGGCTGTGAGCTCGCTTCTCATGCCGCGAAGAGCATCCGGGCGAACCTCTCCGGGAGATACCCGCCTATCCGGATTTGGCCAGTCGGGAAGCCCCTATGAAGAATTGGGTGTGACTACGGTGATCAATGCCGAAGGCACCATGACCATGCTCGGGGGCTCCCTCATCCGCCCCGAAGTTGAGGTGGTGATGGCGCAGGCATCGCGACATTTTGTCCGCATCCCCGAGCTAGAAGAAGCGGCCGGGCGGCGAATCGCAGAGATGCTGAAGCTGCCCGACGGATATAGTGCGCTCGTGACGTCGGGAGCGGCTGCGGCCATGCAATCGGGGTTGGCCGGCATTCTCACCGGCGATAATGAATCTCTCATTAAGCAACTGCCGGATCTCACGGGAATGAAATCCGAGGTCATTATCCAGAAATCCCATCGCAACCCGTTCGATCATCAATTGCGAGCTACCGGAGTAAAGCTGGTCGAGATCGAAACTCGGGATCAGCTGCGGGCGGCAGTTAACGAGCGGACCGCCATGATGCACTTCACGAACTTTGCCAACGATGCCGGACAAATTAAGGCCGACGAGTGGGCCAAGCTGGCCAAAGAGTCCAAAGTTCCGTGCTTCAATGATGCTGCTGCCGATACGCCGCCGGTTTCGCATCTGTGGGATTACACCAACATGGGATACGACCTGGTGGCATTCAGCGGCGGCAAAGCGATTCGTGGCCCGCAGTGCGCGGGGCTGCTAATCGGACACAAGGACCTGATCCGATATGCCTTGCTGAATAACAGTCCCCACGAGGACACGCTCGGACGCGGCCAGAAAGTTGGAAAAGAAGAAATTCTCGGCATGGTTAAGGCCCTCGAGCTTTATCTAAACGAAGACCATGATGCATTGCGCAAAGAGTGGCAGGACCGCCTGGATCTGATCTCGCGGGAGATCACGCGAATTCCTGGAGTCAGCACATCCTTCTTCACCCCCGACATCGCGAATCACGTTCCCCATATGCGCATAACCTGGGATGCGAGGATTCCCTTGACTCCGCAGCAAGTGGCACAGTCCATGCGGAACTCCAAGCCCTCGATCGTGATTGGGGGCGGGGAGGGGAAACCCGGTCTGGCGATGAACTCATTTATGTTGCAGCCCGGGGAGGACCAGGTGGTGGCCGAGCGGCTTGCCCATGTTTTGCGCGATCATTCAGCCTAAACCGGGCATTGCTTCAGGAAAAGTATGCGAACAATGGTGGATCGGCTATCGAAAGCCCGGTCAAGCTGTTGCGGGCAGGAATTTTCCCGGCATGGAGCCCTGGTCCGCAAGCCCGACTTTGCATTCCTCGATCGCCGAACCGCCATTGTTGGCCTGGACCGGCGCGAAGCCGTGGTTGCCTCCCCAGGTCCGCATTCGAGCCGAGGGCTTCGGTGAGTGAGAGTCCGACAACTCGCGTGCGTTGGCTTCTCGTATTTTGGATTTTTGTCCTGAGCGCAGTCGCGTTTCTCGATCGTGTGAACATCTCTGTCGCGGGAAGCTCTCTGCGAGCGGCTTACGGACTCAGCACCATCGAACTGGGCTGGATATTCAGCTCCTTCCTGATTGGCTATGCCTTGTTTCAGACGGTCGCGGGACGACTGGCCGACCGCTTCGGCCCTCGGCGTGTCCTGGCTTACGGCGTGACCTGGTGGGGTGTGTTTACGGCGCTCACGGCTTCGGTTCCTGCGGGTATCGCCGGGGCGCTGACCTTGTTCATGGCGATTCGCTTCTTGCTGGGAGCCGGGGAGGCCGTGGTCTACCCCGCATCCAATCAGTTCATCGCCCGCTGGATTCCGGCGCGGGAGCGAGGAATCGCAAATGGCTGGATTTTCGCAGGGGTTGGCGCGGGAGCCAGCGTGTCGCCACCGTTGATCACCTATCTTATGCTTCATTACGGTTGGCGAGCTTCCTTTTGGGTCTGTGCCATCCTCGGAGTCGTAGCCGGTGCCGTCTGGTACGGTATCGCGCGGGACGACCCCGCCGAACACCCAAAAGTTTCCTCGAGTGAGTTGACCCTCATTCGCTCCGGATTGAGCGAAAGCCCAGGTCATGGCGATCTCCATCGCGCGGCGCGCGGTAGGACGCTGGTTCCGTGGCGAACCGTCGTGCGGAATAGTACGGTGCTGGGCGTTACCCTAAGTTATTTCTGCTTCGGTTACGTGGCTTGGATCTTTTTCAGTTGGTTTTACATCTACCTGGCGCAGGTGCGAGGCGTGAACCTGAAAGCCAGTGCCTGGCTGGCCACGCTGCCCTTCCTGGCCATGGCGATTGGCTGTCCCCTGGGTGGAAAAATCAGCGATCGGCTGACACTCGCCCGAGGCCCGAAGATGGGACGATGCCATCTGGCGGCGTTCGGAATGATGCTGGCGGCGGTTTTCCTTGCTCTGGGCTCTTTCGTAGAAAGTGCACCAATGGCCAGTGGAGTACTGGCGGGAGGCGCAGGGGCGCTCTACCTAGCCCAGAGTTCCTTCTGGTCGGTGAGCGCCGATATCGCTGGCGGATCGGCCGGGTCGATTTCTGGTTTTATGAATATGGGGGCGCAGATCGGAGGGGCCGTCACCGCGTCGCTGACTCCTTGGATCGCAGCTCATTTCGGCTGGACTGCCTCCTTTCTGGCCGCTGCTCTGCTGTGTCTCGTTGGCGCGGCCCTCTGGCTGGGAGTGAATCCGAAGGAAATTGTGGTAGCAGAGGAAGGCGGGTTTCGCAGTTCGGCGCACCCGGTGGTCAATCCGGCGAGTCATTGAGGCCATGAACGAACTCAAGATCAAGCCGAAAGCAGGCTGTCTGTGGGATTTGGTAAGCCTCGGAGAAGTGATGCTCCGACTGGATCCGGGTGATCAGCGGATAACGACTACCCGCCAGTTTCGCGTGTGGGAAGGCGGCGGTGAATACAACGTGGCGCGTGGCCTCAGGCGATGCTTTCGGATGGACACGGCGGTCGTGACCGCGCTCGTGGACAACCCGATTGGCCGCTTGGTCGAAGATCTGATGTTGCAGGGGGGCGTGAATCAGAAATACGTGCGCTGGGTGCGGTTTGATGGTGTCGGGCGAACGGCGCGCAATGGGTTGAATTTTACGGAACGAGGTTTTGGCTTGCGGGCCGCGGTGGGTTGTTCGGACCGTGGGCACACGGCCATATCGCAAATCAAGCCAGGGGAAATTGATTGGCGGCAAGTGTTCTCCCAAGATGGAGCTCGCTGGTTTCATACGGGAGGAATCTTCTGCGCCCTTTCCGAGACCACTCCACTCGTGGCTCGCGAGGCCATGGAGGCTGCGAAGCAGGCGGGCACGGTGGTTTCCTACGATCTGAATTACCGGGAGTCTTTGTGGAAGCCGATGGGTGGGCAAGCGAAGGCGCAGCAGATCAACCGCCTGCTGGCACCCCTCGTAGATGTGCTGATCGGAAACGAGGAAGACTTCACCGCGGCTTTGGGCTTTTCGGTTGCGGGCCTAGACGAAGGCCATTCCCGGCTAGACCGGACCAGCTTCAAGAACATGATGGAAAAGGTGGTTGCGGAATTCCCTCGAATGGCGGTAGTGGCGATTACCTTGCGACGGGCAACGACTGCCACCCGCAATGACTGGGGCGCGCTTTGCTACTGCGACGGCCGCTTCTACGAGGCAGCCACCCGGGAAGGTCTGGAAATCTATGACCGCGTGGGAGGAGGAGACTCCTTTGGATCCGGGCTGATCTATGGATTGCTGGCCGGACGGGAACCACAGTGGGCGGTGGACTGCGGGGCGGCGCACGGTGCGCTGGCCATGAGCACGCCGGGGGACACCAGCATGGTCACGATGGAAGAGGTGTTACGTACGATGGAGGCGCGGACGGCACGGATTACCCGCTAGGGGCGGCTCCGGGGGGATACATGACAATTGAGGAAGTGACTTCGAGAATTGGCGAGATCGGGATCGTGCCGGTAGTCAGAGCTGCCAGTGTAAGCGAGGCAACCCGAGCCGTGGAAGCCATATCTGCCGGCGGCATACCGATAGTGGAGATCACTATGACGGTGCCCAATGCGATCTCCGTAATCCACCAGGTGGTGGGCCGTTTCGGAAACAGTCTGCTGGTTGGAGCGGGCACGATCACCACAGCCGAACAGGCAAAATTGTCGATTGACGCGGGAGCCAAGTTTCTAGTCAGTCCAGGGATCTCGATCCCGGTGCTTTCGGTGGCGCAGGCCTGCGAGGTCTTGGCGATTCCCGGAGCCCTTACGCCGACCGAACTGATGCATGCCCAGGAGAACGGCGCCAAGCTGGTAAAAATCTTCCCCTGCGATAATGTCGGTGGGCCGAGATACGTGAAGGCTCTGATGGGACCGTTTCCCAAGGCGGCTCTGATCCCCACCGGAGGGGTAAACGCTGCCAATGCCGGCGATTTCATTGCCGCCGGCGCCTTCGCCGTCGGCGCAGGCTCGGAGCTCGTCAACCGGACCGCTCTGCGCGACGGAAATTCAGCCCAGATCACCCAGGCGGCACGTGAGTTTGTGCGCGCCGTTCTATCCGCACGAGAATCAACTCTTCAGAGTAGAGGCCATGCCAGTTGATTGACCGGAGGACCCGTTGACGCGAGGCGCGTCACTGATTGACTCCACTGGCTAGATAGCCTCCATCCACTACGAGGAGCGTACCGGTTACAAAGCTGGCGGCATCGGAGGCGAGAAAGATAGCCGCGCCGACCAGCTCGTCCAGTTCGCCGAAACGCTTCATGGGAGTTCGCATGAGGATCTCCTGGCCGCGGGGCGTGCCCATCACCAGCTTCTCGTTGATCTGCGTGCGAAAGTATCCAGGAGCAATCGCATTGACCGAGACTCCGTGCGGAGCCCATTCGATAGCCAACGATTTGGTTAAAGAAGCCACGCCGGCTTTACTGGCGCTGTAGGCTGCAACCTCATACAGGGCCAAAAACGATCCCATGGACGCAATGTTGATAATCCGGCCGTAACCTCGCTCAATCATGTGGCGGCCAAAAACCTGACATCCCCGCAACGTGCCGGTCAAATTTGTGTCGAGCATCCGGTCCCAGTCAGATTGGGGAAAGTCCAGTGTGGGTGCACGCTGGTTATAGCCGGCGCAATTGACCAGGATATCTACCTTTCCAAAAGACTCGAGTGCCGCCCTCAGCAGGTTGTCTAAGGAGGCACGGTCAGTCACGTCACTGGCCACTCGTAGGGAGCGTCGGCCAAGGGATTCAATCTCATCAGCGGCTGCCGCGACCAAATTCTTGCGCCGGCCACTTGGCACCACGTTGGCTCCGGCCTCGGCTAAGCCGCGGGCCAACGTCTTACCAATTCCAGAGGTTCCGCCGATGACCACGGCCAGCTTGTCATTCAATTCCAAGCGACGATAGCCCATAGTTCCTCGAAAAACCGGTCGCCGCCGCCACCGTCATGGGGGAGCAAAGGCCCTGGCGAGCAACCTTGTCCTTTATTGTCTGATCTCCCCGATCTCCTTCAGCAATTCAGTGATCTTGTTGCGCAGCGCATCAGGCACAGAGTTGATTCCAACCATTACCTTGCCCTTCGACACTTGCGGATCGTAGGGACGATGATTGCGGCGCAGCAGTGGCGCCGTTAGCAGGAAAACAACACTGGTGGTTAAGATCGCCCCCAGCATGGTGAGCTCGTAGGTGATAATACCATCGGTCCAGAGAGTCACAATCGGCATGCCTCCGGTAACAATGGCATAACTTTTTTGGGTCAAGGAAGCAAGCAGGAAACCACCGATCCCCCCGACGATAGCGCCGCATACGACGAGCCACGGCATCTGGACTTTGCCAAATTCGGCGAATCGATACTGTTCGAGGGGCTCGGAGGAAATCACCACAATCTCCTTCCTTGGCATACCCGCCGAGAGGAGTGCGTTTACCGCTCGTTCGGTCGCATCGGGCGCGGAACACAGTACGTAAATGCCATTCTCCGAATTCATAACCATTCATCCCTAATCGCTTCCGAAAGCCGTGGCGTGCTTACTCTCGCAAACCTGCTTTCAACTCCCAGATGGAAACCACAGGTACAAGCTTCGAGAACACCAGATAGAGCAGCGCCATGGTGCAGAAGGTGGCGCCGGTGATTGTGATCTCGACCCAGGTAGGGCGATAGGTTCCCCAGGCGTAGGGGAGGAACTTGCGCGACAAAGACGGGACAATAATCAGGTACCGTTCGATCCACATCCCGATGACCACGGTGACCGATGCCAGAAAAGTCCCGGCAATGGTGCGCAGTTTCTTGATGGCGAGCAGCGGGAAGGGAAACACAAAATTGCAACCAACCATCGCCCAAAAAAGATGACGGTAGGGGCCACGCACAGTCTGCCAGAGCACGGCCACTTCCGACGTCGTGTTTCCGTACCAGGTGGTGAGTCGCTCAGCGAATATGAAATAAAACCAAAGCAGGCTCATTACCAGCAGCAGTTTGCCAAGATTATCAAAACAATGCGGAGTCAAATATTCCTCGAGATGGAGGGACGATCGCAAAAAAACCATGGCAATGATCAAGGCTGCGATTCCGCTGAATATAGCGCCCACCACAAAATACGGGGCGAAGATCGTCGAGTGCCACATCGGTACTGGCGTCATGGCGAAGTCCCAAGAAACGATGGTGTGCACGGAAACCGCCACGGGGATGATCAAAATCGCCATGATGTGCATGGCCGTTTCGAGCTGACGCCATTGCTTCTGAGTGCCGCGCCAGCCCAAGCACAGCGCACCGTAGAACTTGCTCCGCCATCCCGAGAGATTGTCGCGAAGCAGCGCACAATCGGGAATGATGGGCAGGATGAGAAACATCAAACTGCCAATCAGGTAGGTATTGATGGCAAAGAAATCCCATAACAGCGGGGAACGGTAGTTCGGCCACAGGCCCCTCTGGTTGGGATAGGGAGCCAGCCAGAAAGCAAGCCAGGGACGGCCGAGATGAATGAGCGGAAACATGGCACCGATGAGGAGGGCGAATACGGTGATGACCTCGGCGCAGCGCGTGATGGGCCGTCTCCAAGTGGCATTCGAGAGGCGCAGGATGGCCGATATCAGAGTTCCTGCATGGCTAATGCCGATCCAGAAGACAAAATTCGTAATGTAAAAGCCCCAGAACACCGGCCGGTTAATTCCGGCGACACCAATTCCGGTGTAAACCTGATACATCCAGGCGGAAAACCCCGCCAACACCAGTAGCGCCAAGCCTACAATAGCGGTGCTAAACCGCCCCGAAGTCTCGAGCACGGGGCGCAGCAAGTCTTGTTGCATTTGTTCAGCGGTCTTCGCCATCCCACGATTCTCGTTGCAAATAGGTAATTTTTGGCTGTGTTCCCAGTTCACCCAGCAACTTTGTGCCTCGCGGAGAGCGAGAGAGACGGGAGACCTCATCCGCCGGGTCGTTCAGGTCGCCAAACACCAGAGCCTTGGGCGCGCAGGACTGCACACAGGCCGGGGTGGGCTCGCCCTCTCGCAGTTCGCGGTTTTCTGCTTTGGCTTGAATTTCCGCCGCCTTGATGCGCTGAACACAGAAGGTACACTTCTCCATCACGCCCACCTGGCGTACGGACACATCAGGGTTCAGCTGTAGGTGGAGCGGTTTGTCCCAGGCCGGGTTGAAGAAGTTGAAGGTGCGAACCGTGTAGGGACAAGCGTTGGCGCAATACCGGGTTCCGATGCAGCGATTGTAAATCTGGGCATTCAACCCTTCCGAGGTGTGATAGCTGGCATAGGTCGGACAAACCGGTTCGCAAGGCGCGTTGTCACACTGCTGGCAAAGCACCGGGCGAAACCTTACCCGGGGATTGGGAAATTCGCCTTCATAGTAACGC
>Ga0335077_10011956_pt1 | contig 10843 bp, 10 predicted proteins | sample Lox_Sample_31_FD_207151 | JGI IMG/M metagenome (GOLD analysis project Ga0335077, IMG submission 207151) | Soil microbial communities from Loxahatchee National Wildlife Refuge, Florida, United States - Lox_Sample_3.1 | ecosystem: Environmental > Terrestrial > Soil > Wetlands | place: USA...
GCTGAGGGGCCCGAGTTCGAGCAGCGTGCGGGGGGTTTGCGGGCAGTACAGGCATCCGTTGGCGATGATGGCGCCGTGGTGAGTGCCGCGGGGGCCGCGGTCGTGGGGGTGCAGGTCCTGGACGAGCTGGGCGCCGGCCCGGCGGAGCGGGATGGCCCAGGCTTCGGCGTCGCGGTGGGCGTAGCCGGAGTCGGCGGTGATGTCGCCGAGCGGGATGCCGTCCGCTGGCATGCGCAGCAGGACCGGGACGAGGGCGCGGGCCGGGTCCAGTCCGCAGCTGGTGAGGGTCATGCGGCGGGCCAGCTCGGGGACCTGGGGTCCTGTCTCGTCGCGGACCATGACGGCGATCGACAGGTACCAGCCGTAGAACAGCTCGCCGTTGGGGCCGGGCAGGCTGACGTTGCGGTGTCCCCAGTGCGCTTCGGGGTCGGCGCAGGCGGTGGTGCCGCGGGGCGGGGGACGGGACCAGGACTGCACGTCGGTCCAGTCCGCGGCCAGGGATCTGCTCCCTTGTTTGTGCCCGCTGGGGATGCTGGCCTCGAGCAGGTGGTCGCAGAAGGCGGCGAGGGGATCCGATGGCGCGCCGTCGGGCTGGTCCTTGCCGAGCGCCTTCGCCACCAGCCTGAAGGTGTATTCGGCCTGCCGGTAGGTGAGCTGGTGCGGCCGCCCGTGCCAGTTCGCGGTGATGCCGAGCCGGGCCTGGTCCGCTTCGGGGAGCGCGGTCAGGGCGTGGTGCGCTTCGGTCAGGTGTGCGGGCCGGCGCCCGGCCAGGGCCAGCAGCATGCCGATGATCAGGGTGCGGACGCGGAGCTGGCGGCGGCGCACCCCGGCGGGCAGCATCGCCTCTATCTCCGGCGCGATCCCGGAGGCATCGGCGATGGCCTCGATCGCGGCGAGCGGGATGCTCACCGGGCGCCGCCGAGCAGCCGCACGGCGTCGGCCTCGCTTCCGGGTTCCAGGCCGGCGATGATGTCGCCGAGCCGCTGGGAGCAGGTGATCCCGGCCGCATGCATGAACGTGGCGAGGCCGAGCAGTTCCGCGCAGTCGCGCAGCCAGGTCATCCGCAGCCGGGACGCCTCCAGCGGCGGCAGCCCGGATCCGCCGGCCAGGCGGGAGATCAGCGGCGTGGTGAGGTTGCGCCGGGCGGGGTCCCGGCCGCCGGTGATCAGCCTGCTCCCGGCCCAGGCTGCCGATTCGGCCAGCCGCCCGTGGTAACGGGCCAGGACGGGCACCGCGCGCGGCCGGGCGCCGTGCACCTGGACGACCACGCCGCCGGAGCGGGCCGCGATGTCGGTGCCGCGGACGGCGCGCAGGTCCGCGCCGGCCAGCCCGGCGCCGGCGCCCAGGCAGACCAGCGCCGCGGCGCGCATCCGCCGTCCCGTGGTGGGCTGGGCGTCCGCCAGGGCGAGGAGCCCGGCGATCTGCGCCGGCGTGTACGGGACCTTGGCCCGCTCGCGGGGCAGCGGCGCGTCCGCCGGCCATAGCTGCGGGACCACGCGGCGGCCGATGAACCGCAGGTTGGTCCGCAGCGTGCGCCGCGCCGGGCCGGACAGCCCCGGGCCGTGCGCGGCGAACCGCTCGACCAGCGACGGGTGCAGCAGCACCTGCGGGGCCGGCTCCAGGCCCATGCCGATCGCCCAGTCCGCGAGCTTGCCCGCCGCCCACAGCAGGTTCTTGGCCCGCTCGCCGCCCAGCGGCCCGCAGCCCGCCGCGGCCTGCCGGGCGAACGCGGCGGCGGCCGGGCTGACCGACGGCGGCCCCCAGCCGGCGACGTACCCGTCCGCCCCGGCCGGCCCTCCCGCGTTCATGCTGTAGATATACAGTAAGACATGGCCGAGACCAACGACCTGTGCCACCCTGAGACCGTGCGTGTCGCTCCCGCCCACCAGGCCGAGGCCGCCCAGATCGCCGCCGAGATCGCCGCCATCGCCGGCACCGGCATGGTGCTGGCCGGCTCGATCACCCAGCGCGCCATGCGGTGCGGCCGGGCCGGCTGCGCCTGCCGCGCCGACCCGCCCCGCCCGCACGGCCCGTACTGGCAGTGGACCCGCAAGGTCGCCGCCCGGACCGTCTGCCGGTGGCTCAGCCCCGGCCAGAAAGACGACTACCAGCCCTGGATCGACAACAGCCGCCGGCTGCGCGAACTGCTCTCCCGGCTGGAAGCCCTCGGCGCCGCGGCCGTCGAATCCGACCCCCGCTCACCGCGCGGACAGCGGGCCGAACGCCGCGCAAGCACCCAGGCACGCTGAAAACGCCGTGGACGCCGCCCGCTTAACCTGTGGACGCAGTCCCCGCCACGCCGCATCGCCGCAGGTCAGCTCCAAACGTGAAGACCTCTCTACCAGGGTCCTGACCTGGGACTATCTTGGGTCGGTCTGATCTCTGTTCGAACCATCTGCGGCTCGCGCGGCGTCGTTTCCTTGCCATCTCCCTCTTGACCGATCGCGTGGTTGCGGTCGCTCAGTTCCGAACTCAGCTGCATGTCCTGGCCGACCCCACGCTGCGTATATCCGACCATCGAACTCTGATATATCCTGAGTGCTAGGAGGTGGTTATGGCGAAGACGCTGATCGACGTGGACGAGGCGTCGCTGGCTGCGGCACAGGAGGCGCTGGGGACTGAGACGAAGAAAGACACGGTGAACGCTGCGTTGCGTGCGGTGGCCGCTTTGGCGGCGCGGCGGCGGGATCTGCAGCGGTTCGCGTCTGGGAGCCTGGCAGACCTCGAGGACGCCGAGGTGATGCGGGCCGCATGGCAGCGGTAGCACGGTGCCTGGCCGACACCAGCGCGCTGGCGCGGCTTCGGCACCCCTCGGTAGCGGAAGCGCTCGGCCCGCTGATCGAGGCCGGGCTTGTGGCGACGTGCGGGGTGATCGAGTTCGAACTGGCGTGGGCAGCCCGATCGGCCAAGGAGCTTGATGAGCTGCGGGCGGACCGTGACCTCGGCTACGAGTGGCTGGCCACTCATGATGAGGACTGGCGGCGGGCGCTGCAAGTCCAGGCCGAGCTCTGGCATGGCGGGCAGATGAGGTCGGTGGGCCTGCCTGACCTGCTCATCGCCGCGGTGGCCGAGCGGGAGCAGGTGACGGTGGTTCACTACGATTCGGACTACGAGGTCATCGCGAAGGTGACCGGGCAGCCGACGCGGTGGGTCGTGCCGCGCGGTTCCGTGCCCTGATCGCAGACCGTCACGCCGTTCCCGGGATGTGCCGGTTTTGCCGTGGAACGGGTTGTTGACCGGGTGTGGTGGCGGCTGCCCATCTTGCCCGTTCTGCGAGCTTGTCCCCGGCAGATGCGGGTAGTTCCGCTCCGATCTGCACGGCGAAGTCGGCGAACTCGTCATGGCCGGGCAGCTTCGCCAGGCATTCCTGGATTAGCGTGCGGGCAGCGCCGGTGTCACCCCGTAGCTGGGCCAGTCGCGCCCGGATGAACTTAAGCTCGGGTCCGCCAAGAGCCGGGTGCCCGGCGAGGCGGTCCAGCCGGTTATCAGCCTCCGACCCTGCCAGCCGCTCCAGCAGCATCGAGTGCCATGCCGCGAGGTCACGGGTCCGATCGCTGCGACGGTAGTCCGAGTCCGGGTCGCTGTAGGACTGCCGGGATGTCGGCCTGGCGGTCGCTGCGCGGGCGATCTGGTCCAGCGCGTCTAGGTAACAGTCCGCGAACACGGTCCAGGCATCCGGAGCGCGCAACATCCGGCCGAGTACGCTGGCCAGGGAGGTCTCCTTGTCGGCCAGTTTGCCCCATCCGCTGCGAGACCAGCCGTACGCCGACTCCCACCTCGGCATCTGCGCCGCCGCCACTGTGGCGAACCGGGCGAACCCGTGCCGTTCCCGCAGGAACTCCCAGAGTGCCGCAGTCGCGTCGGAGACCACGAACTGGGCCGCTTCCATCGGGTCGTCGGACCGGAAGTAGTCGAAGCGCCTGGTCTCGCAAGCCAGGTCGATGAGCAGCGCTATGGCCTCCTCAGCCGGCTCGCAATCCTCGTGGCGTAGGGCGCTTAGCGCGTCGGCTGCCAGTCGGCGGAAGGTCAGCCGCCAGCGGGTTCGCTCGTTCGGGGAGACGCGCCGGTCCCCCGCCATGTAAGCACCCGCCCGGGCAAGTTCGGCGAAGTCGCGGACCTCCCACAGCACCGTGTTCGGGTCGGGCGGCTCGGCTGCCGCGCGCTTGCGCGCCGCGCCCTCGGCGGGATCGAGCTCACCTTCGATGCGCTCGCGCAGCTGCGCGGAACCTCGCCAGTACAGATTCCAGAGGGCCTTCTTGATCCGGTCCTCGTCGAGGCCGGCGAGCTTGGCGAAGAACTCGTCGCGGTTCATCCGGTTCTGGGCCACGGCAACCGATGTTAGGCCAATCCTCAGCGACAAGCGCCCATTCGGCATGCTCGCGGCCGCGCTGGCTGGACTGCGGACGCGTGCCGCCTTCGATGCCATCGTCGAGTGCGTCAGAGCCAGGCGTGCCGGGGCTGACGGTGCAGAGCCGACGTCGGGGATCTGGCCCGCTCAGACCGGGAACTGCCAGCCTTTCGAGCGGCACGCCTTCCTGACCAGGTTGGGGTCGAACGTGCGGACCGGCAGTGTCGTGCCGCTGCCGTGGATGGTCAGGCCGGTCACGTAGGTGCGGTTCCCTCGGCGCGCCGTGAGCACCCCGAGATCCCCCGATGAGCGGTCAAGGACCAGGATCTGGCGGTCGGCGCGCCTGGTCGTGGCCCTGGCGTAGATGATCTGGCTGGCTGAGATCGATATCGTGGAGCGGTGCATGAGCATGTAGGCCGCGGCCCACACGAACAGGCCGATGCAAGACCCCACGAAGATGACGACCCCGATGTGGCCCGCGGTCGTGGCCGCGCCCAGGTAGCCCCGGACGAGAGCGAAGGCGAAGAACGCGGCCAGGACCACCCACACCCACGCCGCGCCCGCGCTCGCGCGCAGGACGATGGGATTGTCCGCCGAAGCGGATGGCACCTGATAGGACATGACGATCCCCGGCAAATTGCCCAGGAACCGAATGCTAGCGCCCGTTCGCGCCTTTGCCGTCCATGGCGGTCCATCCCGTGCCGCATGGTTCCGCGCCCATCGCCCGGCTGGCTGCGACGCGGCCAGGCCCGGCGAACATGCCTGGAACTGGACCAGCAGTTAGCCTTCGGGGGTATCTCCGCGCGGGCTCTTGACGAACTCAACCCGAACCGGTACGGGCGAACTCCTTGATAGGCAGCGCTTGGGCGTCTGGCGCTGCTCACTACACGCAGGTGAGGCGGGTCTTGCGCGAGGCTGACGGTCTATGGGAGATGATGGGTCACGTGAGCGCGCAGCCGGTGCAGGATTACGATCCGGACGACCCGGTGGAGATCATGCGTGTCCTGCCCGGCCGCTACCACGAGCAGTTCCTGGCGGACTATGACGCGGCCGCTTCTAGCGCTCGGCGGCCCGAGCAGTACCACCAGTTGCATCAGACGCTCAGACTCTGGCGGCTCAGGGCTGTCGCCTACTCGGACCCTGATTTTGAGTCCAGGCTTGAGGAAGCTCGTTCCGTTGCGGGCGACGGGACACCGATCCAGGACGTGGTCTCCGACTGGGCCGAGAGGGTCACGGCTGCACGACGCCGGCGCGCCGCAGGGCGAGTTACCAGGTCAAGTTCGAAGGCAAGGCGTTAGTCCAGCTCAGGGGGCTGCCTTCAGCCGCCTTTGATGCCGTCGTCGAGTGCGTCGTAGATCTGGTCGATGAGCCGTGGGATGCAGTCCTGATGACTCGCGGCGGCGATCCTGCCTACAGGCAGGCCACATTTGGCCAGGGCTACGGGTTGCTCACATTCCGGGTTGACGACACGGCCGAGTTGATCCGGATTTTCGATATCACCTGGATCGGCTAGCGCCGGTGATCCAGCCTGCAGCAGCGCTCTGGCGCGGATACAGGCTGAGGGTCCGCCAGGTCCTCCGATACGCCAGTTGATTCCAGCGTCGCACGCCCCGGCTACCTGTTTGATGCCCGGAACGCCCGACTGATGGCTATCAATGCGAATGAGGCTGGATCGGACGGTTCTGGCTATGATGCAGCAATGTCGTCGGGCGGCGGGAGTGACGGGAGGGTGTGATGGCCACGGAGCAGGACGCTGCGGTAGTCAGCGACCTGGTCGCCGACGCGGCGCAGCTGCTGGACTGGTGCGCCGGCCCGGAAGCCCAGATCACGGCCGGCAAAGGCGAGGATACGCCGGCCGTGCCGTATGGCCTGCGTGACAGTTACGCCGCGGCCGTTGACCAGCTGGCCGTGGGGCAGCTGGCCCTGGCCCTGGTGACGCTGGCTGGCGGAAACGACAGCTTCCCGATGGACCGCGTCCTGGCGGTCCTGCCCGACGCCGGCTGGGACGGCGCGCTGCGGGACTTCAAGCTCGGCGCGCTTGAGCGGGCCGGCCGCGCGGAAGTCCGGGAGCGCACCGCGGGCGGCCGGGACGGCGGCGGGCGGATCCGACGCGCGCTGCTCGGCCCGTTCCTGGGCGCACTGAACGCCGCCCTGGACAGCCTCACCGGCGTGCCCGGCGTGGCGGCGGTCAAGGAGCTGAAGGACTTCCTGGAGAAGGTACTCGGCCGCTGATCGCTGGCACGAGGTTCGCGCCGGACTCCCGCTGCTGTCGTTCTTGATCGAGTTCGAGCTGGCGTGGGCCGGTTACATGCGGTGATAAACGGATGGCCGGCTGGTCGGCCGGCCGCTACGATGGGGCGAGTGACTTCAGCCGGTTACTTGCGGTTCCCTCATATTTATTCTGATTCAGTCGTTTTCGTCGCCGGCGGCGATGTGTGGCTGGCGCCACGGTCCGGCGGCCTGGCGCGGCGGTTCACCACCGACGGGGCGTCGGCGTCCAGGCCCCGGTTCTCGTCCGACGGCAGCCACCTGGCCTGGACCAGCGAGCGCGACGGCAATCCCGAGGTCTATGTCGGCAGCCTAGTCGAAGGGACCTGCGGGCGGCTGACGTACTGGGGCGCTTCCATGGCCAGGGTGTGCGGCTGGACCGACGGCGGCGAGGTTCTTGCGGTCAGCTCGGCCGGCCAGCCGTTCTTCGGGCACATGCGGCCGCGGGTGCTGTCTACCGCGCTGTCGGGCGGCCCGGGTGCCGACCGGATCCTGCCGTTCGGGCCGGCCAGCGACATCGCCGCGGGCCAAGGCCGCGCTGCGCTGCTCACCGGCACCTGGGGTCAGGACCTGGCGCACTGGAAGCGGTACCGGGGCGGCACCGCGGGCCGGCTCTGGCTCGGCGATGGCATCGACGGGCCGGCCGCCAGCTTCCGGCGCATGGTGCCGGACGTCACCGGCCAGCTCGGCAGCCCGATGATCGTCGGTGACCGGCTGGCGTTCCTGTCCGACTACGAGGGCACCGGCAACGTCTACTCGGTCGCCGCGGATGGCACCGGCATGCGTCGGCACACTCACCATGACGGATGGTATGCGCGGCAGGCCAGCACCGACGGACGGCGCGTCATCTACGCCTGCGGCGGTGAGCTGTGGCTGCTGGACGGCCTGGACGCCGATCCCGTCCGGCTGGACATCGTGCTTGGCGCGCCGCTCTCCGGCCGCGCGCCCCGGTTGATCACGGCCGCCGACCATGTCGGCGGGCTGTCGGTTGACAAGTCGGGGCGGGCAAGTGCCGTGGAGGTGCGCGGCACCGTTCACTGGCTGACGCACCGGGACGGGCCTGCCAGGGCCCTGGCGGTGGTCCCGGGCGCGCGGGCCCGCTTCCCGCAGGTGCTCGGCGCCGGCGGTGACGTGGCGTGGGCGAGCGACGAGGGTGGAACCGACGCGCTGGTGGTGGGCGGAGCCGGGCCGTCGGCCCCGGTGCCCCGGCGCCTGGCGCCCGGCCAGATCGGCCGGGTGCAGAGCCTGGCCGCGGCACCGGACGGGACGGCCGTCGCGGTCGCCGCGCAAGACGGTCACCTGCGCGTCGTGGACATCGCGTCAGGCGCCGTGCGCTTGCTTGCCGCGTCCGACAACGGCTACGTCACCGGGCTGGCCTGGTCGCCCGACTCGGCATGGCTTGCCTGGTCGGAGCCGACTGAGCATCCGGTCGGCTCGGCCGACCTGGGGTTGCGCAAGCTGCGGCTGGCCAGCGTGGCTGACGGCGCGGTGACGGACGTGACGGATGGCCGGTTCATTGACACCGACCCGGTCTTCACCCTGGACGGCAAGTATCTGGCGTTCCTGTCCAAACGGAGTTTTGACCCCATCTACGACGCGCACTTCTTCGACCTCAGCTTCCCCTACGGAGCGCGCCCGTACCTGCTGCCGCTGCGGGCGGCGGCGCAGTCGCCGTTCGACCCCCAGCTGGCCGGGCGGCCAGCGGGCGAGGAGGACAACGCCGTCGATGACAGCGGCGACAAGACAGGCGGCGGCTCCGCGGGCGACACGGGCACAGGCGGCACAAGCACAGTCGGCACAAGCACAGACGGCACGGCCGCAGGCGACACAGAATCGGTCGACAAGACCGCTGGAGCGGATGCGGCCTCGTCCGGTGCCGTGGTCATCGACACGGCCGGAATGGCGGGCCGGGTCGTCCCGCTGCCGGTGCCGGAGTCCCGGTACTCCCGGCTGCGTGCGGTGAAGGGCGGCCTGGCCTGGCTGCGCGAGCCGGTTACGGGACAGCTCGGCCTCGGCGGGGCGGCTCCAGACGACGACGCGCCGCGGCCGTCCCTTGAGCGGTTCGGCTTCGGCAAGCGCACCGCCACCGAGCTGGCCGGTGACGTGGACTGGTTCGAGGCGAGCGGCGACGGCGCCAGGCTTGTCACCAGCGATCACGGCAAGCTGACCGTCGTCCCGGCCGGCTCCAAGGCCGATGCGGACAACCAGGACGACCGGATCGTCATCGACCGGAGCCGGGCCAGGTTCATCGCTGACCCGGCGGCGATGTGGCAGCAGGCGTACGCCGAGGCGTTCCGGATCATGCGGCATGACTTCTGGGTAGCCGACATGGCCGACGTGGACTGGGACGGCGTTCGGGAGGAGTACCGCACGCTGCTGGACCGGATCGGCTGCGCAGCTGACTTCACCGACCTGCTCTGGGAGGTGTTCGGCGAGCTGGGCTGCTCGCATGCTTACGCGCACGTGGCCGACTCCGGCAAGGTCGGCGACGGCGTGCCCGGCATGCTCGGCGCCGACCTGGAACTCGACGGCGGCGCCTGGCGGGTCAGCCGGATCGTGCTTGGCGACACGTCCGACCCGCGGGCGCGCGCGCCACTGGCCGCGCCGGGAGTGGACATCTCGGTGGGCGACGTGCTTCTGGCCGTCGACGGCCAGCCGGTCGGCCCGCAGGGCCCTGGCCCGCTGCTGCTTGGCACCGCGGGCAAGCCGGTCGGCCTGACCGTGGGCCCGGCCGGCGGTGGCGAGCCCCGGCAGGTCGCGGTCGTGCCGATGCGCGGCGACACCCGGCTGCGGTACCTGGACTGGGTCCGGAGCAAGCGGCAGCTGGTCCGGGAACGCAGCGACGGGCGGGCGGGCTACCTGCACGTTCCCGACATGGTCAGCAACGGCTGGGCCGACTTCCTGCGGGATCTGCGGACCGAGATGATGAAGGACGCGGTCATCGTCGATGTCCGCAGCAACTCTGGCGGCCACACCTCGGAGCTGGTCATCGAGCGGCTGAACCGCCGGCTGATCGGCTGGGGTTTGATCGGCGGCATGCGGCCCGGCCCGTACCCGGACAACGCGCCGCGCGGCCCGATGGTGGCGGTCGCCGACGAGTTCGCGGGTTCTGACGGCGACATCGTGAACATGGCCATCCAGGCGCTCGGGCTCGGCCCGGTCGTCGGCACCAGGACCTGGGGCGGGGTGCTCGGCTACGACGTGGAACACGAACTGGTCGACGGCACGCAGATGGCGGTGCCGCGGCTCAGCGTCTGGTTCGAGACCTCGGGCTGGAGCGTGGAGAACTACGGCGTAGATCCGGATGTCGAGGTGCTGATGAGCCCGGCCGACTGGGCGGCGGGCCACGATACCCAGCTGGAGACCGCCGTCCGACTGGCCATGGAGGCGCTTGCGGAGCGGCCCGCGGCGCAGCCGCCAGACCCGGCTACCCGGCCGTCCAGGCGCCGGCCGCCACTGCCGCCTTCAGCCGGCTAGCCGTCCGGTCAGCCGATCATCTCGTCGAAGGCGTACTGGTCCGTGGAGGTATACCAGAACTCCGCCACCTTGCCGTCGCGCATGCGGATGATGTGTGCCTCGCGCACCGCCAGGCTCTCGCCGTTCACGCTGGACGAGGCGATCACCAGCGCAACTCCGAGTTCGTCGTTGGCGAAGGCCGCCTCCAGGTCCACCTGGAACGTGCCATGGGTGATCTCCATCAGCTTGCCCAGGAACTCGTAGACCGCGTCACGCCCGCGGTAGTCGCCGGCCAGCTGGCTCCGCCCGGCTTGGTGCCAGACGATGTCGTCGGCGAACAGGTCGTTGAGAACGGCGATATCGCCTTTGCGAAAGGCGGCATACCCGTCCCTGATGCGGGCGGCATTCGGGTGCTCGGCCATGGTCCTCTCCTCCCGGCGGCCGGCGGGCGGAGGCCGGGCCAACGAGTCCGGAGGCCGCCTGCGGACGTCGGTCGCAACGAGCCGGTACCGCGGCGATCCCCCTGCCTGTGACTGCCATCATTCTTGGCAAGGCCGGAACGGGCGTCAAGGCAGCCAGCGTGGCCTTCGGCCGGCCGGTCGGCTGGCCCCGACCGCTACCGGGCCCGAGGCCTGCGATGAGATTCTCCTGCCACCTGAAGGGGGACTCAGCGATGCCAGCCGACAACGAGATCTACAACGAGCCGGGCGACATCTGGTGGGATGAGCGCCAGCCGCTGCACGCCATCCGCACCTCACTGAATCCGGCCCG
>Ga0335077_10011957_pt1 | contig 10843 bp, 6 predicted proteins | sample Lox_Sample_31_FD_207151 | JGI IMG/M metagenome (GOLD analysis project Ga0335077, IMG submission 207151) | Soil microbial communities from Loxahatchee National Wildlife Refuge, Florida, United States - Lox_Sample_3.1 | ecosystem: Environmental > Terrestrial > Soil > Wetlands | place: USA: Florida...
GCCATCGGCCTGGTCGGCGGCCGCGCCCTGGCGCCGCGTCCTCCCGAAACCACCCCGGAGATCGCGCACCTGCAGGGACAGGTCGAGAGCCTGCACCAGCTGGTGGCGCTCTCTTTGCTGCAGCAGCAGTCTCCGGCATCCCGGCTGCAAGGCGTCACCTTCGCTTACCAGATGTCGCAGCCGGATCCGCAGGTGGAACAGGCCCTGCTCTACGCCGCCGGCCACGATTCCAACGTCAACGTGCGCCTCTCCGCCGTGGATGCGCTCGAGAAATATGTAGCCGACCCGAACGTGCGCCGCGCTCTGCCGGCCACCCTGGCCATGCAGGATTCGCCCCTGGCGCAAGTGGCCCTCATCGACCTGGTGGTGAAATCCAAGGACCGTGACTGCGCTTCCGCGCTGCGCCGCCTGGCCAGCCGCCCGGAGGCCGATGACGCCGTTCGCCAGCGCGCCCAGTGGGCGATCGACGAATTGGGCATCAAAGGAGAATCCCGATGAAAGCGCTCCTGCTGTTGACCGTTTCGCTGGTTCCCCTGGCCGCGCACGATTACAATCGCCACTGGCGGGTCGAAGACCAGGAGACCATCCATCATTCGTATGCCGGCGGACCGGGCCACAAGCTGGTGGTCGATAACTTCGCCGGCGCGATTCACGTCACCGGCGGCGGCAGCCGGATCGAAGTCACCATGGTCCGCCACGACCGCGCCGATTCCGCCGGGAAGCTGGCCGAGGCCAAGCGCGAGGTGACGCTCGAAATCACCGAGCATTCCGACGAGGTCAAGCTGTATCAGGATGGCCCGTGGCACCGTCACCACGGCTTTCGCGGCGACGATGAAGGCTATCGCGTCGAGTTCGATTACGACATCCAGGTGCCCGCCGGCACCGCGCTCGCGCTCGACAACTTCAATAGCGAAATCTCCGTCAGAGGAACCACCGGCGATTTCAACCTCCACGCGTTCAACGGCCGCATCGCGGCGGACGACGTTACCGGCTCCGGCAGCGTGGACACGTTCAACGGGCCGGTGACCATCGGCTTTCGCCGCAACCCGGAGCGCGACCTCAAGGTTAAGACCTTCAACGGCTCCGTGGACGCCTACTTTCAGCGCGGCCTCAATGCCGAGCTGAGTTACAAGACTTTCAACGGCGGCGTGTTTTCCGATTTCGAAGTGCTGCCGGTGCCGTCGCGAACCGGCGGCGAATCCGGCGGCACCAAGTACGTCTACCACAGCGGGCGCTCCGGCTCGGGCAAGATCGGCCAGGGCGGACCCATGCTGGCATTTGAGGGATTCAACGGCCCCATCCGTTTGCACGAGGCGAAGCCCTAGGCGGCGAATCGGCCGAACCAGGAAAAAGGGAATTAGTCATGAAAACCATACTTGCCCTCACGGGCACAATGATCGCCGTGTGCACTCTTGCCGTCGCGCAGGAAAGCGAAGGACGCATCGTGGTTCCGGCCCGCGGAGGCGGCCACGCGCGCCAGGTCGTTGTCCATACGCTGAATGGTTCGATCACGGTGAAGGCGTATGGCGGCAGCGACATCGTCGTGGAAGCCGGCTCCCATCCGGCGCCGCCCTCCGGCGGCATGCGGCGCATCGACGTGCCGCGCGGCGTCAACATCGTCGAGGAAGACAACGTGCTGAAGATCCACTCCGAACCGCCGCACAACGGGCCGCTGACGATTTCCGTGCCCGCCGACGTTTCCGTGGACCTGCATACGCTCAACGGCAACCTGAGCGTGGAAGGCCTGCGCGGCGAGGTGGACACCGACACGCTCAACGGGAATACCGACGTCACCGGCATCTCCGGCACCGTGGTGGCGCACACGCTCAACGGCCACATCCGCGTCGCGCTGGATCGCGTCGAATCCTCCAAGCCGATGTCGTTCAGCAGCCTCAACGGTCCCATCGACGTCACGCTGCCCGCCGACGTCAAGGCCAACGTTTCTTTCAAGACCATGCGCGCCGAAATCTACAGCGATTTCGAAATCGCGCTCGGCGCTACCGCCGCCGGCGGGGATAATTCCGGCGGCCTCAAATTCCGCCTCCGCGTCGACAACAATTTCGAAGGCACCATCAACGGCGGCGGCGTGCCGATCAGTTTTCACACTCTCCGCGGCACCATCTATCTGCGCAAGAAAAAGTAGACGGCTGACCCGGCGGGCAGACCCGGCAAGCCCGCGCTTACGACTTCCGCGACGCGCCTAGCGAACCGCTGCGGGCCCTACTTAGGACAGACCATCGCCTTCTATGGTCTGTCCTAGCCGGTAGGGCGACAGCGTTAACCCTAACGCTGACACGCTCCAGCCGGCACTTGGGCTGGGCGGTACGCGCCGGTGCTATCCAAAAGGGACTATCGAGAGGCGTTACTCCTGAATTATGATTGTTGTAATGCAACTTAGGTCCCGTCGAGGAAGTGTGTAATGGAACCGCTGGCCAAAAAAGCAGCCGAGCTTGCACTCCGCCTTGCTGCGCTCCCCCCCGACGGGCTAAGCCGTGATGTTGAACTTTTGGACGCCGTCGAGCAGCTGGCCGTCCAGGTTGTCAAGGAAGTCTCCGCGCTCCGCGCCGGCAAGAGCTACGCGGTAGGCGAGCGGAGCGGCGTCTGGCGTGTCGTGACGCCGACCACCCGGCAATAACTCCCAACGCACCGCAACCGCCCGTCCAACCTGCGCCGGTAGCTCCACTTACTGCTGCACGGCCGTGTAAAGCGTCTGCGGCAGCGCCGCCCCGCCCAACTCGAACGCGATCGGAACCAGGTTGCTGGCCGGCACGTCCGGCACGACGATGTTGAACTGGTACAGCCCCACCGCGCCCGGCGCCAGCCCGAAATACGCCAGTTGCGCCGGCGTCTCGGCGAATTGAACCTGCAGCGCCGTTGCAAGCTGGCTCGGCCCGGCCGCAATTTGGCCCGCCGGCGTGTCCGGAACCACCGGACCGAAACCGACGCCGTAAATCACGATCGTCTCGCCGGGCCTTGCCGGCCGCGAATCGACGCCCTCGAGCGCGCCTGCCGGTAGCACATAGGTGCCGTCCGGCAATTGCGCCGCCACGTATTGGTTCCCTCCGATCCGGAACGTCGGCGGCGCCAGCAGCCCCGGCTCCGCCGCGTTCACCGTAACTTCCATGGGCGCGCCGGTGACGCCCCCGCTGGTAACCGTCACCGGCAGCGAGCCGGTGCCTATGCCCGAAGGCAATTGCGCATTTACCTGGCCCGGCGAGACGTACTCGACAAACGCCGGCTGCCCTCCGACGGTCACTTGCACGCCGTCGAGCGCCGTCGGCGCGCTCTCCCCGTTGAAGTCCGCGGCGGTCCAGGCGCGCGTTGTGGAAGCCAGCTCGGACCCGTAGATCTCGACCCAGGTGCCCGGCGCGGCGGCGGTAAAAGCGCCATACGCGCCGGCGGTGATCACGGCGCTGATGGTGGGCTCGACCAGCGCGAACACGTACGCGGTTCCCCTCGCGGAATCCGTGCCGACCGCCCCGATGGCCGCCGTATCGCCGCTCACGGAGACGGAAATTCCGAAGTAATCGTTCGCCGCGCCATCGGCCGCGGCCAGCTCCTGCTGCTCGGTCCACGCCCCGCCGGCAAGCCCGAACAGGTATGCGCTCCCCTGGTTGCCGTTCGAGTGATAAGCCCCCACCACGGCCGTGCTCCCGCTCACGGAGACCGATATGCCGAAATGGTCGCCCGGCGTGCCGTCCGAAGCCGTCATCGCCGGCTGCTGGCTCCACGTTCCGCCATTGAGCGCAAACCCGTACGCGGCCCCCTGCGAGCCGTTTCGGCCGGGCGCCCCGATCACCGCCGCGCTCCCGCTCAGCGAAACGGAGTAGCCGAAAACGTCGTCGCTCGCGGCGTCGGCCGCGGTCAACTCCTGCTGCTCGATCCACGCTCCGCCGTTGAGCGCGAATACGTGCGCCGCTCCCCGGTAACCGTGCGCGTTGGGAGCGCCTATCGCCACCGTGTTTCCGCTGATCGAGACCGCGTAGCCGAGATAGTCGTCCGCCGCGCCGTCGGCCGCCGCCAGCTCCTGCTGCTGGCTCCAGGCTCCGCCGCTGCGCACGAATATGTATGCGGCGCCCTGGTCGCCATCCCTGCCGGGAGCCCCGATCGCGGCCGTATCTCCACTTACCGAAACCGAGTAACCGAATGCGTCGCCCGGCGCGCCGTCGGCAGCCGTGAGTTCCTGTTGCTCAGTCCAGACTCCGCCGCTGCGCACGAACACGTACGCGGCTCCGCGTTCGTTTTGCGAAGCGATGGTCTTGTTCCAGGCCCCAACCACCGCGGTATCCCCGCTGACGGCAACCGCGAAGCCGAAGAAATCCTGCGCCGCCCCATCGGGAGCCGTCAGCTCCTGCTGCTGGCTCCAGACCCCTCCGCTCCGCGCCAGCGCATACGCGGCGCCCTGGGCGTTGTTCGCGCTGACAGCGCCGACGATCGCCGTATCCTGGCTCACCGCCACGGCCCAGCCGAATTGATCGCCCGATACACCGTAGGAAGCGGTCAGCTCCGCCTGTTGCGTCCATGCGGGATTCGCGGCCAAGGCCGGCGCCGCCAGCATCGCCGCCAGCGCAAAGACGCGCCTCAACCCGGCGGCCTCTGCGAAAACCACACCTGTACCCGGCATCTTCGGTGGCCCGTTCTTTCCAATCCAGGCACCTCGATCCTACACCAAGCCACCCGGATATTCTCCGCTGCCGAAAGAGAACAGCATGGCTCGCTCGCGGGCTGGCCAGGTCCGCGTATGTAGCAACTCAGTGCATCGCCCCGCCGCGCGCCTGGTAGCGCGGTTTCTTCATGATCAGCAGCAGCGGCAGCATGAGCAGGAACACCACCGACAGCGCCAGAAACGTGTCGACGAAGGAGCCCATGGCGGCCTGGCGCTGCAGCATGCCCCAGATCACGCCGTAGGCCCGGTGCAGCGCGTCGGCCGGGTCGTACCCGTGGGCGACCATGTTGGCCTGGACGCCGCGCGCCACCATCCGCACCTGCGGGTTCAGCCCCGTCACGTGCGCGCTCAGCAGCTGCGTGTGGAACTGCTGGCGCCGGAACAGGTACGTGCTGGCGCTGGCGATGCCGAAGCTGCCTCCCAGGTTGCGCATCAGGTTGAACATGCTGGTGGCGTTGCCCATCTCCTCGCGGCTGATGCGGTCCATGGTGGCCGTGGTCAGCGGCACGAACAGCATGGCCAGCGAGGCGCCCTGGATGAACTGCGGCCAGAAAATCTCCCAGTAGCCGGCGTTCAGGTTCAGCCGGCCCAGCGCATACAGCGTCCACGCGGCGATCGTGATGCCGAGCGCCAGCACTTTGCGCGGGTCGAAGCGGCTGAGCACGGTACCCACCACCGGCATCATCAGGAACGATCCCAGCCCGCGCGGCGCCATGGCAACGCCGGCGTCTAGCGCGGAGTAGCCGAGCAGGGTTTGCAGGAAGATCGGCAGCAGCAGCAGGCTGCCGTACAGCACGAAGCCGAGCACCGTCATCAGGAACACGCCGGCGGCGTAAGTGCGCTCCTTGAACACGCGCAGGTGCACCACCGGGTCGCGCGTCGAAAATTCGTGCGCCACGAAAAGCGCCAGCGCCGCCACCGCGATCGCCACCAGCGCGGCAATCCAGTGGGAGGCGAACCAGTCTTCCTCCTGCCCTTTGTCCAGCACGATCTGTAGCGCGCCCACCCAAACCGCCAGCAGCCCGATGCCCCAGTAGTCGATGCCCAGGCCGCGCCGCCGGATGTAGGGCGGATCGAAGATGTAGAGCCGCGTCATGACGATCGACGCCAGCCCGACCGGCAGGTTGATGTAGAACACCCAGCGCCAGCTCCAGTTGTCCGTCAGCCAGCCGCCGATCATCGGCCCTAGCATGGGCGCCACCACGATGCCGAGCCCCCAGAACGCCATCGCCTTGCCCCGGTCGCGCGGCGGAAACGCCTCCAGCATCACCGCCTGCGAGAGCGGTTGCAGGCATCCGCCCGTGGCGCCCTGCAGCACGCGGAACACGATCAACATTCCCAGCGAAGGCGCCAGGCCGCACAGGAACGAAGCCGCCGTGAAGCCGAACACCGCCGCAATCAGCATCCGCTTCCGGCCGAAGCGCCCGGCCAGCCATCCGGTCATGGGCAGGACCACCGCGTTCGCCACCAGGTAGGAGGTCAGCGCCCAGGCTGCCTCGTCCACGCTCACCGAGAGGCTGCCCGCAATGTGCGGCAGCGACACGTTCACCACGGTGGTGTCCAGCACCTCCATGAAGGTGGCGAACATCACAGCGGTGGCGACAATCCAGGGATTTACGTGGGGAACCGGCGCGCTTTCAGACGGCATCCTTGGCTATGCTTTCTTTGTAGCACGTTCGCGGCGCCTTCCGCCCGCCGGCGCGCGTGAAGTGTCTGAAATTCAGACACTACCCCGTGTCAGGATGGACGCTCGCGGAGGGCTGTTACAATAAGATCGGATTTGCCGGTCCGAAATGGCTCGCCTGCCGTGCGGCCGGCAAACGGAAGGTGGAAACGGTAGGCTTTTATCATGCGCACGATTTATCTGCTCGGTGTCGCCGCTTCGCTGCTGACCATGGTCTCCTGTAGCCGGGACCCCAATGTCGTGAAGCAGCGCTATCTGGAGAGCGGCAACCGGTACTTCGACCGCGGCAAGTACAAGGAAGCGGCCATCATGTACGCCGATGCGCTACAGAAGGACAACTTGTGGGCCCCCGCTCATTACAAGCTGGGACTCACCTGGATCAAGACCGGCAACCTCGGCGGCGCCGTGAGCGAACTGCACAAGGCCATCGAGCGCCTGCCGAAGGACTCGCCCGAGCACGCCGACGCCACCGCCAAAATCTGCGAAATCTACCTCGCCGCCGAACAGGCGCGTCCCAACCCCGCCATGATGGCGGAGACCGACCGCTATATCCAGGACCTGCTGGCGCACAATCCGAATTCCTACGACGGCCACCGGCTCAACGGCGATTACAACTTCGTCCTCGCCCAGGAGGCCTTTAAGACCGGCCGCACCGACGAAGGCAACACCAGGCTCGACAGCGCCGAAGCCGAATACCAGAAAGCCGACGCCGTCAAGCCGGGCCAGACCGGCATCGCCATGCAACTGGCGCGCGTGGCCGTGGAAAAGCACAAGCCCGACGATGCCGACAAAATCTACCGGCAGATCATCGAGCGGGACAAGACCTATCAACCCGCCTACAACGAGCTGTACCGGCTCGAAGTGCTACTCGAAAAGAACATGGACGCCGGCGAGCAGACGCTCAAGCTGGCCTACCAGAACAATCCCAAGGCCTACCCGTTTCTGACCTCGCTCGCCTTGCATTACAGCATCCAGAAACGCAGGGACGACATGCTCCGGGTGCTGCAGCAGATCAAGTCGCTGAAGGATTTCGCCGACGGCTACCTGGTGGTGGGCGACTTCTACCGGCGCCTGGGCGATATCGATGCCGCGGCCAAGGAATACCGTGACGGCCAGGCGCACGACCCGAAACGGAAGAACCTGTACCTGAAGCGCATCGTCGAAACCTACATGGCGCGCGGCAAGACGAGGGAAGCCGAGGACATCGACCGCCAGATTCTGAAGGACAACCCGCAGGACAGCTTCGCCAAGGAAGTCGAAGGCAGCCTGCTGCTCGACCGCGGCGAAATCGCCGGCGCCCTGGTGGACCTGCAGGGAGCCGTGACCGCCGAGCCCAAGAATCCCGCCAACCACTACCGGCTGGGCCTGGCGCACATGGCGCGCGCCATGACCGACCGCTCCATCGCCGCCGGCGAGGTCGAACAGGCCCGCCAGGAATTCGAAAGGGCGCTGGCCCTCCGCCCGGATTTCGTGATGGCCCGCCTGGCCCTGGCGCGCCTGGAAATCGCCAAGGGAGATTACGACGCGGCCATGAAGACGGCGGAAGAGGCGCTCCAGATCGACCACTCGAACCTGTCCGCCAAGATCATCGAATCCGCCGCGCTGCTGGGGCAGAAAAAGACCGCCGAGGCACGCCAACTCCTGGAGAGCATGCGCAACCAGGCGCCCAATTCCTCCGACGTCGCCTTCCAGTTGGGCGGTGTGAGCCTGCTCGAAAAGAAATACAAGGAAGCCGACGAAGAGTTCCGGCGCGCCTACGAGCTCAGTCCGTCCAATATCCGCGGCATGACCGGCGTGGTGGAAACCGACCTCGAGCAGAACAAGTCCGACGCCGCGGTCGAAACCCTCAAAACCGAGATCGCCAAGAATCCCGAGCGCAGTGAGATGCGTCTGCTGCTGGCCGACGTGGAGGTGAGGGTCGGCCGCCTCGACGACGCCATCACCGATTACCAGGCCGTGTTGGACAAGATGAGCAAGGACGCCAAGGCCCGCGCGCGCGTGTATGCCCGCCTCGGCGAAACCTGCCGCCGCAAGGGCGATCTCAACGGCGCCATCCAGGCGTTCCAGAAATCGCGCGATCTGGTTCCCGACGACACCACGGTGCTGGCCGAGCTGGCGCTGACGCTCGATGCCGCCCAGCGCTGGAACGATGCCATGCGCGTGTACGAAGCCGCCATCCGGCTGTCGCCCAACGACGGCGTCAGCCTCAACAACGACGCGTTTCTGATGGCCGAACATGGCGGCGACCTCGACCAGGCGCTCACCAAGGCGATTCGCGCCACCCAACTGCTGCCCAATTACCCCGAGGTGGCCGATACGCTGGGCTGGATCTACCTGAAGAAAAACCTCAGCGACCAGGCCATCGAGATCTTCAAAAAGAACGTCGCGCAGCAGCCCAATTCGTCCACTTACCGCTATCACCTGGGCATGGCGTGGTACCAGAAGGGCGACAAGCTCCAGGCGCGCCAGGCGCTGGTAGAGGCGCTGAAGTACAGCCCTTCGCCGTACGAAAGGCAGAAAATCCAGGAGCTGATGGCGAAGCTCTGACGCGCGAGACCGGTGGGGCATGCTTTAGCTTGCCCAGGGACTTTTTCGGAGCCTCCGAGGCGCGTCGGTGGGGCATGCTTTAGCTTGCCCGGATTTCGCCTTTCAACCGGTTTCCGCGCGGACCGTGGCGCGCGGAATTACGCCAGGCCGAAGAACACGTCCAGCCGGCGGATGGTGCCGGTGCGCTCGAAGATGGCGGCGCTGGTTGCGGGGTCCAGGGCCAACCCTTCCAGCACGCCGCTACCATCGGCGCGCGCGATCTCGATTCTCGGCGGGCCGGATCGGTGGGCCGCCACCGGCGTCTGGCAAATGGTGAACGCCATCTCGCCGGGCTGGAGATCCAGGCTGCGCTCGGCCCCATCGAGATCGCAGTAGCGGAACGTCCTCGCCTCCGCCAGGAACTCGCCGTGGCTCACCAGGTGGCGCCGGAAGACGAGCCGCCCGTCATCCACCGCGACGCCCATTTCGCCGAGCCGCGAGATAAGATCCTCCTTCACCTGGCCGGTCATGCCGGGCTGCTGCACGCCGGCAAAACCGGGTGTGTGGGAGTACGGATCGGTGGGGATGGCGCCGTAGACCTCCGGCGGCTTGTGGACGCCGATGCCTTCGCGGATTTCGCGGTAGTGGCGCTCGAGGCGCCCGACAACCGCGGCCTCCTCGCCCGCGCAGCCGGCCCGGTCCAGCACTTCCTGGACAGACAACAGAAGCTTCGAAACCATGTGCCAGTAAATGCAGCCGAGCCCCTCGTATTTATAGAACGTGCCCGAGCGGCCGGTGAACGACTGGTGGTCGAACACCTCTTCATACAGCGCGAGAATCTGCGCGCGCTCCTCGTCCGGCAGGTTGAGCGGCCGGAGCGCTTCGCCGAGCAGCCCGGCATTGCGGAAGGCGGCGTTGAAGTGGGCGAGACCGTTCAAGTCCCGCGCCACGATGCGGCGGTCGCCGCGCTCAATCATCGCGGCCAGCGTTTTCGATTGCGCGATGGCCGCCGCCGGAATGTTGTTCTTTTCGAAAAAGCCCGGCAGCTTGCGATCCGGATAAAGGACGTAGCTGTTCTGGTCGGCGCGGTAGAGGCGGCTCGCGCGCAGCGCATCGAGCAGCGCCGCGGATTCCCGCGCGGAGAGCGCGCCCGAGCTGAGCACGGCCATCTGGCCTTCCAGCATTTCGTACAGGCGGCGAATGGCGATTCCGTCGTCCGCAACCTTCATCAGGTTGTAGGCGTGGTAGAGCCCGTCGTCGCGGCGGTTGGCGCGGATCGAATGGTCGATGTGGCCGAGCGCCACGTCGCAGAAGCCGGCCAGCTCCGCGACGCCCAGCGGCGTTTGCCGGCCGGAGAAGCCGCGTTCGTAAAGGCCCGCGCGATAGTCGCTGCCGGCGTTGCCCAGTTCGTCCAAAACTCGCTTGCGGTCGCGGTCCGAAATCGGCTCGCCGAGCAGGCTGCTGTGCCGTTCGAGCGCTTCCGCAACACGCCGGAAGGCTGCCGCAACCTCCGCGGAAACTTCGATGGACTCGAAGCCTGCGCTTGCGAAAATGCCGCGGCAGAAAGCCAGGAACCGGCGCAGAAAGCAGAGCGTCACCATCGAAACGCCGGAGCCTACCAGCGCGTTATTCGCGTCGTTCCATTCCGGCCGCTGCGTGTTCATCCAGAGGCCGGCTTCCGGGATGTAGTTGAACAGGCGCGCCAGCACCAGGACCAGCAGCTTTTCCGCCAGGTTCACGCGGTAAGGCGCGCCATCCGCGCCAGGGAGGGCCTTGCCGTCCGCGCCCATGGCCTCGGCGCGCCGGCGAATCTCGCGGTCGAGCGCGAAGTCGAAGTCGATCGTGTTGCGCGGATCTTCCAGCATCTTGCCGTACGGCTTGATGCGATAGGGAACGTTAGCGTAGGTGAAGACGCGACGCGCGAGCAACCCGGCCAGCGCGCCGGGATGGTACCGCGCGGAAACTTC
>Ga0335077_10011958_pt1 | contig 10843 bp, 12 predicted proteins | sample Lox_Sample_31_FD_207151 | JGI IMG/M metagenome (GOLD analysis project Ga0335077, IMG submission 207151) | Soil microbial communities from Loxahatchee National Wildlife Refuge, Florida, United States - Lox_Sample_3.1 | ecosystem: Environmental > Terrestrial > Soil > Wetlands | place: USA...
GCGAGGAAACCGCCCTGATCGCTTCCATTGAAGGCAAGCGCGGGCAGCCACGGCAGCGTCCGCCCTATCCGCCGGAAAGCGGGCTCTGGAATCAGCCGACACTGATCAACAATGTGGAGACGTTTGCCAACATCCCGCCCATCATCGAAAAGGGTGGGGCTTGGTTCGCCTCCATCGGCACGGCCGCGAGCAAAGGGACCAAAGTGTTCGCGCTGGCGGGCAAGATCGCCACCACGGGATTGATCGAAGTCCCCATGGGAACGGCGTTGCGCACGATTCTGTTCGATATCGGCGGCGGTATCCCCGAAGGCAAATTCAAAGCGGCGCAAACCGGCGGACCTTCGGGCGGGTGCATCCCCGAGGAGTTTCTGGACACGCCGGTGGATTACGAATCGCTGGCGCGCATCGGCTCCATCATGGGCTCGGGCGGCCTGATCGTCATGGACGATTCGTCATGCATGGTGGATGTGGCGCGATTCTTCATGGAGTTCTGCATGGACGAGTCGTGCGGCAAATGCATCCCGTGCCGAGCCGGAACCGTTCAGATGCACGATATTTTGCGACGCATGACGCAAGGCGACGCGACCGAGGACGACCTCGCGATGCTCGAAGAGCTGTCCGGATTGTTGCGTGAGACCAGCCTGTGCGGGCTGGGGCAGACGGCGCCGAATCCGGTGATGAGCACGCTTCGATATTTCCGGGCGGAGTACGAAGCACACATCAAAGAGCGCCGTTGCCCGGCGGGACACTGCCAAATGGAAGTGGGGGTGCCGGCATGAGCGTCAAGACGCTGCAGATGGACGGGAAGATGGTAACCGGGGTTGGCGGCGAGACTCTGTTTACAGTGGCCTGGAACAACGGCATCCATATCCCGCGGCTCTGCCATATCGGCGGAATTTCCGACGTGGGAGCATGCCGGCTCTGCCTGGTGGAGATCGAAGGCCAGAGGAAGCTGCAGGCCTCGTGCTTGACGGCTGTTGAAGAAGGCATGGTGGTGCACACCGATACGCCGAAACTGCGCGCGCATCGAAAGCTGATTGTGGAGCTGTTGTTCGCCGAGCGCAACCACATCTGCTCCGTCTGCGTGATGAACGGCGATTGTGAGCTGCAGGAGCTGGCCACGGAGCTCGGCATCGATCACGTCCGCGTCCGCTACCAGTTTCCTTCGCTGCCCGTGGATATCACGCACGAACGTTTCGGCCTGGACCACAACCGCTGCATCCTGTGCACACGCTGTATCCGTGTCTGCGACGAAGTGGAGGGTGCGCACACCTGGGACATGCTGGGGCGGGGAACGAACTCGCGCGTGATCTCCGATCTCGGCGAGCCCTGGGGTGCTTCCGACAGTTGCACAAGCTGCGGGAAGTGCGTGCAAGTGTGCCCCACAGGGGCTCTGTTTGCGAAGGGCAAGGCCGTGGGCGAGATGCGCAAGGATCGCACGTTCTTGAAGTACATTGTGACGGCTCGGGAGAAGAAACAATGGATCGGGTGACGAAGAAGCCGCGTCTGGCGACGGTGTGGCTGGGCGGCTGTTCGGGCTGCCACATGTCGTTCCTCGATCTGGATGAGCGCCTGATCGATCTGGCCGCCCGCGTGGAGATGTGCGCGTCTCCGCTTACGGACCTGAAGGATTTTCCCGAAGCCGACATCACGCTGGTGGAAGGAGCGATCGCCAACCAGGAGCACTTGGAAAGCATCCACGAGATTCGCAAGCGCACGAAGATTCTGGTCTCCCTGGGCGATTGCGCCGTGACCGGGAACGTGACGGCCATGCGAAATGCGTTCGGCGTGGACGACGTCCTGAACCGCGCCTACAAGGAATTGGCTGCCGTGATTGTAGGGATACCGTCCGGCAACGGCGTGGTGCCGAGACTTCTGGCCAGAGTGAGGCCCGTGCACGAAGTGGTGAAGGTGGATTACTACCTGACGGGCTGCCCGCCATCGGCCGACGCGATCCACGAATGCGTGATGGCCCTGCTTGACGGTCGCGAGCCCGTGGGCGAAGTGAAGAGGTTCGGATAATGCCGGAGCGTATTCTGATTCACCCGGTGACGCGGATCGAGGGCCATGCCAAGATTTCGATTTGGGTTAACGACGCGGGCGGCGTGGAGTCGGCACAATTTCATGTGACCGAGTTTCGCGGCTTCGAGAAAATTTGCGAAGGGCGCCCACTGCACGAGATGCCGGGCTTGATGGCGCGAGTGTGCGGCATTTGCCCGGTGAGCCATGTGCTGGCGAGTTCGAAGGCCGGTGACGCCCTGCTGGGAGTCGAGGTTCCGCCGGCGGCGGTCAAACAGCGGCGCCTGGCGACGTTTGCTCAGGTGCTGCAATCGCACGCCCTGAGTTTTTTCCATCTGTCGTCGCCGGACCTGCTGTTGGGCATGGATGCCGAGATCGACAAGCGGAATATTTTTGGCGTCATCGAGGCGGACCCCGGCTTTGCCCGGCGCGGCATCCGGCTGCGGCAGTTCGGACAGCGCGTCCTCGAACTCGTGGGCGGCAAGCGAATTCATCCGGGTTGGAGCGTTCCGGGCGGCGTGCAAACGGCGGTGACGGCCGCGGTGCGGGACGAGATTGGGGCCTGGATACCGGAGGCGCTGGAGTCGATGACCATCGCACTGGGCCGCATGAAATCGGTAATGGACTCTTTCCGCGAGGAGATCGAACACATCGGCAACTTTCCGTCGCTTTTTCTCGGGACCGTGACCCACGACGGCGCGCTCGAATATTACGACGGGGTGATCCGGATCGTGGACGCCGAAGGCAATACCGTGGCCGACGGGCTCGACCCGCTTCGCTACCCAACCTACTTGGCGGAGGCGAGCGAAGAGTGGTCGTTCATGAAATTTCCGTTCTACAAACCGCTGGGTTATCCGGGGGGGCAGTACCGTGTGGGACCGCTGGCGCGGCTGAACGTCGCTACATCAGCCGGCACTCCGCGCGCAGACCGCGAGTTGCGGGAGTTCAAGCATCGCTCCAAGGGGGCGGTGTGCGAGTCCTTTCACTACCACCTGGCGCGGCTGATCGAGATGCTGCACTCGGTAGAACGGATCGAGGAGATCGTTGCAGATCCGGAATTGCTCAGCGAAGACGTGCGCACGAAGGCCATGCCGAACCGGCGCGAGGGCATTGGTTCCTGTGAAGCGCCGCGCGGTACGCTGTTCCATCATTACTTCGTCGACGCAGACGGGCTGATCCGGAAGGCCAACCTGCTGATCGCCACCGCGCAGAACAACCTCGCCATGAACCACGCCGTGGAGCAGACGGCCAAGCACTTTGTTCTGCCCGCTCAATTGCGCGAAGGAATGCTGAACCGCGTGGAAGCCGCCATCCGCTGTTACGACCCTTGCCTGTCATGTTCGACGCATGCCGTCGGTCAGATGCCGCTCATCATTGAAGTGCGGAGCCGCTCAGGTGAGTTGCTCGACCGCGTTGAAAAAGGCTAGGCCATTGCACACGGTTGTGCTGGCCATCGGCAATACGCTGCGCGGCGATGACGGCGTGGCCTCCCGCGTGGCCGATCTTCTCGGCGAGCGCTCCGGCGTGGAGGTGCGGCGGGCCCATCAACTCACGCCGGAGCTTGCGGAAGAGATAGCGCATGCAAGCGCGGTGGTTTTCGTGGATGCTGATCCGGGAGCGGTTGAAGCCCGCCTGGAACGCCTGATCCCGTCGCAGCGACGTTCACCCCTCACGCACAGCGTGACCCCCGGCGAGCTCGTGATAATGGCGGAGCGGTTGTACGGATTTCAGGGAGTCGCGTACCTGTGCCGCGTACCGGCGGAGAGATTCACCGAGGGTGATTCGTTGAGCGAGGTCGCCGAAGCGGGTGCGCGTGCTGCCGCCGAATGCGTGCTCGGATTGCTAGACGGAGCGGGAAGATGATTCGAGGTAAAATCTAAGCGCGATGCTCAAAGAAGGCGACAAAGCTCCCGAAATCAAGCTACAGACCGACGCCGACGAGCCCTTTCAGCTATCGAAGCTCAAGGGTCAGAAGGTGGTGCTGTATTTCTTCCCGCGTGCTGACACACCCGGCTGAACCATCGAAGCTCACGAGTTTCGTGATGCGATCAAGCAGTTCAACAAAAAAGGCACAGTGGTGCTCGGCATTTCGCCCGACACACCGGCGGCTCAGGCGCGATTCAAAGCCAAGCACAATCTGCCGTTCACGCTTCTCTGCGACGTCGATAAGAAAGTGGCGGTGGCGTACGATGTCCTGAAAGAGAAGAATATGTACGGCAAGAAGGTGATGGGCATCGCGCGCACCACGTTTCTGATCGGCGAAGACGGAAAGATCGAGAAGATTTTTTCGAACGTCAAGGCCGCGGGGCACGCCGCGCAGGTACTGTCAGCTCTTTAGCTCTACGATCGTGGCTCCGCCGCCGCCTTCGCTTTGCGGAGCCTGATAATACTTCTCCACGTGCGGGCTCTCTGCCAGCAACTTCCAGATGGCTTTGCGCAGAATGCCCATGCCATGGCCATGAACGATGCGCACGCGGCTGGCGGTTGCCATCACCGCGCTATCCAGAAATTTTTCCACGCGATCACAAGCATCATCGGCGTGCTCACCGATTACGTTGACCTCTTGGACCATCGGATTGAGTTGTGGCGCCGGGCGGAAGCTGACGTTCTTGGGGAGTTTGGCGCCCGCATCGGCCTCCGGCAGCACTTCGAGCACATCATCGACCGGCACCTGCAACTTCATGAAGCCGGCCTCCACCTCGATGCGGTCTTCACTCAAGACACGCCGCACCCGCGCCAGGTCGCGGATGCCCTTCAGGCGCACGCGCACGCCTTCTTCAAGTTTCGGCCGACGGCCCAGTTCTCCCTGCCGCGCATCATCGTGCGTGGCTAGCACGGTGGTTTCGAACTCTTCACGCAGTTCGCGTTTCGCCTTGGCGACGCTCCGCTGTCCCAGCTCGACGGCCTTCTTGCGCTCGGCCGATTGCGCGATGCGCTCGATGGCATCTCGTGCCTGCGCTTCAAAATTCGCCAGCACCAGTTCGCAGCGCCGTTCGAGTTCTTTAAGCTTGGCCGACTCTCGCTTCTCCCACTCATGGGCCAGCTCCTTCTCGCGCGCGGCGAGCGCAGCCTGCATTTGTTCCAGCCGGCGCTCGCGGGCGGCGGCCTCGTCGTTTCGTCGATGCAATTCGCTCAAGAATTGCGCGATGTCGCGTTCCCGATCGCTCATCGACTCGCGCGCGCGCCGCATGACGGATTCCGGCATGCCCAGCCGCTCGGCAATATCGAGCCCGGCCGATTTACCCGGCAGGCCCACAACCAGTTTGTAAGTGGGCGCCAACGTGGCGTCATCGAACCCCATGGACGCGTTGAGCACGCCATTGGTGTTCGCGCCGTAAATCTTCAGCGCCACCAGGTGCGTGGAGGCGAGCGTGAATGCGCCCGACGCCCGGAAGTGATCGATGACCGCCACACCCAATGCCCCGCCCTCCTCGGGATCCGTGGCCGAGCCGATTTCATCCAGCAGCACCAGCGTGTCCGGTGTCACGTCCAGAATCATTTCGCGGATGTGCGAGATGTGCGCGGAGAAGGTGCTCAGGCTCTGTTCGATGGACTGATAGTCGCCGATGTCGGCGAGCACCTGCCCGAAGAGAGGAAATTCAGCTTCGCCGGCCGGGACCGGCAGCCCTGCCTGCGCCATGAGCGCGAGCAGGCCGATGGTCTTGAGCGCAACGGTCTTTCCGCCCGTGTTCGGACCACTAATCAATAGCGTCAGCCGCGCGGCGTCGAGTTCCAGGCTGATGGGGATCACTTTTTGACGCCGCCGCCGCAAGACATCTTCGAGAAGCGGGTGACGCGCATCTTTCAGTACTAGTCGCCGCGCATTGTCCGGGCTGAAACGCGGCTGCACGCAATCGAATTCGACAGCGAACTTCGCTTTGGCGAAGATCCATTCCAGTTCGCCCATGGTGACGAGTGTGCTGAGAATCGAATCCGCGTAGCCGCGAAGGCGCTCGGTAAGTTCGCGGAGGATGCGATGCACTTCGCGGAGCTCTTCTTCCGTCAGCCGCACCAGTTCGTTGTTCAGGTCAATGGTTTCCAGCGGTTCGACGAAAAGGGTGTGGCCGCTCGAGCTGGCGCCGTGAATAACGCCGTCGATTTTGCGCCGCTGGCCAGCAATCACCGGAACCACGAAGCGCTCATTGCGGATAGTGACAAACTCCTCCTGCAAGACGCCCTCTTCATGGTGCGAGCGCAGAAAGCGCTCGAGCGATTCTTGTATCGCGCCCTTCTGTCTCTCGATGTCGCGGCGCAGGCGACCCAACGCTACGCTGGCGTGATCGGGAACGGTACCGTCCGGCGCGATTTTTCCGGCGAGGTCGTTGAGCAGAGCCCGGAATTCGCCGATAGACTGTGAGCGCCGGCCCAACCTCGGAAACCGCTCGGCCACGGCTTGCAGAATGGATCGCGCATCCGCCGCGCGGTCCAGGAACCCGAGCACATCCGAGATCTCCTTGGGATCGAGAGTCGCGCCTTCAATGCGCAGCTTGTGAACGGTCTCCGTCAGATCGGGAATGGAAGTGAAATTGATGCGGATGGCCGCCCCGCGTCCCGCAGGGTGAGGACGGGACGCTGCCCTCAGGTATTCCGCGGCCTCTTCCGCTTCGGCTAGCTCTTCCTCGAGCTCGCCGCGGTCGGCGCGCGGATGCATCTTGTCCAACTGCGCGCGGCCCAGCGGGCTGGCAATGTAGCGCGCCATCAATTCCCGCAGGGCTTCGAACTCCAGAACGCCCGCGCTGGTGGTCCGCATGGTCATCGTTCCCGAAAAGCCCGTTCAATCACCGGCAGCGTGCCTTCTGTGATCTTGTAACGCGAGAGCGCCGTGCGTGGCACCCACTCCACGCGGCTCACATCGCTCGCCGCTGCGAGCGCGCCGCCGGTCACCCGGCAAAGATAATCCACCAGCACGTAGTGATACTCGGCCTCGCCCTGATCATCGCGCATAATGCGTTCGAAGATGGTAAACAATCGCACCGGTTTTACAACCAGCCCGGTCTCTTCCAGAACCTCGCGCCGGATTCCTTCCTCCAGACGCTCGCCGGTCTCGAGCGCGCCGCCGGGCAGCGACCAGAATCCCTTCAAGGGCGGCTTGCCGCGCTCCACCAGCAGCACCCGATTGCCGCGAAAAATGATGGCGCCGACACCCAGGATGGGATGCCGGGGATAGCGGCGCCCGTTTCTGCTGGCGCGGCGTTTAATATTGCAACGCCCCTTTCACATTGCGCCTCACACGGTAGAGCGATGTTCTGGCGGTGATGTACAGGGTCTGAAGGTCGGAATCACCGAACGCACAGTTGGCAGGTGTTTCGGAAAATTCGATAGTCTCGGTCAGCTTGCCGTGCGCGTCGTACACGGCGACTCCGTTCTCGGCGACATAGATGTTGCCCTTTTCATCCACGCGAATGCCATCGGGGACGCCGCTCACTCCGGAAATCACTACGCGCTCGCCCGAAACCTCGCCGTTGTGGTCGACATCATAGGCGCGGACGTTGTGCTCGTCGGAGTTGGCGATGTAGAGGACGTGGCCGCCCGGAGCAAACGCGATGCCATTGGGCCTGCCAGCCGGCTTGGCGATCACACTCAATTCCCCTTTTGGCGTGATGTGATAGACGCCGAAGAAATCCAACTCGCGGGTGTCCGCCTGGTTGCCGAATGCCGGATCGGTGAAATATACGTGGCCGTCCTTGCGAATCACGATATCGTTGGGCGCGTTCAGGCGCTTCCCTGCCCACTTGTCGGCCAGGACCTGCATATTGCCCTTTTTGTCCATGCGTACCACGCGCCGCGTGCGGCTCTCGCACGAATACAAACGCCCCTGCGCATCGAACGCATTTCCGTTCGCGCCATTGGAGTTCTCGCGGAAAACCGTTGGCTTCTCGCCCGGAACGTACTTCAGGATTTGGTCGTTGGGCACATCGCTGAACAAAAGAAAGCCTTCACGCGACCAAGCCGGGCCTTCAGTGAAACGGAATCCCCCCGCGACGCGGTTAATCTGATGTTCTTCCTGAGCGAGCGCCGTTGGGGTTAATGCGCCAAGAACCGAAGCGCAAAGCCGCCGGCGGGTGATCGGCATGCCAATCATTTCTTGGCGAGAGTGATTTCGTTGACCACTTTCTTGACGCCATTGACCTTTTTGGCGAGCCTTTCGGCTTTCTGGATTTGCTTCTCTGTTTCCAGCTTGCCGCGCAACGTGACCACGCCATCCTTGACATCGATATCGAGCCCGCCACCTTTGACATCGGCATCGTCAGCCAGCCTGCGCATCACCATGTCGTGGAGCGAGTCGTCGGACACCTTCTTGTCGGCAAAGTAGAGCGGGCGGCTGGAGGTCCCTGCCGCGCTTACCTGCATGGTCAGCGCCACCGACAACACGGCGGCGAGCGGAATGGATTTAAGTTTCATCTTTCCCGGCCATTGTACGCCAGTCCAGCGCGTCCAGAAAGGCCGGCGTCTCGCGCCAGCCCTCTTGTACCTTGACGTGAAGATCGAGGTAAATCTTCCGGCCAAAGAAACGCTCCATCTCCTGGCGGGCCAAAGTGCCGATGTGCTTGAGCTTGGACCCACCCGAACCAATGAGGATTCCTTTCTGGCCTTCTTTCTCCACATAGATGCTCGCATAGATTCGAATGAGCCCGCCGGTTGCCTCCCATTTGTCGACCAATACAGTCACCGAGTGCGGCACTTCCTGCCGCGTCTCGTTCAGGATCTTCTCGCGCACCAGTTCGGCCGCCAGGTACCGCTCCGGCTGGTCGGTCATATGATCTGGAGGAAAATACGCAGGGCCTTCCGGCAACCGCTCCACAATCGCGTTGCGCAAGATGCCCAGATTTTCGCCGCTTGCCGCCGAAACCGGAACGCACTCGGCGAAATCGTGCAGCTTGTGGTACTTTTCGATCAACGCGAGCAAGCGAGACTTATCCGGGAGGAGATCGATCTTATTCAGCACCAGTATGACGGGCGTCTGGCTTTTCTTAGCCAGGTCCACGGCCTGCGCGTCGGCTCTCACGAACTCCCGGGCTGCGTCCGCCACCAAGAGCAGCAGGTCGCGATCGTCCAGCGACGAGCGCAGCATTTGCATCATGCGCTTGTTGATCGGAGAGTTTGCCTGATGAATGCCCGGTGTGTCGACGAAGACGATCTGCGCGCGATCGGTGGTAACCACGCCCTGAATAGTGGTGCGCGTGGTCTGCGGTTTATCGGCGACAATCGCGATCTTCGAGCCGACCAGTGCATTCAGCAACGTGGATTTTCCCGCGTTTGGACGGCCGAGAATGGAGACGAAGCCGGAACGAAAACCGGCCGCCTGCTGGTTCTGCGTCTGTTCACTCATGCGCCACAGCTTGCCAGCGCCGGACACGCACCTGCTCGACGCGCAGCTCATCGCTCGCCAGCACATCGATGCGTATGCCGTCGCGCTCCACGGACTCTCCGGGCTGCGGTACGCGGCCCAGCCACTCGGTTACCAGACCGCCCACGGTGGTGGACTCAATCTCCCCCTGCGGCCGGAACTCCAGCATGCCGGCGAGGCGGGTGAGATCGAAATTGCCAGACACGATGTAGCCTCCCGAGCCGTCCTCTTTGACGTCGGAATCCGGCTCGTGCTCGTCGCGGATCTCGCCCAGAATCACCTCCACCAGATCCTCCATGGTGGCCAGGCCCGCGGTGTTGCCGTACTCGTCTACCACGATCACCATGTGGGTGTTGTCCTGCTGCATCTCGCGCATGAGATCGTTGACGGGTTTGGTTTCGGGCACGAAGCGGATGGGCCGCATCAACTCGCGCACGGTGTGCCGGTTGCGCTCGTCTTCTTCCAGCTCAAACATGTCCCGGGCATGCACAAAGCCTATGACCTGGTCAATAGATCCTTCGTAAACGGGAATTCGCGAATACTGCTCGTTGATGACCAGCTGCCGTAATTGTTCCAGCGTGGAATCCGCCGAAACCGCCACGATGTTGGGGCGCGGCGTCATCACCTCGCGAACCACTTTGTCGCCAAACTCCACCACCGACTGAATCAGCTTGCGGTCCTCTTCCTCGATCAGCCCTCCCTCGGTTCCAGCCGAGATGAGCGCTTCAATGTTTTCGGCCTGAGTGGCCGGCTCCTCGCTGCCGCTCTTCTCGTCAGCAATCTCCAGAAGCGAGTAGAGGAAATTGAATACGACGGTCACCGGTCTCATCGCCAGCGCAAGGGCGCGCAGCAGGGGCACCAGTGGCGCGAGCCACTTGCCGGCTGAGCGCCGATACGAGACCTGTGGTATGGCGTACCCGGCGATCAGCATCAGCGCCAGTGACGCGCAGCAGGCTTCGAAAAAAGTCAGCCAGGCGACGGCACGGCCAACGAAAGAGCCCATAACCAGCACGCCCAGAAGCGCCAGCGTGGCGTGCTTAAGGAGGGAAAATGACAGCGCACCCTGGTCAGTCTCGAGTCCGATCCTATTTTCAAGCGTGCTTTTGAAAAATTCCAGGGCTGGCAAATCGCGTGTCCGCAGCCGCAGACTCTCCAGGTAGAGAAGCTGCACCGAACTGGCCAGCGCCAAAAGCAACGCCGCGACGACGGTGATGCCGAACAGTATCCAGCTCACGCGCCGCCGGCCCTTTCGATCAGGCTGGCGGGCAGGCCTAGCTCGCTGCGCCAGGCGATTTCGGCCCGAGCCATAGCGCCACCGTCCCGCTCGTGATCCATGCCCATCAGATGCAGCACGCCATGCAACATGAGGATGCGGATCTCGTCCCTTATCGAATGACCGAACGTGTGCGCCTGCTCGCGAGCTCTCTGGTAAGAAATGGCAATCTCCCCCAGTCCTGCAAGCGCTTCCGCGCTTTC
>Ga0335077_10011960_pt1 | contig 10842 bp, 7 predicted proteins | sample Lox_Sample_31_FD_207151 | JGI IMG/M metagenome (GOLD analysis project Ga0335077, IMG submission 207151) | Soil microbial communities from Loxahatchee National Wildlife Refuge, Florida, United States - Lox_Sample_3.1 | ecosystem: Environmental > Terrestrial > Soil > Wetlands | place: USA: Florida...
TTTCCGAAGACACCCGCGGCCGGAGCCAGAAACGTGCTTCCCAGACCTCCCACGAACCATTGGTTGCGATTGCCCTGCGCTCCTGAAAATGGATCCCCGCTCCCCTTGTCGGGACGATTGTTCGGTCCCGTGTTCGGTTTGCCGTCGTAGTTCTCCAGTGTGGGCGAGAAAGGCAGGCCGCTGTAATAGGTCATCACGCCGCTGATCGTCCAGCCGCCGAGGGCATAATCCGCCCCCTTGTTGATGCTTGAGCCATATTTCTTGCCGCGGCCGAAGGGCACGTCATAGGTCTGAGCAATCGTGATCTGATTGTGCGCGAACTGGTCGCTATATCCGTAGCCGCCAGGGCGGTTGAAGTAGAAGTAGTAATTGGCGTCATAGGGTCCCCATCCGGGTCCCCACTGCTTCTGGTAGGTGTAACTGCCTTGCAGCGTCCAACCAGACCAGGCGTTGATCTTCACCTGTCCCTGGAATGAGTCGTAGTGCTCATTCGCGCAGTCACAGAAGTACGACAGATCGTTGCCGTAGGGCAAGAGACCAGCAAACGGCCGGACTGGCGCAGAACCCGGCACGAACATCGGCTCGTTGGGGTTCGGTGAATTGTTTGTCCCCAAGAAACCATGCCGGTTCGCATTACCCACATACGCGGCCGTCGCCGCTACGTGACTGTTCACCTGATACTGAAGGGAGCCGTTGTACAGGTACGTGGTGGGCAGCGTGACTATCTGTGGCCGGAATTTCGGATTGATACCCGCCGGCAGCGGGAAGGTGCCGTTGGAGCTGACAGTAAAGGGCACCGGGGACGGCGGACCCTGGGCGAGGTTAAACACATCGTTGAAGGTTGCTGAAGCGTTCGTAATGTTCTGGTATGCCAGCACCGGCACGTTCTGCGTCACGTTGTGCCCGAAGTTTGAACCGAACACGCCCACGTCGTATCCCCATCCATAGCCGGCTCGCAGAACCGTCTTGGAATTAAGCTGGTAGGCCACACCGGCGCGCGGTGCGAAGTTGTGCCAGTTCATGTCCTGGATCCCGTGACGTGAAACTCCGCCTACGCCGAACACGTACATCAGGCCGTTGCTCAGGTTGAATGTGGCGCCATTTCCGGCTCCGTTTACGGATTCTGGGAAGATCATTTCCCAGCGCAAGCCGGCGGTGATGGTCCATTTCGCGGTGGGACGCCACGTATCCTGTCCGTACCAGAAAAAGCGGGGCTGACCCTCCGAGGCGTTGGTACTGCTGCTCACGTAGCGAGCAAAATTGGTCACGTCTCCCAACAGGAAGCTGGCGAGTCCGATACCGGGCGTCACGTTCTGGCCGACTGCCGTGACGTTGCCGGTTGCTCCACCGGCGAAGGTCAGCTCGCCGGCGCGGTGGCTGTCGCTCGGAACGCGGAGGTTTTGCGCATAACGAAGGTCGGCGCCAAACTTGAAGTTGTGCTTGCCCCAGGTCTTGCTCAGGTTGTCGACGAACTGGATTTGCTTCTCCGTCTGGGTCAGCGGGCAGTTGCATTGGTTCACGCCCAGTGCATATCCGAGTTTGTAGTCATTGCTCGGGGCGTTGATGTCGAAGTACGGCATGCCTGAGGTGTAGGTCTTATCCAGGTTCAGGTTGGGAATGCCGGCATCCGCAGCCGGCTGCGTTCCGTATCCGTTCGGAACGTCGAAAACGTGGTACCGCATCCAGCCAAAGCGGAACTCGTTGATCAAAGTGGGGCTTATAGTGGTGGTCCATCCGATCGCGATGCTTTGATTGGAAGCCACCGAATTGCCCGCGTAGTTGCCGAACTCCGGACCACCGGCCACCAAACCGAAGGCTCCCGGGCCTTGTTCGGTGAAGCCCTGCCAGCTGTAACGTCCGAAGATGGAATTTTTCTCATTGAGGTAATAGTCTTCGCGCGTATCCCAGTTGTGCCCCGTAATGGCCACTGCGCCGTTGGCGGCGTAGTTATTCACGAACGGCTGGCCCGCAATCTGCTGGGTGTTAGGAAGCGGGAAGTACGACAAAAGCTTCAAGGCTTGCGGGGAGAGTTGGCTGGTCGGAATCGTGTTATTTGGATAGGGCGAACGGCCGACGCCGGTGTTCGGATCGCCGGTGTGCGGATCGTAGATTTGATAGTTCGCGTTGTTCGCCAGCCAGTCGCTAAAATTACCCGTGCGGTTGAGAGCTGTCGGCACGCTAGTGAGCAGAGAAGCTCCCTGCGATTGGCTGTTTAACTGCGCGTCGCCGAAGAAAAACAGTTTATCTTTGATGATGCGTCCGCCAATCGACCCCCCGTACTGATTCTGGCGGTATGTGGCGGCTGGGATGCCTCCCGCAAACGGATTCGCGGCGAATGTTGTGAAGCCTGGAGTATTGAGCTGCAGATACTCGAAGGCGTCTCCGTGCAAATCGTTGGTGCCCGAGCGGGTGGAGTAGCTCGCCAGCCCCCCGCCGATGTAAGAGAATTCAGCGTCAAAATTCTGGTTGGCCTGTTTCATCTCGGAAACGGAGTCGAAGTTCGGATTGATGACGATAATGCCCAGAATCGGATCCTGGTTCGTTGTTCCGTCGAGTTCGTAGCCCATCGCGGAGAAGATCTGTCCGTTGACGACCATCTGCACGCTTCCCTGAGGGTTTTCATCCGAAGCGTGCTGCCAACCCATCTTTGCAGTTCCAGGGTTCAACAACTCCATCGACTGGAGATTCCTGCCGATATTCGGAAGGTCGTTGATCTCCTTCGACGTAAACGTCTGCGCGACGTCCGCGCGGTCCGATTGCAATAGGGGCGCCGCAGCCGTGACTTCCACCTCTGTGGTCACGTCGCCAACCGCCAGGCTTGCGTCGAATCGCGCCGCCTCGTCCACTCGAACCTGTACCGTGCTCGTAACCTTCTGAAATCCCGTGGCCTGAATGGTCACTCGATATTCATCAGGAATCAATTGGCCTTTGTTGTAGTTACCAGAAGCATCCGTGGTGAGCTCGAATGTCGTCCCTTTTGCAACGTCCGTAACGCTGACCTTTGCGTTGGGGATCACCCCTCCGTTCGCATCCGTCACGGTTCCGAAAATACTGCCAAAGACTTGTTGTGCATTGGCGTTAGGCGCGAAGCAAAACACCAACGCGATAACGAAGCAGACGGCTGACAGAGCCAATTTGCGTAGACTGAGCATACCTTATAGCGTCTCCTTGCTCCTTCGTGGAGCGACAGTTCAGACCAACCCCATCTTGGTGATTATCCTGAGTAGTGTGGGCCTAATGCCTAGTAGAAACAAGTTATCCCGCCAGTATGATACTGTTACCTTTAACATCTCACACCATTGCAGTCATTTAGAGGATTTGTTACACTCCGTGTCACTGAGGTGGTTATGGGGGCTCTAGGGGTTAACGGCGTCGATCGTGAGGCCAAACTCGCCGAAATCGACAAAATAATCTCCAGTTCGGTGCTGCACGGCTCAGAGTCGCTGTGCAACTTGCTTCGATTCCTGACCAAACAATCTCTCGATCATCCGGGATCCGCCGTCAAGGAATATCACCTGGCGACGGAGGTGTTTGGACGGGCAGCCGATTTCGATCCGCGGCTGGATTCCACCGTTCGAGTCCAGACCGGGCGGCTGCGGTCGAAACTTGCCGAATATTACGCAAACGATGGTGTGGACGACCGGGTTGTGGTGGAGATCCCGCGCGGTTCTTATCATGTGGTATTTCATTACCGGGAGGCGGAGCTGAAGCCGCCTGCGGCAGAACCGCCGATCGAGCCCGCAGCCGCACTCATCCAGCCTCGGCCGGCGCGCCATTGGATGACCACGGCTCTGGTCAGCTTGATTGCGGTCATCAGCGCACTCAGCCTGGACTTCGCGTTGCGTCCCATACTCCAAAGCACCGCGGGGGCGGAATCCTCCGACGCACTGCAAGCGCTATGGTTGCGATTTTTTGACGGGGCGGAACCCCCGCTTGTGGTGTACAGCAATGCGGCTTTCGTTGGACGTCCAGAAACTGGTTTGCGCTATTACAATCCGGCGATTGACGCCAACGCGGTGATTCTAGATCACTACACAGGTGTTGGTGAGGTGATGGCCATTCACGAACTGGACAATCTGTTCACCTCCTGGCACCGGGTGATGCGGTTGAAACGAGGGCGGCTGTTGACTTGGGATGACGCTAAGGCCAGCAACATGGTCTTTATCGGATCGCCTTCGGAGAATTTGTCCCTGCGCGAGATTCCGGGCACGGAGGAATTCGCCTTCAAGGTCGCAACCGACGGCCCGCGCAAGGGTGACCTCAGCCTGGTTAACACCCACCAGCGACCGGGAGAGGAAAGTGTCTATTTTTCAAGCGCGGCCGTGCCCATTCGTGAAGATTACGGGGTGGTGGGCCTGCTACCCGGCCTAAGTGCGACGCGCCACGCTCTGATCCTGGCTGGCTTAACCACCCTGGGAACGCAGGCTGCCGTGGAGTTTGTGTGCCGGCCGAGGCGAGTGGAGGAACTGCTCGCGGCGTTGGGGACACCCAAGGGCCCGATTCCTACATTTGAGGCTCTGCTGAAAGTCAAGGTCAGTGGAGGCGTGCCGGTTCAGAGCGAAATCGTCGCTGTGCACCGGCAGATGTAGCTGGAGCGTATACTCTGGAGTCATGCTGCAAGGGTTGTTGGCGCTCCTTCTGGCAGGCGCATCTGGCGGCGGCCATGACCGGGGCGTGGATCTTTATAAGCACCAGAAATACACCGAGGCGATTTCGGCTTTGGAAGAATCGGTAAAAACGGAGACCCCCGGCTCGAGCGAGTACCTGGAATCAGTCCTGCTAATTGGCCAGAGCTACTTCATGCTGTCGCAGGCTCCGAAGGCCATTCCCTGGCTGGAGAAAGTGACCAGCGTCAATGAAGCGAACTACATGCTGGGGTATGCCTATCTGCAGACCGCCCAGCAGGATCGCTCCGAGGCGGCCTTCGCGCGCCTGTTTGGTCTAAACCCTGAAAGCGCGGCGGGACACCTGCTTGCCGGCCAGCTGATGCTCAAGAAGGAATTTCGGGACGAAGCGGTTACCGAGGTGAAGAAGGCTCTGGCCCTTGACCCGAGAATGCCGCAGGCCTATTTCCTGCTGGCAGAAACGGCCATCGGGCGCGGCCAACTGGAAGAGGCGATCGCCGACCTCAAGAAAGAACTCGAGATTGACCCAAACTTCTCCATGGCGTGGTACCGGTTGGGGGACGCGTGCGCACGGATGCAGCGCTGGGACGAGGCGATCCCGCATCTGCAGCGAGCCGTGTGGTTGAACCCGACGTTTAGCGGGCCATTCATTTTGCTCGGCAAGTGTTACTACAGTACGCGCAATTACAGCAACGCAGAAGGCATCCTGCGCAAAGCGCTGGTCTTAGATCCGAACAACTACGCCGCCAACTACCTGCTGGGCCGCACGCTCATTGCGGAAGGCCAGGCGGAGGAGGGAAGAGCGCTGCTCGAGAAGCTAAAAACGCTCGAGCAATGAGCCGACGATCACTTGCGTTTCAACATTTCGGCCTGCTGCGCCTCCTTCGCGGCTTTGACCTTGGCCCCCTGAGCAAACGCGGCCTTGCTGCCCTCGAGATCGCCGGTCAATCGCAGCGTTTGTCCCAGCGTATTGTACGGCCCGGGATCCTCGGGGCGGAGGCGCACGGCCTCGCGCAAAGCTGAGACGGCTTCGTTCAAGGAGCCTTTCTGCTTGAGTGCGGTTCCGAGGATAAACCAGGCTTCCCCGTAATCCGGCCGCAGGCGCACCGCGTCTTGCATTTGAGCGATGGTCCGATCAAAATCACCGGCCTGCCACCAGGAGATACCCAGCGCATAATGGGCTTCGGACACATTGGGATCCAGTTCGATGGCTTTCTCGAACTCGGCCCTGGCCTGTTCGAGATCGTCCCTATTCTTCAGCGCGAGGCCGAGATTGTAGTGTGCCAGGGGGTGGTCCGGGTTTTTGGCGATCAGTGCACGGAACTGAGCGATGGCGCGCTCCACATCGCCTTTCAACATATATGCCATGCCGATGTTGATGGCGGCCGAGATGTTGCCGGGATCAGTCTCAAGCACGTGCTGAAACTCGGCGATGGCTTTGTCGGCTTCGCGCGTTTCGACCAGCATGAGGCCATAGCTGTTTCTGGCATCAAGGTTCGCGGGATTCAACTGAGACGCGTGCCGGTATGCGTCCACGGCCTGCGCGAGATCGTTCGCCTTCTGATATGCCCCGCCCAGACGATTCCAGGTCTCCGCGTTCTGCGGCTCGAGCGCGGTGGCGGCTTTCAATTCTTTGGCGGCTTCCGCGTGCCGGCCCGCGGCGGAAAGCGCATCGCCCAAATGGGAGCGGTAGGCAAAAGATTTGGGATCGAGGCGGACCGCCTTCTGCAACTCAGGGATGCAGTGTGTGTAGTCGCTGTCGAGGCAGTAGACGACGCCGAGATGATAACGCGCCGGCGCATAATCGCCGTTCAGCGCGATGGCCTTTTGAAACCGATCCCGGGCTTCGGCGTTACGTTGGAGCACTGCGAGGAGGAACCCGACTTCGTCGTGCAGTTCGGCGGACTTGGGCGCCAGATCGCAGGCCGCGCGGAACGCCTCAAGAGCACCGGCCGCATCGCCTTTGGCGATCAAGGCCTGTCCTTCGGCTATCCTCTGCTGCAGTTTATCCTGGCTTTGCGCAGCGGCGATGGCAACACTAAACCAAAGAGCAACGCACGACCGCATCATCCCGAACACAGGTCCCACCGGTCAGTATCGTCTGTGTGAGAACGCTTCGAAATCAAACCGCTCCCCGCGGTAGAGGCCACTTTCAGACAAGCTCTCAGTATAGCTGCCGGAACTCGGCGGTGAGGAATGGGCTAAATACGCCTGGTCCCTTAGAGGCCGAACTCCAAAGTCGATGTAAACGGACCGTGCGGATCAAAGCGAAGCCCGAGCCCGAAGATCTGACAATAATTCGGGGCGCAGGAGAAGTCGACCGTGCCGATCCGTCCCGCGGTGGTGGGGAAGGTCTGATTCAGCAGTATGGCGGTGTGTCCGTATTTCGCTATTGAAGGGAGCGGACCGCTCGTGATCAGTGAGCCCAACTGGTCACGGAAGGTCGCCGTCAATGTGACGGCGTTGTTTGGATCCCAATTGACTATGGCGACGCCGGTGAAAAAGCCGTTTGTGTTGTCGAATGCGATCCTAAAGGAGTCGGAAAACTGGCTGGATGGGATTGGGGGCACGGCAGCCTCGTAATTCGCGATGTTGGTATGTTCCACATAGACGGCTTGCGCGCCAAGCTTTTGGCCTAGAGAGTTCAGACGGGCCCACCCCTGGCGCAACGCCGGGCTGCCAGCCACTGGAGCTCCTGTTGTCTGAATTACGGCCGAGCCGTATAAGCCTAATACGCCGTTGTAAGAGGAGACTACGCCGCTGAAAGCCGGGTCGGCGCCCGTCTCAACGGTAATGGGGAGATTCAGGGCGGCTCCGTTGTCATCATAAAAATACAAGGTGTAAGACGCCTGTACGGTATCCAGATTCACGATGGTGAAGGCCGTGGTCCACTGGTCGCCGTCCGCGAAATGAACCAACGTGATGTCCGTTCCCGTATTGGCGGCCGCGAGCGGCGCCACCAGCGCCAAAAAACCGAGCAGCATGCGTTTCTTCATGTCGGGTATGCTCCAAATTCGTCTGTCTCTAACAGTTTGTTGAAAAACGAGGACAGGCAGCGCCGTCCACGCGCCAGCAGGACTGAACGATGTTGATTTGCACACATTCGCTCGGGATGGCGAACCCGTCATCATTTTTCAACAAACCGGTGCTGCGGCAAATACTAGCGCGTTGCGGGCGGGAAAACAATAGATTCAGTAGTAACCTAACTTTTGGGGACTGCATAGAGTTAGGGGCCGTCACGCTATCATGATCGGGAGGGAGGCGCGACATTCGCCAATATCTCAATCAGACATTTCTCACCGCATTCGGCGTTGGCCTTGTGGTGATCGCCATCGCGGTGGCATGGATCCTGTACATGCAGCGCGGCTCCCACATTGAACCGACGGGCAAAATCCTCAAAGTGCGCACGCTGGCGGCGGATGAGAACAGCTCGATTGCGGTGATCGACTTTCGCGTGGAGAACGCATCCAACTTCGGGATCATCGTGCGCGAAGTCACGGCGACGCTCGACGAAGCAAATGGGAAGACCGACGAAGGAGCTGCGGTGTCGGAAACGGACGCGCAGAGACTGTTTCAGTACTACCCGATCCTGGGCCCGAAATATAACGACACGCTCAAAATTCGCGATCGCATCAAGGCGCACGAAACCCTGGACCGGATGCTGGCGGTTCGGTTTGAAATTCCACAGGCGCAAGTGGACGGGCGCAAAGCCCTGAGGCTTCGCGTGGAGGACGTGGACGGCCCGTTCGGCGAGATCGTCGAAAAGAAATGAAGTTGCCAGGCCGCGCGCCCCGACTGACGCGGCGCGAGGTGGTTGCCGGCGCTCTGGCAGCGGCCGGAAGCGCGTGTAGACCCATGGGACGCGAGATTCTTGATCTGCCAGCGCCGCCGGCCGACGCACGTCTGCACTACGGACCCGACGCTCTGCAGTTTGGCGATCTGCGATTGCCGCCAGGACCGGGCCCGTATCCCGTGGCGATCGTGATTCACGGCGGCTTCTGGCGCGCGAAGTACAACCTCGATCATGCCGGCCATTTGTGCGCGGGGCTCACGCGCGCGGGGATTGCGACGTGGAGCCTGGAATACCGTCGGGTGGGAAATCCAGGCGGCGGCTGGCCGGGCACGTTTCTGGACACCGCCATGGGCGCGGATTTCGCACGCGAACTGGGCAAAAAATATCCGCTGGACCTGGCCAAGGTGATCTCCGTGGGACACTCGGCGGGAGGACATCTGGCTCTTTGGCTCGCGGCGCGGCACAAGATCCCGCAAAACGACGCTCTGGCCGGCGCCAATCCACTAGCACTGCGCGGGGCTGTGTCGCTGGCGGGAGTGGTGGATTTGCGGCGCGGTTGGGAAATGAAGTTGGGGGATGGCGCGGTGGGCGAATTCATGGGCGGACCTCCGGAAAAATTGGCGGCGCGCTACCATACGGCATCCCCCGTCGAGCTTGTGCCGTTAGGGATCAAAGTGCGGCTGTTGCACGGCACCGAGGATTCGGTGGTTCCGATCGAGATCAGCAACAACTATCAGAAGACTGCAAGCCGGGCCGGCGACGATGCGTTTCTGATCGCGCTGGGCGGGGCCGATCACTTTGCGGTGATTGACCCGCGGTCGGAACATTGGGGGAGAGTGGAAGCGGCGGCGCGCGGATTGCTGGTTTGAGCGCCACGAAGTGGGGACAGGCGGAGAGAGGCTGCGGAAAAGGGCTTGGGTACCGCTCCTTTTGGTCGCGGCTCAGCAAAGGATCCGTGGAGCCAGGAATGGCCGGCTCCTCTGTGTGCACGCTGCCAAATACGCCCTCGCCTGGATACAATTGGTGATTGCTCATGAACCGCAAATACCTGCACCTGATCTGGTTGATAACCTCAGTCGCGTTCTGCGCTGAGCCGGTCTGCCAGGTGGCGTCGCCGACGGCCACTTTTTCTATTCCACACGAGGCCAAGGAAATTGCGCTGAATACCGATCCCAAATCCAGATTGTGGTCTCATGCGGCCTCCGCGTGGATTACCAAGGACTGCACCCACGAGATGGATTATCCGAAGCTCAAGACCGAGGTGCGCGCATTTTGGACGGACACGGATCTCTATCTGCTGTTCATCTGTCCGTATACCGAACTGAATCTCTGGCTACCCGCGGACAACAGCAAAGACAGGCTGAAGCTCTGGGATCGCGACGTGGTGGAGTTCTTTCTGGGAGACGACTGGAAAGACATCAAGCACTATCGCGAGTTCGAAATCGCGCCCACGGGCGACTGGGTGGATCTGGCGATTGACCTGAACAAAGAAAGCTACGACTCGAAGTGGAATTCCGGTTACCAGCACCAGGGACGGATCGATGAAACCAACCACGTATGGTACGCGGCGACGAGGGTGCCGCTGAAATCGGTGAGCGATCAAGCGGTGCAAGCGGGCACGAGGTGGCGAGCGAACCTTTACCGCATCGATGGTCTGGGCGCCGACCCGCAGCGACACTTCATGTGCTGGCAGCCCACCTGCGTGGTCAACCGCGACCCCAACCACGTACCGGAGCATTTCGGAACTCTCATCTTCACCAAGTAAATCGCGTGCCTCTTTCGATTCGCATTCTCATCCTCACGTGTCTGACGGTGTTTTCGCTGAGCGGTCAGAGCGCCGAGGCCGGCAAGAAGCGCTTCGCGGCGCTCTGCTCGGGTTGTCACGGCGCGGGCGGAACGGGGGGCGAGCGTGGCCCGGAGCTGGTGGGCCGCAGAGAATCGCGCGTGCGCTCCGCGCAAGACGTGCGTGACATCATTCGCAACGGCAGTCCGTCGGCGGGCATGCCGTCGTTCCACCTGCCCGAAGCGGAGATCGAGGATCTGGCTGCCTACGTTCACGGGTTGCGCGCGCCGGCGGTCGAGAACCCGGCTCCGGGCGACGTGGCCGCGGGTGAACGGTTTTTCTTCGGAAAAGGGAATTGCGGAGCCTGCCACACAGTGAGTGGGCGGGGCGGCTGGATCGGGCCGGACCTTTCGGTGCTCGGCAAGCGCCGCAGCCTATCTGAGATTGAAAGTGCCCTTCAAGACCCCGGCCGCCGGATCACGCCGGGATACCGGGTGGCAACGGTGCGTCTCAACGACGGCTCCTCGCTGCGGGGCCTGGTGAAGAACGAGAACACGTTCGATGTGCAACTTCTGGGGCTCGATGGACGCCTGCACTTGCTGGGGTGGAATGAAATCGCGGGAGTGAATCGCGAGGCGAAT
>Ga0335077_10011961_pt1 | contig 10842 bp, 6 predicted proteins | sample Lox_Sample_31_FD_207151 | JGI IMG/M metagenome (GOLD analysis project Ga0335077, IMG submission 207151) | Soil microbial communities from Loxahatchee National Wildlife Refuge, Florida, United States - Lox_Sample_3.1 | ecosystem: Environmental > Terrestrial > Soil > Wetlands | place: USA: Florida...
ACGTACTATCGGAAGAAAGCAGCCGAACCCGCGGCTTCAAAGTAAGAGGATACAAACAACGGTTCGCTGTTGTTTACACCATCTGAGTTTTGGAAGAAGCCCGTTGCCGCTTCGCGCGGCAAGGGCTTCTTTCGTTTTTCTGGGATGCAGGAAAGGAGTTAACGACTTCATTGGCTGAACGGAAATTCAAGGCCGAGGGGATCGATATGGTCCGGCTCCTCGGACTGAATGATGCAAATCTTCAGGTCCTCGAAGCCCGGTATGATGCAACCATTACCGTTCGGGGCGATCAGCTGACCTTCCGGGGAGACCAGCAGCAAGTCGACGAGCTGGAAAAAATCGTCAAAGAGCTTATCTACATCCTGAACAAGAACGGAAACCTCTCCATCAATGATGTCGAGACGGTCGTTGACCTCGTCAAGGTCAACGGCGAGCCTGCAGTTCCGAAGAATATCGCGGCGCAGGTCGGCGAAGCTGATCTCGACACGGTCGTTCTCTTTACGAGGAACGGCATCATCCGCGGTAAGACACAGGGCCAGCGGGAATACATCCGGCAGATCAAACGAAACGACATCGTATTCGCCATCGGTCCGGCCGGTACAGGCAAAACGTATCTTGCTGTCGCCATGGCGGTGGCCGCGCTGAAGAACCGCGAGATTATGAAGATCATCCTTGCCCGTCCCGCAGTCGAGGCGGGTGAGAGTCTCGGCTTTCTTCCCGGTGATCTCAAGGATAAGGTGGATCCCTATCTCCGGCCCCTCTATGATGCGCTGGATGATATGATACCGCCGGAGAAACTGAAGACCTATGTCGAACGCCGGGTCATTGAGGTCGTTCCACTTGCGTATATGCGGGGCCGCACGCTGAACAATGCGTATGTCATCCTCGACGAGGCCCAGAACGCTTCAGGGATGCAGATGAAGATGTTCCTCACCCGGCTCGGTGTGAATTCCAAGGCAATCATTACCGGAGACGTCACACAGATCGATCTGCCCACAAAGACTACTTCGGGTCTTGTCCAGATTCAGGAAGTTTTGCGGGAGGTGGGAGGGATTCAATTCTGCTATTTCGACAGAAACGATGTCGTGCGCCACAAGCTCGTGAAGGATATCATCGATGCGTACGACAAGTTTCAGGCGAACGGCAAAACGGATGCGGCAGCTCCCTGATCCGGCTATTCCCCGCGGCTGACCTTCTTTGCTTCGTTCCAGAGCCCGTCCATCTCCTCGAGTGTTGATGAGTGGATGTCTTTTCCCCGCTCCTTCAGCTTCTTCTCGATGTAGTGGAACCGGGAGACGAATTTCCCGACCGAACGCCGGAGCGCATTTTCGGGATTCACATCGATGAACCGTGCATAGTTGACGAGTGCGAAGAGCAGATCGCCGAACTCCTCCTCGACATCATCCGGAACCCCTTTCCCGACGGACTGGTGCAGCTCACCGATTTCTTCCGTCACCTTTTTCCAGGCATCTTCCTTCGTTTTCCAGTCAAATCCCACCGTGGACGCACGCGCCGTCAGCCGATGGGCGCGAAGCAGCGCAGGTAACTCCTTCGCGATGCCCTCGAGAAGAGACTCACGCCCTTCGTTCATCTTGAGCTTCTCCCAATTCTCGATCACCTCGCCGGAGGTCTTCGCCGTGCCGTTTCCGTAGATGTGCGGGTGTCGGCGGATGAGTTTGTCCGAGATTCCGCGGATGACTTCCTGGAGAGTGAATTCCTTTTCTTCTTCGCCGATGTTGGAATGAAAGACGACGTGCAGAAGAAGATCCCCCAGCTCTTCCTTCAATCCGTTCCAGTCTTCATTATCAATGGACTCGACGACTTCATACGATTCCTCGATGAGATTATGCCGGATCGAGAGATGAGTCTGTTCGCGATCCCACGGGCATTCCCTGCGGATGCGTTTGGTGATCTCAACAAACCGGGAGAATTCGTCGCTTGACACGTGCGGTCCTTTCATGATGTGGAAAATTATAGTATCCAATTTCTCCCTGAGAAGCAATAGTCCGCGACCGAAGGTCCGGAGGACAATCAATGACGTTTTCCGGACGAGGAATTCACGGAGCGGCTGCGAGAACAGTGCATTGATCTCCGTGCTGTCCGCGGTGATCCATTGGAAATCACCATGAATTGTGATATATTCACTTCCAACACTTAGAGGAATATGAACCCAATCACGAAGCGCATATGTTCGGGAGTGATCGTTGCAGCGTGCGCTCTCATCTCGTTCTATTATGTGATGAATTCCGTTCCCGGCGTTGCCACTCTGCTCCTGATAAATGGGAAGATCTACACGGTTGACCACGACAACACGATCGTCGAGGCGGTTGCCATCCGAAAAAATCGCATCGTTGCAACGGGACGCACGTCGGAACTGATGAAGTCCTTCCATGCCGATTCCGTCATCGACCTCGGAGGAAAAACCGTCATTCCGGGGTTGATCGACGGGCATGCGCATATGAACGGGCTTGGCAGTCTCATGCACTCCATCCTGCTCTTCGACGTGCCGTCCGCGGAAGAAGCGGTACGTGCCGTGAAAGACCGCGTGACACAGTCGAAAAAAGGCGACTGGATCATCGGGAGGGGATGGGACCAGAATCTGTGGTCCGTGAAGCAGTTTCCGACTGCCGCGATGCTTGATGCGGTATCGCCCGAGAATCCCGTTGTGCTCATACGCGTTGATGGGCATGCCATCTGGGTGAATTCGGAAGCAATGCGAATAGGTAATGTTACGCGGGACACCAAAGACCCGCCGAAAGGAAAGATCATACGGGATTCCAAGGGGAATCCCACCGGGATCTTTGTGGAGGACCAGGCACGGGATCTTATCGAGTCGCACGTGCCGCCGCTCTCACCCGCCGAACTGGAGGAAAACATTCTTACGGCAGCGGATGAGTGCCTGAAAGTCGGGATTACCGAAGTCTGTGACATGGGGATCGATAGTGATCTTGTGAACGCGTATCTGCATCTTGCCGATGAACACCGCCTTCCGATCCGCATTTATGCTTCGATCCTCGGCCCTGGTGCGACGTGGAATGAATGGAAAGAGCGGTCGCCGCTCATTGGCTACGGCGACGGAATGCTCACGATTCGGGGGTTGAAGATGTATGCCGATGGTGCGCTCGGTTCCCGAGGAGCGGCGCTCGTCGAGGCCTATTCCGACGATCCGGGGAATCGCGGGACGACGACAACCACCGAGGAGGAATTGAATCGTGAGGTGCGTGCTGCACTGGAGCACGGCTACCAGCCGATGGTTCACGCAATCGGGGATCGGGCAAACTCGATGGTTCTGGATGCGTATCAGAGAATTCTTAAAGATCTTCCGCCGGGAGATTACCGGGCGCGTGTCGAACATGCTCAGGTTTTGCTTCCCGGAGACATTCCGCGTTTCCACGAGCTCCACGTCTTGCCGAGCATGCAGCCGGTCCACGCAACTTCGGATATGTACTGGGCTGAGGCGCGTCTCGGACCAGAGCGGATTCGCGGCGCATATGCCTGGCAGTCGATACTTCACACCGGATCCATCGTTATTTCAGGATCGGATTTTCCCAATGACGCCATGAACCCCCTGTGGGGGTTTTATGCGGCGATCACCCGCAGCGATCGAAACGGGTATCCCGCTGACGGATGGTACCGCGATCAATGTATGACCCGCGACCAGGCACTTCGATCGTACACGATCTGGGCCGCGTACGGCGCATTCCAGGAAAAGGTCAAAGGAACCATCGAGGAAGGAAAACTCGCCGATCTCACGGTTCTTACCGGCGACATCATGGAAATTTCTCCCTCGGAAGTTCTCTCGACCGATGTGTCCATGACAATTGTCGACGGGAAAATCTCCTATGTGAAACCAACTCCTGCAGCGGGAACCAAATAATGTCCGGCCTCGTAAGCAGTATTCGACCAGAACCAACAGCACACCATGTTTAAGAAGCGTCTGTATACGCCGGGTCCAACTCCTGTACCGGAGGATGTCATGATGAGGATGGCTGAACCCATCATCCATCACCGGAGTGCCGAATTCAATGAGTTGTTCACCCGTGTGAACGAAAACCTGAAATATCTCTTCCAGACAAAACAGCCGGTTCTTACTCTCACATGTTCGGGTACCGGCGGTGTGGAGTCGACAATTGTCTCGCTGTTCTCGCCGGGGGATGTGGTCGTCGCCGTCAACGGCGGGAAATTCGGCGAGCGATGGGTAGAGATGCCCAAAGTGTTTGGGCTTAAGTCCGTCGAGCTGAAGGTGGAATGGGGAAAAGCACCGGGCGCCGACCAGCTGCGGGACCTTCTTCATGCGAATCCGACTGCAAAGGCCGTCTACCTCACGCATAGTGAGACTTCCACGGGCACGGCAACCGATGTCAGACTCCTGGCGGAAGTGATCCACAGGCATTCGGATGCGCTGGTGTGTGTCGATGGAATCACGGCGATCGGTGCGCACGAATTTCGGTTTGATGAATGGGGAATTGATGTGTGTGTGACGGGATCCCAAAAAGGACTGATGATACCGCCCGGTCTTGCATTTGTTGCACTGAGTGCGAAAGCGATCGGGAGGATGAGAGCGTCGACTCTCCCGAAATTTTATTTCGACCTCGGCAAGGCACTCGCTGCATACGAAAAGAACGACACGCCTTGGACCCCCGCCGCGTCGCTCATTATCGGGGTCGACGTGGCCCTGCAGAAGATCCGACGTGAAGGGATCGAGAACATCTGGCGCCGGCATGAGCGCATGGCTTACGGATTGCGGGATGGGATCCGTGCTCTTGGACTCAAGCTCTTTTCGGACCAGCCCTCGTTTGCCGTAACCCCGGTTGTGGTTCCATCCGGAATCGAATGGAAATCATTCAACAAGATCCTGAAACTGAAGTACGGCATCACCGTGGCCGGTGGACAGGGTGATTATACCGGGAAGATCTTCCGGATTTCGCATCTTGGCTATTACGATGAGCTGGACATCGTCACGGTCCTGGCAGCACTCGAGCGGACTCTTGCCGAGTGCGGTCATACGTGCGAGCCGGGAGCAGGTGTGCAAGCCGCGCAGAAATATTTCATCTCGCATCAGGGATAGCAGAGAGAACTGATTCATGAAGATTTTCATTTCAGATCCCGTCGATGAACAGTGTGTGGATCTCCTGAAGCAGGAGGGCTTCGCAGTGGTCTATCAGCCGGGGCTTGATGCCGGGAATCTGAAGAGCGCCCTTGCTGATGCGGATGCTCTGATTGTCCGGAGTCAGACGAAGGTGACTGCCGGAATCCTGGAATCGGCGAAGAAGCTGAAAGTCGTGGGGAGAGCCGGTGCTGGCGTGGATAACATCGACGTCGACGCGGCGACAAGAAAGGGAGTTGTGGTAATGAATACTCCCGGGGGGAATACGATCTCGACGGCGGAACATACGCTGTCGATGATGTTTGCCCTCGCCCGCAATATTCCGCAGGCCAACCAGAGTTTGCGGGAAGGGAAATGGGACCGGAAGAAGTTCACCGGCACGGAGCTCAACGGGAAACTGGTGGGACTGATCGGCCTCGGGAGAGTTGGCTCCGAAGTGGCTAAACGGTGCCTTGCATTCGGCATGGATGTTATCGCCTACGATCCGCTGGTCTCATCAGAATCTGCCGCGAAGCTTGGCGTGCGCCTGGCGGAGCTTCCGGAGATTTTCCAGACTGCCGACATCATTTCCGTTCATTCTCCTTTAACGGCAGAGACCCGGAATCTTATCAATGCAAAGACGCTCGCACAGTGCAAGAAGGGTGTTCGGATCATTAACTGTGCCCGCGGAGGAATTGTGCACGAGAAGGACTTGCTTCAGGCGCTCGAAAGCGAACAGGTCGCAGCTGCTGCTCTGGACGTGTTTGAACAGGAGCCGCCCGCGGATCATTCACTGATCCGGCATCCTCATGTGGTATCGACTCCGCACCTGGGTGCCTCAACGGAAGAAGCACAGGAAAAAGTTGCAATTCAGATTGCCCATCAGATTGCAGATTTTCTCCTCGGCCGCGGTGTTTCCGGTTCAGTAAACGGAGATATTGTTCGCTACACCTTCCGCAAAGAATTCCACCCGTACTTTACGCTCGTTGAGCGGATGGGCAAACTCCTTTCCCAGCTGAAGAACGGCGTGCTGCGGTCAGTCGTGCTGACCGTCAACGGAGCGTATCTGCATGAATTGACATCGCTTCTCGGGGCTGCGTTTTTCAAGGGAGTCTTCTCCGATGTGCTGACCGAGCCGATCAACTATATCAACGCGCTTGCCATTGCAAAGGATAGGGGCATCTCTGTTTCTTTGCAGCAGGCTGATGATCACGTCCTTTACGCCAATGTGATTTCGGTTTCCTACGAGACGACGAAAGAACAGCGGAGTTTTGCAGGTACCGTGTTCGGAACCTCCGATGAACGGCTCATTGCGATGGATGGGTTTCACCTGGACATCCGCCCGCAGGGAATCCTGCTGCTCTATTCAAATGTTGATCGACCCGGCATGCTTGCACGGGTCTCCGGGCTACTGGCGCAGGCGCAGATCAACATCGGGGGTTTGTCACTGGGAAGGTATCCGGGACATGCCCGTGCTCTCACGATAATTGCACTTGACGATCTCCCGCCGGCGCATGTATTGGAAAATATCGCAAAGGAGGAGGGGATTTCGGATCTTCACCTAATTACTCTTTAGAGCAAGGAATTCCCTTCCTGTCAAGAGAAAAAGAGCAAAAATGGGAAGAACTTGACAAACGGGAATCCGTTTAGTATATTTCCCGTGAAGGTGTGTCGCCACTTGAATTAAACAATTGGATGAACCCATTGCGGGAAGTTTACACCTGGGGGCTACTTCACACGTCGTTTCTTCTCTCTCCTCACGACTTCAAATCAAATTGCAATTTTCGAAATTCTGAACGCTGGGTGCCAATCCATTTTTCGGCGCCGAGCGATCCCATATTTCTGGATGCGAACACATGTAATTTTCTGAGGCCCTGATGATGACGGGCGTAAAGAATTGTTATCAAGTGAATCATTCATGAAGGAGACGCATATGAAATCACGACTGAGTGTCTTGGTTTTGCTACTGGTCGTCGTGCCCGGGATATTGATGGCGGCAGGCACGGGAAAGATCAAGGGCCATGTCACAGACAAGGAAAGCAAAGAGCCCCTGATCGGCGCCAGCGTAATGTTGGAAGGCACATCACAGGGTGCGGTCACCGACATCAACGGTGACTATGTCATCCTCAACGTTGCCACGGGTACATATGCCGTGAAGGTGAGCTACGTCGGATATCAGGCGATAACGGTTACCAATATTCGTGTGAATTCCGATCTGACATCCGAGGCGAATGTCGAGCTTCCCGGAGTCGGGGTGACGGTTCCGACCGTCGAGATCACCGCCGAACGTCCGCTGGTCAACAAGAACGCTACGAACGCCGTACGTATCATCGACAATGAATTCTTTGAGAAACTGCCGGAACGCGGTGTGCAGGCGGCGATCGCCCTGCAGCCCGGTGTGGTCGTGGAGAACCAGAATATTTATATCCGGGGCGGCCGGCTCGATGAAACAGGATTTCAGGTGTCCGGTGTTCCGGTGAACGACGTGCTTTTTGGCGGACCCGGTGCAGTAGTTACTGCCGAAGCGCTTGAGCAGACCCAGGTGCAGGCGGGCGGATACAATGCCGAGTATGGAGGTGCAAATGCCGGTATTGTTTCGAGCCAATTCCGTACCGGCGGCGCCGAGGCATGGAAACTCTCCTTCCTCGGAGAGACTGACAATTTTACGGGGCAGGGAAACAAAGCGCTGGGAACCTACTCATACGGTTATTCGGACTATACCGCAACGTTTGGAGGACCCCTGTACGGAAAAACGCTGCGGTTTTTTGGAAGCATCGAAAACACCTTCTATCGTGACCCGGGAACAAATTCCGTCCAGCCCGATCCTACGGTCTGGGAAGGATTTAATTTCAGTCGAATCCCGACCGGCGCGATCATCACACCCGCTCACTCGACTCCTGAAGTTGATTCGCTGAACCTGGTCTATCAGCCGGGAAATTTATTCGGCGGATCATCGAATACCTATAATTATGCCGCGACCCTGTTGTACGATGGCGGCCAGTTCCAGATCCGCGGTGCAGGATCGTTCAGCGCACAGACGTCACAGGATCCTGCAAGTGTGCAGGAAATGTTTGATGCATTCAGAGATCCGCTCCATATCCGGAACAACGGACTGGCGAATCTCAAATTCACGCACACGGTCTCTCCCCAGACGTTCTACGAAGTCAACCTGAATTACTATAATAATTACCAGGTTGATGAAGATCCCGTCCTGAAGGGCAACATCGATGCGTATTATGATTCTGCAGCGAGTGCTGCGTATGGGTATCCTTTTAAATCCGCGTACGTGCCCCTCGACCCTTGGTCAATATATAATGGTGCTCCCGAAGGTCTTACGCTCTACCAGCCGGGAACTCCGATCGTCGGCAGCACGACGGGCTTCGGAACGCCGTACAACAAGACTTCCGAGATTGGATGGGGCGGCAGGGGAGATATTACCTCGCAGATTGACCGCCATGAACTAAAAGCCGGGTTCGAGGTCGAGCGGTATGAGGTGCGAAGGTTCTCACCCGGTTTGACCGACAGAGCAAAGTACTGGGATGAGTATCGTTCTGGTCAGATCAACTATAACGACCTTGTCACCGGCCTCCGCAATTCCGGCGGCGGGATGGATAATTACGGATACGATGTGTTCGGGAATCCCCTTGATGACAACGTGTACTCCGGAAGTGATATTACGGACTACGGTCCGCGCCATCCGGTGTTTGGTGCCATGTACGTGCAGGATAAGATAGAATTTTCTGACCTCATCCTGAATGCGGGATTGCGGTTTGACTATATCGATGCAGACAGCTATACGCTGCACAATCCCAACGACATTCTCTTTAACGACGCCCTGAATCTCATTTCCACGGCGAACCTCGATAAGACGGCGATCACACGTCAGGTCAGTCCCCGCATCGGGTTCTCGTTCCCGGTCACAGACAGGACCGTGTTTCATGCACAGTTCGGAAAATATATCCAGGAATCACGGCTGCGCGATGCCTATCTCGGTATCGGCAGGTCGTCGAACATCCTGAAAGGCGGATTCTTCGTTCAGAACGTCTCCGGATACGGGTTGGAGCCGGAGCGGACGACACAGTATGAGCTCGGCTTTTCACAGCAAATTTCCGACCGCGCGGCGTTTGACGCAACGGCATTTTATAAGGATATCATGAACCAGATTCAATGGGCGTTGATGATACCACAGGCCGGTGCAACGCAGGGGACCTATCCCGCGTTTGTGAATGGCGACTTTGCCACGTCGGAAGGACTCGAACTCACCCTCACACTTCGAAGAACAGAGCGCGTTCAGGCACAAGTGAATTACACGTTCTCGAGTGCGAAATCAACCGGTACGAACTCCACATCACTCGCCGGCGCAGCATATGTCTCGGGCTTCATTCCGAAGTATATTTTCAATTCGACGTTTAATGAAGCGCACCGTGGAAGTATTCTCCTTGATTACCGGTTCGGAAAAGGTGACGGCGGTCCGGTCCTGGAACGGTTGGGATTGAATCTTCTCGGATCGTTTAACAGTGGTCACAATTTCACGCTCGAGAGTATTCCAACTGCAAGCGGGATCACTGACCCACGAGACCGGGTGCCGATCGAAGAAATTGGCGGATCAACAACCCCGTGGTTCTTCCAGCTCGACGGGCGTCTCGACAAATCCGTTCAGTTCTCCTCACTGGATGTCAATTTCTATATCTATGTTCAGAACATCCTCGGAACGGATAACCCGATTAATGTCTTCCCGAGAACGGGTGATCCGAAGGATGACGGGTGGTTGAGTATTCCGAACGGGCTTGCTGACGAGACGCTTTTCGGTTCCGACTATTCCAGCGTCTACAGGGGTGTGTATCTTGGAGGCAACTCCTTGAATTTCGGCCCGCCCCGGCAGATCAGATTTGGCGTAAAAATTGATTATTAATCTGAAGAGGAGAAACTCCAAATGATCGCACAGAGAAATTTTCTGACGGCCCTGATTGTCGTTACCGCGCTTGCGGCGACATGCGTTCAGGCAGGACGTCCTGTTAATTCTCGCGGTGTCCGGAAGGTGACCACCAACAATACCTACCGGCCCATGGACATCAACTCAGTCTTCAATTATTACAGTAACGTTGGGGACGGTTCCTATAATCCGTTCAGCGGAACGAATGAGGGATTTGAATACCCTAAGGGAAGCGGAAAGTTCGTGATCTTTGAGGATGGTATCGTGTGGGGTGGATTCCAGAACGGTACCCTGAAGGTTGGAGGATCCACATATAACCACGGACTCCAGGCGGGCAAAATCCTCCGCGCTGCTACGGTCGATTCTCCTGCAGTCGCTGATGATCCCGGACTCTCGAAATACCACATCTACCGGGTCCGCCCGGATGTCAACCCAAATACTCCGTTCGATGCAACCATGCAGGCCAAGCTGGGGAATGAGGAAGTCCCCTACATCAACGAGTATGAAAGTTACAGTGCTCAGGACCTCTACAATCAATATATTGCCGACTGGAATGCCTGGCCGGGAGATGAAGGTGCCCCGTATACCGACGTCAACCACGACGGCATCTATGAGCCGGGTACCGATATCCCCGGTGTGCCGGGTGCCGATCAGACAATGTGGTACGTCGCGAATGATCTCAACCAGACACTCACGGAGAACCTGTATGGTTCCGACCCTATCGGGATTGAGATGCAACGTACCATCTGGGCGTATAAATCAAAAGGCGATGTACTCCAGAACGTGATTTTCATGGGAACGAAAATCATCAATGAAAGCGCAT
>Ga0335077_10011962_pt1 | contig 10842 bp, 7 predicted proteins | sample Lox_Sample_31_FD_207151 | JGI IMG/M metagenome (GOLD analysis project Ga0335077, IMG submission 207151) | Soil microbial communities from Loxahatchee National Wildlife Refuge, Florida, United States - Lox_Sample_3.1 | ecosystem: Environmental > Terrestrial > Soil > Wetlands | place: USA: Florida...
CATCAACACCAACGACCGTGCCGGGACATTCCTGTGGAAGCTGTTCAGCGACTATTTCCTCTATTCCGCGGAAATGATTCCTGAAATCTCCGATCGAATTGTGGAGATCGACCGCGGCATTCGCTGGGGCTATGGCCACAAGATGGGACCGTTTGAGCTCTGGGATGCTCTCGGGTTCCAGAACATTGCCAAGCGGTTGCAGAAGGAAGGCCGGGTATTGCCGCCGAGCATCCAGCAAATGCTGGATCGCGGAGTGACTTCGCTGTACCGGTGGGCGGAAGAACCTCATCCGCATCAGCAGTACTTCGACATCCTGACCATGGAGCACAAACCGATCGATGCTCGCCCGGGGACGATCGTGCTTGCGAATGTCAAGCGAGCGCATGGGGTTGTGAAGAAGAACGCCGGCGCATCTCTGGTTGATGTGGGCGACGGTGTGCTGTGCTGCGAGTTCCACAGCAAGATGAACGCGATCGGCGAGGACATCATTAGCATGCTGTACGCGGGCCTCGACGAAACCAACAAGAACTTCCAGGCCATGATCATCGCCAATGAGGGCGAGAACTTCAGCGTCGGTGCCAACCTGGTGCCGATTCTGCTGGCCGCGCAGGAGGGCGAATGGGATGAGCTGGATCGCGCCGTTAATCGCTTCCAGCAAGTCAACATGGCGCTTAAGTATGCCCACAAGCCCGTGGTTTCGGCTCCGTTTGGGCGGACCCTAGGTGGCGGTTGCGAGATCGTGCTGCATACGATTCCGCAGGCTTCGGCCGAACTCTACATGGGCCAAGTCGAGCTGGGTGTGGGGGTTATCCCCGCGGCCGGCGGCTGCAAAGAGCTGACACTCCGGCTGAAGGACGCACGGAAAGCCTTCGAACTCATTGGGATGGCGAAGGTCTCCCTGAGCGCCGAGGAGGCCAAAAATCTGGGCCTGCTCGACCGCAGTGTTCCTATTTCGATGAACCCGGAACGGCTCATCGCCGACGCAAAGGCGCTGGCGCTCACGCTCGTGCCGAACTACGTGCCGAGCGTACCCCGATCGGATGTCAAGGTTGGAGGCGATGCCGCGTACGCACTATTAAAGCTAGGCGTCTGGAGCTTCCAGCAGGGTGGCTACATTACCGATTACGAAGCCGTCATCGGGGAAAAGCTGGCTTATGTGTTGGCGGGAGGCCGCCTCGTGGGAGATCAGTTGGTCTCTGAGCAATATCTATTGGATCTGGAACGCGAAGCGTTCCTCAGCCTGTGCGGCAATGCGAAAACGCAGGAACGAATGGCGCACATGTTGAAGACCGGCAAGCCTTTGCGCAACTAGAGGCGGAGACGAGCCGAACAACATAAGGAGATTCTATATGGAAGCTGTTTTAATCGATTGTCTTCGCACCCCAATTGGCAAAGCGCCGAGAGGCACCCTGCGCAACATACGTCCCGATGACCTGGCCGCGTTCGTCGTGCAGGCGTTGATGAAAAAGTACCCACAGGTCCAACCGGGTGAAATCGACGACTTCATCCTCGGGTGCGCGTTTCCCGAGGGCGAAGCCGGTATGAACACCGCGCGGGCCGTGGTGTTGCGGGCGGGGCTACCGAATACGGTGCCCGCCATGACCATTAACCGCTTCTGCTCATCGGGGCTGCAAGCGATCGCACTCGCCAGCGAGCGTATCCGCGCCGGTTCCGCGGATATCATCTTGGCCGGGGGCACCGAGTCCATGAGCATGATCCCGATGGGCGGCAACAAGCTCTCGCCCAATCCCTGGTTGGTCGACAACCTGCCGGAGACCTACATGGGCATGGGGCTCACCGCCGAGTGCCTGCGCAAGAAGTACGGCGTCACGCGTGAAGATGCCGACCAGTTCGCCTTGCGCAGCCACCAGAAGGCCGTTGCCGCGCAGACAGCGGGCAAGTTCGACGAGGAAATCGTCCCGGTGGAGGTGGAAAGCACCGTTTTCAACGGAAAACCGAAACGCGTGAAGTCCATCTTCCAAAAGGACGAAGGGCCGCGCGCGGATACCTCGCTCGAAGCCCTCGCCAAGCTCAAACCGGCATTCGCAACCGACGGGGTGTCGACAGCCGGCAATTCTTCGCAAACCAGCGACGGGGCTGCGGCCGCCATCGTCATGTCCGAGCGAAAGGCCAAGGAACTCGGACTGAAGCCCATGGTCCGCTTTGTCAGCTACGCTGTCGGCGCCGTTCCGCCGGAGATCATGGGGATCGGGCCCACCGTGGCGATTCCCAAGGCGCTGAAGCTCGCCGGACTGAAACTCGACGACATCAGCGTAATCGAACTGAATGAAGCCTTCGCGGCTCAATCGCTGGCCGTCCTTCGCGAGGCCGGTCTTGATCCGGAAAAGACCAACTTGAACGGCGGCGCGGTAGCTCTCGGCCACCCGCTGGGCTGCACCGGTGCGAAATTGACCGCGACCATTCTGCGCGAAATGAAGCGCCGAAACGCGCGCTACGGCATGGTCTCGATGTGCATCGGCGGCGGGCAAGGAGCGGCCGGCATTTTCGAGAACTTACAGTAAGGTGTCAGGTGCCAGGTGTCAGGTGCCAGCAGGCAGCAGTCTGCTGGTCCTGGCACCAGGTACCGGCCTGGAGACGATATGAAGCGCTTTATTGGGTGTGCATTGTGTGTCCTCTTGCCCGCAGCATTGCTTGGCGGAGACAGTGGCTACAAAGTGAAGTACGATGGCGGATCGGTTTCCACAGCGAAGGTCGGCAGCGAGTTCAAGTTATACATCGATGCAGACCAAGTGCGATTCGTGCAGGGCAAGCAAGAGATAGTGACAATACCCGCCGCCGCAATCACCGAAATCAGCTATGGACAGGATGTGCACCGGCGCGTCGGGACGGCTGTGGCGGTTGGTGTGTTCACGCTCGGCGTCGGAGCATTGACCGCGCTGAGCAAATCCAAGAAGCATTTTATCGGACTGACGTGGGCTAACGGAGACCAAAAAGGCGGTTTGGCTATCCAGTGCGACAAGAACGATTACCGGGGCGTACTCGCCGGGTTTGAGGGAATTACTGGCAAGAAGGCGATTAATTCGGAGGCAATGAGTGTCAAGAATTGATGTTCTAGCGAAGGCCAGCAGACAGCCGCTTGCTGAATTCTGACACCTGAAACCTGGAACCGGAGTGTCTCCATGAAAATCATCGTATCCATTAAAGAAGTCCCCGTCCGAGATTCCCAGCTTCGCATCGCGGCGGACGGGCGCTGGATCGAGGATGGCGATCTCAGCTATGAAATGAACGAGCCCGACGCCTATGCGCTCGAAGAGGCGCTGCAATTGAAGGAGAAGCACGGCGGCGAGGTGATCGCTCTGTGTGCCGGGCCGGCTGGGGCAGCTCGAACCATTCGTGAAGCGCTCGCTAAAGGCGCCGACCGTGCCTTGCACATTGAGGACGAGCATATCTCGTCGTGGGGCACGCTCAGTCTTGCGCGACTATTGGCGAAAGCCGTGGCTGCGGAGAAGCCCGACCTGATTCTCACCGGCCTCCAGTCCGACGATTTGGGCTATGGGCAGACTGGTGTTGTGCTGGCCGAGATTCTGGGACTGCCCCACGCGACCATCGTCATGGCGGCCCAGATGCTCGATGGAAAAATCCGCGTGAAGCGTGAACTCGAGAGCGGCTGGTTCCAGGACATCGAAATGCCGCTGCCGGCGGTGCTGACCATCCAGTCGGGTATCAATAAGCTGCGTTACGCGACCCTGATGGGCATCAAGAAAGCCAAGACGAAGGAGCTGAAGCGGCTAGGGGCCGCCGATCTCGGCGTGGCGCCTTCTCCGACTGCGACCATCGAGCGCGTGTATCTCCCGCGCAAGTCGAAACAGACGCAGATGATCGAGGGCAGCGCCAGAGAAGCGGCAGCCAAGCTGGTGGAGAAGCTGAGATTCGAGGTGCGAGTCATATGAGCGAGTCCGTACTGGTGATCATGGAGCAGCGCGGCGGCGAGTGGAATCGCATGTCGTTTGAAACGCTGGCTGCGGGCCAAAAGCTGGCAGCCGAACTGGGGCACACGGTTTCGGCGGCAATTCCGGGACGCGGTGTCGCGGCTCTTGAGAGTGAGCTGGCTACGAAGAAGCTGGATCGCGTGTATGTTGTCGAGCACGAGTTGCTTGGTGACTACACAGCCGACGGATATACGGCAGCGCTCGAGCAACTCGTCCGCAAGGTACAGCCATCGTTCGTCCTGTTTCCCCACACGTATCAGGTTCGCGATCTGGCGCCCAAACTTGCCACCCGCTTCAACCAGGCGCTGATCTCGGATGTCATCGGTATGCGGAACGAGAATGGGCCGGTGTTCGTGCGGCAGCTTTTTCAGGGGAAGCTGAATGCCGATGTGAAACCCGGTGGCCCGGCGCCTTATTTCGTTTCCATCCAAGCGGGGGCGTTCAACGCGGAAAGTGTCGAGGCAGGCGCCGCCAAAGTGGAGAACTTTACGCCGGAACTCGCAGCATCCAACATCCGCCAGAAGCCCGAGGCGCCGTTCCGCGAATCGTCGGGCGCGGTGGATCTGACGGCGGCGGAAGTTATCGTCTCGGTCGGCCGCGGCATCAAAGAGAAGGACAATATTCCGATCGTCGAGGAGCTGGCCAAAGCGCTGGGCGGAGAACTGGCGGCCACGCGGCCGGTCTGCGACAGCGGCTGGTTGCCGATCGCGCGCCAGGTGGGCAGTTCGGGGCAGACGGTTGCTCCGAAGGTTTATATCGCGGTGGGGATCTCGGGCGCGATCCAGCACCTGCTCGGTATGAAAGGCAGCAAGACCATCGTGGCCATCAACAAAGACGCCAACGCACCGATCTTCGAAGTCGCGGATTACGGCATTGTTGGCGATTTGTTCGAGGTGGTACCGGCGATGGTGGAGGAGGTCAAGCATTCTGTAACCTTGCAGCGTTGACTGCGAGAAGGCCGCCTCGATTGCACGCAGAGGCGACGTCGGGGCGGCGCATCAATCGTGAGGATTAGGAGGCGTTATGAATGTTCCTCTTACGCCCGTCCGTTTCCTTCGTCACGCAAGAGAGCAATACCCGGATAACACCGCGGTCGTCTGTGGCGATCAGCGTTTCACTTACACGCAGTTTACGGAGCGTGTGTCGCGGCTGGCCGGCGCGTTGCGCGCCTGCGGGGTGAAGCCGGGCGATCGCGTCGCGTTCCTCAGCCCTAATTGTCACCGGCTGCTGGAGGCCTACTACGGTGTGCTGGAAGCGGGTGCGGTTCTGCTCCCTTTGAATATCCGGCTGTCGCCGGGCGAACTAGCGTACATCCTGAATGACTCCGGTGCAGAAGTTCTGTTTTTGGATCAAGTCTTCGTGCCTCTAGTGGACGCTTTCCGTAAGAACGTCACCACGGTGAAGAGTTTCATCCTGCTCAATGGAAAGCCGAAAGCCAGCTGGCTGTCTGGTGAAAGTTATGAAGATCTGCTGGCATCCGCCGAGCCGTGCTGCGACGATCTCACGCAGTTCGATGAAGACTCGTTGGCCGAGCTTTTTTACACCAGCGGCACCAGCGCTACTCCGAAGGGAGTGATGCTGACGCACCGCAATGTTTACTTGCATGCACTGGATGTCGCGCTTGGTTTTAATGTTCCGCTCCACGACAACCATCTGCACACCATCCCCCTGTTTCACGCCAACGGCTGGGGAGCTGCACATTTCATCACGCTGATGGGCGGCAAGCATGTCATGGTGCGCGCGTTCGAGCCGCCGGAGGTTTTTCGCCTGATCGCGCGTGAACGTGTCAACTCCTGTTTTGTGGTGCCGGTCATGGCGGCCGCGCTGGTGCATTCGCCGGAACGCCACGAATACGAATTGAGCAGCCTCCAGTGGATGGCGATTGGCGGCGCAGCCTCCGCTCCTACGTTGGTGCGCGAAGTGGAAGAGAAACTGGGGTGTCACTGTTTCACCGGCTACGGCCTCACCGAAACCTCACCCGTACTGGCGATTTCCCGCGATCGTCCCGGTCGCGTACACTTCAACGAGGCGGGAGATCCCTACGAGCGCCTGGCGATGACCGGATACGCCATCCCGGGGGTTGAGATCCGGATCGTGGACGCCAACGACGCGGATGTGCCGCACGACGGCCGCACCATTGGCGAGATCATCACGCGCGCGAATGGCGGCATGCACGGCTACTGGCGGCAGGAGGAATTGACCGCGGAGACGCTGCGCGGAGGGTGGCTGCACACCGGGGACATGGCCACCATCGATGAACACGGCTACATGTTGATTGTGGACCGCAAGAAGGACATCATCATCAGCGGCGGAGAGAACATTTCTTCGCTCGAACTGGAAAAGACGCTGGTAGCCCATCCTATGGTGTACGATGCGGCTGTCATCCCTGTGCCCGACGAGAAATGGGGCGAGGTGCCCAAAGCATTTGTGGTCTTGAAACCCGGCGAAGAGGCAACGGAGTTGGAACTGCTCGAGTTCTGCCGCGCGCGCCTGGCGCACTACAAGGCGCCGCGCTCGGTGGAGTTCGTCCAAACCCTGCCGCGGAATGCGACCGGCAAGACCTTGAAAGGAGAGTTGCGCAAGAAATACTGGGCCTCGCGCGAAAGCCCGCAAGCGACGCTGGCAGCACAGGCCTGAAGCGCGAAACGAAATCGGGCCGCCACGAGCCTCAGAACCTGCTATGATGTCGCGCGGGGGGGAAAAAGGCTCGGGCTCCTTGGGGGATGAGTGAGCCGCAAGGAGTCGGAGGATGGAAAATACGCTCGGTTTAGTCATGACGGGCGGGGGTGCCCGCGGAGCTTATCAGGCCGGTGTGCTGAAACGCATCGGCGAAATCAAACGGGTTCAATCACAAGGGAATCCTTTTCCCATCGTCGGCGGGGCTTCCGCCGGAGCCATCAACGGTTCCGCTCTGGCCACAGGCAGCGATGATTTTTCCCGCGTGACCAAAGTGATCGCAGAGTTGTGGGCGAAGCTCAGGCCTTCCGATATCTTTCGCTGCGATGTCTTGACACAGGCACACAACTCTCTCACCTGGATCATGGACCTCTCCTTTGGCGGAGTTCTCGGGGGAGGTCATGCGCACTCTCTATTGGACGCGACTCCCCTCAAACGCTTTCTCAGCAAACACCTCGATTGCAACCGAATTCAGGACAACATCAAGCGCGGGCATATGTACGCACTTGCGATTTCGGCAACCAACTATAACACCGGCAAGAGCTACCTCTTCATTCAGGGCGCGAAAGGCCATCCGATGTGGAACCGGAGCCGGCGCGTGACGCTCGCCACCAAAATTTCGGTCGATCATATCTGCGCGTCGGCCGCGATTCCTTTGGTCTTTCCGCCGGTGAGACTCGATACTCCGGGAGGGGCAGCCTTTTTCGGCGATGGATGCGTGCGCCTGCAGCAGCCTCTCAGCCCGATTATTCGTTTAGGGGCAGAACGAGTTTTCGCGATCGGCGTCCGCTGTGAAGCCACCGAGCATCAGGAAGAAGCCGTGGATGAGAAGAATCCCTCGCTGGCGCAGGTCCTGGGAGTTCTCTTCAACGTGATGTTCCTGGATCACCTGGCCACCGACATCGAGCATCTGGAACGCCTGAACCAGCTTCTCGAGAGCGGCCAGATTGGCCCGTCTGACGCGAATGGATGCGAAAGAATGCGTCCCTTGGAGTCATTCATCATCACTCCAACAGTCGACTTATCCCAGTTAGCCGACCAGCACCGCAAAGACATGCCTTATCTTATCCAGTACTTTGTTAACAGTCTGGGACGAGACGCAACGTCCTGCGCCGATTTGATGAGTTACTTACTCTTTACCTCGAAGTACACGACGGACCTGATCGAGATTGGCTACAACGACGCTAGTAATCGCATCGATGACATTGAAGACTTTCTGTTTTCCGGCGACGGGAAACCGCGGAAGACGAAATCTAAGTCACCGCGGAACCGGGTGACGGCTTGAGCCGTTGTCTGACGCACTCCGCCCTTCACGTGACCTCGTCTTGACGCACACGCTCAAGGCCCGCTAGCCCCCATCTGATGTAAGCTTGTCGGCAAGGAGACCGAGATGCGCCGGAGAGATTTTGTGCCCGCACTTGCCGCGTCCGCAGCGGCCGCACAGACGGCGGTGGAGCGTAAGGGGCGGTTGAAGCAGTGCGTTACGCGTGGAGTGTTTGGGCGAAGCGTGAGCTTCGAGGAAACCTGCCGTCTGGCGGCCGACATGGGCTGCAAGGGATACGATCTGATCGGGCCCGGAGACTGGCCGATGCTCAAAAAGTACGGCCTCATTCCCACCATGTGCCCGCCCGGACCTGGCGGAACCATCCCCGAGGCGCTGAATCGCACGGAGAACCACGATCGCATCGAGAAGGCTATGCACGACGCCATCGATGAAGCCGTGGCCAACGGCGTTCCGAACATCATCACGTTTTCCGGGAACCGCCGGGGAATGGGGGACGCCGAAGGCGCCGATCACTGCGTGGCCTTGCTGAACCGGATCAAATCCCACGCCGAGGACAAAGGCGTGAACATCTGCATGGAGTATCTCAACAGCAAGGTGAATCACAAGGATTACATGTTTGACCACATCGCCTGGGGCGCAGGTGTGATGAAGCGAGTCAACTCGCCGAGAGTCAAGATCCTTTTCGACATCTATCACGCGCAGATCATGGATGGCGACATTGTGCGCAACATCCGTGACAACTTCCAATGGATCGGACATTTCCACACGGGCGGGAATCCGGGACGGCACGAGATCGACGAAACGCAGGAGTTGAACTACCGTTTTATCGCGCAGGCCATCGCGGATCTCGGGTACAGCGGATACGTGGCGCACGAATACAGCCCGGGGCCAGGACGGGATCCGATTGCGAGCCTCAAGCGCGCGCTCGAGATATTCGATGTGTAAGAACCGAAGGCGTCAGTCCCAAGCTGCGCTGCGTTTCCCGGAGGCAAGTGCTAAGCCGCTAAGTGGTTGATTTCAAACCTCACGGGCCCTTAGCTCAGCGGTTAGAGCAGCACTCGTCAACACTATTTTCGCCAGCTTCGCGCATCCTCGTTGTTTTCATACAAGTAGGCTTCCCTTCTAGCTGTTAGAGGCAATCTCGGGATAACGGTTGGTAACCCTGAGAAATCCTGAAACAGCCTGACTCCCTGCAAAAGTCCCTACAGTTGATTGCCAATAGGTCGGGGTACGGCGTCCACCGCGCAAGCGCACTTACCTGTTTCTTGTTCCAATAGAGCTTGCTCACCGACCGACCGCCAGCGAAGCTGGCACGCCTCCGCGAGTTCCGCGGAAGCGATGAACTGGACGCGCTCGACGTGCCGCTGGATGACCGGCTCGTAGCTCCGGCTAGTTCCATCGAAACGGCCATGGCCCCGAGGACCGCAGGGCTGTCCGCTTGGCTTGCACCGAGTTCCTCCAGCCGGCGTTCGAGTTCTACAGCGTCGCCAGTCCCGCCAGTCCGGGTGCTCGCGGCGCATCCTATTCGGGTGCGTCTCCGATAGCGCCCACCCATTCGCTGGGCGGGGCCAGAGATATCGCCGGTTTTGCGGCACAATCGGGTTCAAGGGATGGTCAAATATGATAGAAGCCGTCGCCGGCTTGTACGTAACGGTGTTGGCGCTGTCAATCATCCTTCCGTTCCGTTCTCGGCCGCACGGCTGGTGCGGCGCCCGGATGCTGCGCTGAGTCCTCTGATAGATTGGAATCCGCGTAATCCTGCTCGCCCCAGGGGGCGCAAGTGTCGTGCCCGGAAATGAGGATGCCGATTGTCAGGCATCCGAGACTCGCACCAGAATGATAACCCCGGTTAATACGGGTCCAATGCTATGATTCGGGCATGGAACCTTTAGCGTTGTTGGATATGACCCCAGGCGTTTTCCAGGTGGTGGGCACCATCAATTCTCTGGTCTTTGGCGTTTTCGTCGCGTGCGTCGTCGCGGCGGTTTTTCTATTCAGCGTAAACCGCAAACTGAAACGCTTGTGTCAGATCATCGAGAAGGGAATGGAATCGCGGGCATCAACGTCAAACTGATTTCATGACCTTGGTGGCGATGACCTTCACCGGCGCGTTTTCGGTGTTCTCGCGCGCCCAAGCAGATGCCTTGCGCGCCGGCGCGAACTCCGCGCGTCGAGGTTGCTGCCTGTGTTTTCCGCCCAGAAAACGCCGAGCCCGGTTTTACGGCAATCGCTCGTGAAGTGACGTTGTCGTCTCAGTTCACAATCCCACCTGCCCACCGCATTGTCCCTCAACAGGGAGCCATCCCGGCTGTAGCGAGGCGTTGTCTACCCGCCGCTGCTGCACTCGTTGCTAGTGCCTTTACCCGCAAAGTAACTCCAGCAATCGGTTCTTCAACCCTAGTTCATTCGGTTTCCCCACGCTTGGAGCCAACCCTCGACGTTGCCCCACTGGATCTCATGCGAGGTGGATGGCCCTTTCACCGTCACGGTGAGGAGCTTGTTCGGGCCGGGAGCATCCTCCGTGAATCCGCACCGCCGGAACTCCGCCGTGGCGAGCGTCACGGCCTCACAGAGCGTGCTCGCCGCCACTTCGACCGCGTGCCGGCAGTCCTACTGCTATGAGAGCCCGAAGCCAGCCGAGTTCGTATGGGGCAGGGCTGAACTGGGAGGCCATCGGCTGGCGGATTCGTGTGCACTTCACGCGTTTGGTCCATCGGGTCCGGCCCAAGGACCACATGCATGTGCTTTGAGACCTGCTTCCCGATCGAGACTCCCCCCTGCAACCGAATGGCAACGGAGTGCAGTCGATTTACTTGACGGAAGTCCCGCCGCTGTTTGCCGAGGTGCTCATCGGCTTGATTGGTGCCGAGGGGTCGTCAATCGCCGGGGCCGGCGCGAGCGCTGAAATCAGCGCCCAGAGTGTCAACTCGG
>Ga0335077_10011963_pt1 | contig 10841 bp, 11 predicted proteins | sample Lox_Sample_31_FD_207151 | JGI IMG/M metagenome (GOLD analysis project Ga0335077, IMG submission 207151) | Soil microbial communities from Loxahatchee National Wildlife Refuge, Florida, United States - Lox_Sample_3.1 | ecosystem: Environmental > Terrestrial > Soil > Wetlands | place: USA...
GGGAAGCCGTCATGAACAGACTCGCCGCAGCAGTCGCACTGGTCGCCGCAACGTCGCTGCCCGCGCAAGGCGCCGACAAGGTCAAGATCGGCTTCATCAGCACGCTCTCGGGCCCGAGCGCCGCGCTCGGCGTCGACATCCGCGACGCCTTCATGCTCGCGGTGAAGCTCAACGGCGGCAAGCTGGGCGGGCTCCCGGCGGAGGTGCTGATCGGCGACGACCAGTTCAAGCCCGACGTCGGCCGGCAGCTCGCCGAGAAGGACGTCAAGCTCGACCGCGTGAATTTCCTCACCGGCTTCGTGTTCTCGAACATCATGCTCGCGTCGGTTCCGGTCGCGTTCGAGAACAAGGTGATCTACGTCAGCCCGAACGCCGCGCCCTCGCCGCTCGCGGGCAAGCAGTGCAACCCGTACTTCTTCGTCGCGTCCTGGCCGAACGACGCCTACCACGAGGCCGCGGGCCAGCACGCGACCGACAAGGGCTACAAGTCGGTCTACATGATCGCGCCGAACTACCAGGCGGGGAAGGACTCGCTCGAGGGCTTCAAGCGCTTCTACAAAGGCCAGGTCGTCGGCGAGGTGTATACCCAGCTCGGCCAGCTCGACTACTCGGCCGAGCTCGCGCAGGTGCGCGCCGCCAGGCCCGAGGCGATGTATATCTTCCTGCCCGGCGGGATGGGGATCAACTTCATCAAGCAGTTCGTCGCAGCGGGCCTGTCGAAGGACATCCAGCTGATCACCCCGGGATTCTCCTCCGACCAGGACATCATCCGCGCCGTGGGCGACCCCATGCTCGGGACGTTCGACGCGGCGCACTGGGCGCTCGACCTCGACAACGCGGCGAACAGGAAATTCGTCGCGGCGTTCGAGAGCGAGTACAAGCGCCTCCCGACCGTCTACGCCTCGCAGGGCTACGACACGGCGCTCCTCATCGACTCGGCGGTGCGCGCGGTGAAGGGCAAGGTCGAGGACACGGAAAGCGTGCGCAAGGCGCTCAAGGCGGCGAAGTTCCAGTCGGTGCGCGGCGCCTTCAAGTTCAACCGCAACCAGTACCCGATCCAGAACTACTACCTGCGCGTCGTCGGCAAGGACGCCCAGGGGCGCCTGGTCAACAAGACCATCGGCACCATCTTCAAGGACCGCGGCGACGCGTACGTGCAGGACTGCCCGATGAAGTAGGGTCAAGTGCGGACGCTAAGAGCCGCGCCGCCTTGACTCCGCGCGATCGACCGGACGCCGCGCGCCGGTCATCGCGCGGCTAGTGTTCATGTCCTGGGTTCTCATCCTCGAGCAGACGCTGAACGGCCTGCAGTTCGGCCTGATGCTGTTCCTGCTCGCCGCGGGCCTCACGCTCGTGTTCGGCATCATGGACATGATCAACCTGGCGCACGGGTCGCTGTACATGCTCGGCGCCTTCATCTCCGCCGCGCTGGTGCAAGCGACCGGATCGTTCGTCGCGGGCGTCGTGCTCGCGGTGCCCGCGACGGCGGCGCTCGGGATGCTCCTCGAGATGTCGGTGCTGCGCCGGCTGTACGAGCGCGATCATCTCTCGCAGGTGCTCGCCACCTTCGCGCTCATCCTGATCCTCAACGAGGCGGTGCGCATCGTGTGGGGACCGGACCTGCCTCTGTCGATGCCCGCAGCGCTCTCGGGCCCGGTCGAGCTGCTCCCCGGGATGTTCTACCCCGCGTACCGTCTCCTCATCATCGGCGTCGGCGCCGCGGTCGCATTGCTCCTGTACGTCCTGGTCGCTCACACGCGCGTCGGCATGCTGGTGCGGGCCGGCGCGTCCAACCGCGAGATGGCGCTCGCGATGGGCGTCGACGTGCGGCGTCTGTTCACGCTGCTCTTCGGCGTCGGCGCCGGGCTGTGCGCGGTCGCGGGGGCGCTGCTCGGGCCGCTGCTCGCGGTGCAGGTCGGCATGGGCGAGAACATCCTCATCCTCGCGTTCGTCGTGATCGTCATCGGGGGCATCGGCTCGATCCGCGGAGCGCTCGTGGGCGCGGTGGTCGTCGGCCTCGTCGACACCACCGGGCGCGCGTTCCTGCCGCTGCTCTTCGGCCATTTCTTCCAGCCGCGCGTCGCGAGCGCCGCCGGGCCCGCGATCGCGTCGGTGCTCGCCTACCTTCTCATGGTTGCCGTGCTGTACTTCAGGCCGCAGGGTCTGTTCCCCGCACGTGGCTAGGGTCGTCGCGACCTGGGTGGTCCTTGCGGTCGCGCTCGCGTTTCCGCTCGCGTCGCCGGAAAGCTACTACCTCAGCTTCGCCAGCCGGATCTTCGTCTACGCGCTCGCCGCGACGAGCCTCAACCTGGCGCTCGGCTACGGCGGGATGATCTCGTTCGGCCACGCGGCCTTCGTCGGCACCGGCGCGTACGTGTCGAGCATTTTCCTGGCGGAGGGCGTCGCGAGCGCCTGGATCGGCTGGCCGGCGGCGGTCGCGGCCGCCGCGCTCGCTGCGCTCGCGATCGGCGCGGTGTCGCTGCGCACGCGGGGGGTGTACTTCATCATGATCACCCTCGCGTTCGCGCAGATGATGTTCTTCCTGGTGAACTCGATGAAGGCCTACGGCGGCGACGAAGGGCTGAGCCTGCCGGCACGCGTGACAGGCCTCGCCGGCGACGTCGCCTTCTACTACGTCGCGCTCGCCGCGCTCGCTTCCGCGGTGTACGGCCTGCACCGGCTCGCGCGCTCGCGCTTCGGGCGCGTGATCCAGGCGATACGCGAGAACGAGGCGCGCGCCGAGGCGATCGGCTTCCCGGTGTACCGCTACAAGCTCGCCTGCTTCGTCATCGCCGGCGCCGCCGGCGGGCTCGCGGGCGTGCTGCTCGCGAGCCACGGCAAGTACGTCAACCCGAACGTGCTGCACTGGACGCAGTCGGGCACGCTCATGGTGATGGTGATCGTGGGCGGCGTCGGGCGGCTGTGGGGCGGGACGGTCGGGGCCGCGGCGCTGCTCGGGCTCGAGGACCTCGTCGGCAGCCACCGCGCCGAGTGGATCGCAAGCCTGTTCCCGAACTACCAGCAGCACGCGAGCCTCGCCGTCGGCGCCGTGCTGCTCGCGATCGTGCTGTTCGCGCCGCAGGGCATCGCGGGCGCCTTCGCGCGGAGGCGGCGTGCTTGAGCTGAACGGAGTCACCAAGCGCTTCGGGGGCGTAACGGCGACCGACGGGGTTGCGCTCGACGTGAGGCGCGGCGAGGTGCACGCCCTCATCGGCCCGAACGGGGCCGGCAAGACGACGCTCATCGCCCAGATCGCGGGCGATCTGATCTGCGACAGCGGGTCGATCGTGTTCGAGGGCGCCGACGTCACGCGCGCGCCCCAGCACCAGCGCGTGCGTTCGGGCCTCGCGCGCAGCTACCAGATCACGAGCATCTTCGGGCGCCTTTCCGTGCTCGACAACCTCGCGCTCGCGGTGCAGGCGAGGAGCGGCTCGAGCTTCTCTTTCTGGCGGCCGGTGGCGACCGAGACCGCGCTCGCCGAGGAGGCCCGGGCGATCGCGGCGGAAATCGGGCTGTCGGGGCGCGAGGCCACCATTGCGGCCACGCTCGCCCACGGCGAGCAGCGCGCGCTCGAAGTCGGGCTCGCTCTCGCCACGCGGCCGAGGCTGGTGCTGCTCGACGAGCCCACCGCCGGAATGGGCCCGGAGGAGTCGCTGGGGATGGTCGGGCTGATCGAACGCATACGCGCGCGCGTCGCGGTGCTCCTGGTCGAGCACGACATGGACGCCGTGTTCCGCCTCGCCGATCGCATCTCGGTGCTCGTATCGGGGCGCGTGATCGCGACCGGCGCGCCCGAGGCGATCCGCAGCCATGCCGAGGTCAGGAAGGCCTACCTCGGGGAGAGCGCCGCGGCATGAGCGAGCTGCTGAAGATCGAGAATCTCCAGACCGCGTACGGGGCCAGCCAGGTGCTGTTCGGCGTCGACCTCGAGATCCGCCCGGGCGAGGTCGCGACGCTCCTCGGCAGGAACGGCATGGGCAAGACGACCACCGTGCGCTCGATCATGGGGCTGACGCCGGCGAGGAGCGGGTCGATCCGCTTCCTGGGGCGACGCATCGAGGGGCTGCGGCCGGACCGGGTCGCGCGCGCCGGGCTCGCGCTCGTCCCGGAAGGCCGGCAGATCTTTCCCAACCTCACGGTGCGCGAGAACCTTGTCGCCTTCGCCGCGAACCGCAGCGCCGCGGCCGACCCCTGGACGCTAGCCAAGGTGCTCGACTTCTTTCCGCAGCTCGGCGCGCGCATGGACCATCTCGGCAACCAGCTCTCGGGCGGCGAGCAGCAGATGCTCGCCATCGGGCGCGCCCTGATGACGAACCCCCACCTGCTCCTGCTCGACGAGGCAACCGAGGGCCTGGCGCCGCTCGTGCGCGAGGAGATCTGGACGTGCCTTGTCGCGCTGAAAGGCGCGGGCCAGACGATCCTCGTCATCGACAAGTACGTCGAGCGCCTGGTCGACATCGCCGACCGGCACACGATCCTCTCGCGCGGGCGCGTGGCGTGGAGCGGCACCTCGCGCGAGCTCGCCGGCGACCGCGCCCTGTGGCACCGCCACCTTGGCGTGTGATGAGGCCCGAAGATGCCTTCGTCTCGAGGGTGAGGTCCTCGCGCGTCGGCGCGCGCCTTCCTAGTGTCGTCGATACTGTGGCCGGCGCGCCGGCAGTCGCACTGCCGGGTTCAGATCCTTGTGACGGAAATTGATCCGCCCTTTCGTCAGATCGTAGGGCGTCAGCTCTAGGCTGACCCTGTCCCCGGCGAGAATCGTGATCCGGTGCTTTCTCATCTTGCCCGCCACATAGGCAACCACCACGTGCCCATTCTCCAGGGTTACGCGGTAGCGTGTGTCGGGAAGCACTTCGCTGACGGTGCCTTCCATTTCAATCAACGCTTCTTTCGTCACTTTTTTGCTCTCCCGCCAAAGACGATCAGACAGCTTTCAGATCGACTGCGGACGTCTTGCCGTTCTGCCCTTGCTCCAGTTCGTACGAGATCTGTTGATTCTCGCTGAGGCTTCCGAGGCCGGAACGTTCGACCGCCGAGACGTGCACGAATACATCCTTGGACTTGTCTTCGGGCTGGATGAACCCGTATCCCTTGGAGGCATTGAAGAACTTTACGGTACCGATAGGCATGGAATCTCTCCATAGATCGCGTCGCCGTGCACGATAGTGTGCAAGGCATCAAATTGTCCCGTGGGAGAAAACCAGTAGCGGTACCCGGGGGTACTGCGGACCGACCCATTGAATTCGACACTGCCTATATTGGGGCAATGGCGTCGTTAGCAAGGGCCTGGTCAAGGTCTGGAACGCCACTCCCGGTACGCGTGTGATAGGCTTTTCCTCCATGTAGAGTCCTGCTTCAAGGAGTCCGCAATGCTGCACGAGCGCATCCCCAACCTTTCCGGCTTCGTCGAGCCCGACCGGGTGCGGCGCGAGGTCTACACCGATCCCGCGATCTTCGACATGGAGATGGAGCGCATCCACGAGCGCGTGTGGATCTACTGCGGCCACGAGACCCAGGTGCCGAAGGCCGGCGACTACTACACGGTGCAGATCGGCCGCCAGCCGATGCTCATGGTGCGCGGCGCCGACGGCAAGGTGAACGTGCTCTACAACCGCTGTCCGCACCGCGGCAACATGATGTGCGGCGACCGCAGCGGCAACGCCGGCGAGTTCTTCCGCTGCTCCTACCACTCCTGGACCTTCCATCACGACGGCAAGCTCCGGAGCATTCCGATGATGGAGTCGGGCTACGCCGGCACGCGCTTCGGCAAGGACAGCCCGGACTGCAACATGAAGAAAGCGGCGCGCGTGGAGAGCTACCGCGGCTTCGTGTTCGCGAGCCTCGCAGCCGACGGGCCGACGCTCAAGGAATTCCTCGGGGAGTCGCGCATCGCCTTCGACGACATGTGCGACCGCGCACCCGAAGGCGAGGTCGAGATTGTGCCGAACTGCTTCCGCGTGATCCAGCACTCGAACTGGAAGATCTTCCTGGAGAACCAGCTCGACGCCCTGCATCCGTCGGTGACGCACCAGTCGACCGGCCGCGCCGCGCACGAGGTGGAGAAGGTGCTCGAGAAGAACGCGAAGAAAGGCCAGGTTCCGCTCAAGTACCACATGCTCTCGGCGTTCGCCACGGTCACGATCGACAAGTGGGACAACTTCCAGACGCTCAACTACCCGCACGGGCACTGCATCCTCACCGGCTACATGGGGCTTCGTCCCCAGGATCCCGACACGCTCGCCTACGACAAGGTCATGATCAAGGCCTACGGACAGAAGCGCTTCGAGGAGATCGTCGGGGTGAACATCCACCACGTACTCATCTACCCGGGCCTGTCGGTGCAGTCGCCGCTGCAGCAGCTGCGGGCGGTGCGCCCGCTCGGCGTGGACAAGACGCTCACCGAGATCTGGCACTTCCGCCTGAAAGGCGCGCCCGAGCCGATCTACCGGCGCTCGCTCGCGTACTACAACCTGGTCAACTCGCCCTCGACCATGATCAACGCCGACGACCTGGAGAACTTCTGGAAATGCCACCAGGGCCTGTCCTCCGACGGCGGCGACTGGGTGACCTTCGGGCGGCACTTCGGGCGCGACATCGAGAAGGACGGGCGCGTCGAGACCGGCCCGAACATGGGCACCTCCGAAGCGCCGATGCGCAACCAGATGAAGGCGTGGTCGCAGTACATGACGGCAGGGCGGTGATGGCGAAGAAGAAGGCCCCGAGAAAACCCGCGCGCCGCGCGAGCGGCGGCGACACCCAGCACGCGGTCGAGCAGTTCCTGTACCGGCAGGCCGACATCCTCGACGGCAAGCGCTGGCAGGACTACATCGACCTCTTCGCCGACGACGGCGTCTACTGGATGCCGCCCGAGCCCTCGCACACCACCTGGGACGGCATGCCCGCCATCTTCGCCGAGGACAAGAACCTCATGACCGTGCGCATGGGGCGCGTGCTGCACCCCGACGCCTGGTCGCAGCGCCCGCTGTGGGGCACCAACCACGTCGTCGGCAACGTCGTCATCGAGAAGGAATCGCCGAACGGCGACGTGGTCGCGCGCTCGCGCTTCCACATGATGGAGCTGCGCCGCGACGACGTGCGCCACTTCGCGGGGTCGTATACGCACCACCTCAAGAAAACCGAGGACGGCTACCGCATCAGGCTCCAGCGCGTCGACATGACCAACGCGCAGGCGGCGTACGACTACGTGCTGCAGGTGTGGGTCTAACGCGCTTGTCGAGGCGCGGTCCTCGAAGGAGTTTCGTCCTCTCGTAGATGGTCCGGGTTTCCTCGTTGGTTTTCGGCGCCTGACTCGCGATCCGCCCGCAGCTCTTCCCGGTACCGTTTCTGCTCCTGTTGGAACAGCGCGCGTATCTCTTCCTGCGTCGCCTTTTGCTCGTTTTGCAGATCGCTGCGCTTGTTTTCCATCTCGCGGTGCTTGGCGCGCAGCAGGTCGATCTGCTGCAGCGCATCGTCCTGCCGCTGCCCGGCCGCGGCCAGGTTGCGTGCCTCCAGAGCGCGGCGCGCGGCCGCGAGGTCGACGCGTTTGGCGCGAATCGCCTGGACCGCGTCGTGAATGTCGCGCAATTGCGCGCTTAGTCCCTTGTCGCCGCCCAGTTTCTCGATGGCCTGCGCCTGCAGCATTTCGAGCTTGTCTTCGTTGATGCGCTGGCGTTCCTGCACTGCGTCCTCGCGGCCGTTGAAGGCGCGGGCCTGCTCGACGTTTTGTGTGCGCTGCGCGCGCGCGTCTTCCACGCGCGATTGCGCCGCGCCGATGTTGCTGTAAAAGAGCGCATCGAAGCCGGCGGCCAACCGCTTCTGTTGTTCCTGCAGCGCGTCGTTGCGCGTGTTCAGTTCCTTGCGCCGGCGCGCCAGCTCGGGAGGGGCCATCAGGCCCGCCCGCTTTTCGAGCGCCTCGCGCGCCGCGGCCAAGTCCACCCATTTTTGCTTGAGCGCGTCGGCCGTCGGGTTCAGTTGAGCCAGCCGCGCCTCGCTCTGCTCGCGCTGCTCCTCGGCGGCGTTCTTTCTCGTTTCGTTCGCCGCGACGCTTCTTTCGGTGATCGCCTGCCGGCCTTCCCTGATCGCCTGGTATTCCTGGCGGATCGTTTCGCCGGTTTCCCGCACCGCCCTGAATTGCTCGCGCAAGCCGGCGTTCGCGCGCAAGGCCGGGATCAGCCGCTGTTGCAGCGCCTTGCGCTTCTCCTGCAGCGCCGCCGCGTCCTTCTGCAAGGCTTCGCCGCGGCTGCGGAGTGCCGCTCGCTCCCGCTCGGTGTCTTGCTTCTGTTCCGCTTCGGCCGCGAGTCGCGCCTCTCCGGCCGCCTTGTTCGCCGCCGCCTGTTGCTGAGTCTCGCGCTGCGCCGCCCGGAATTGCGCGCGCTTTTGCTCGACGATCTTGCGCCGCTCGTCACGGCGCTGGATGATCATTTTCTGGATTTCTTCGTGCTTCTTGTTGATCAGGTCTTCGTGCGGGCCCGGCTTGAAGAAGCCGGGAATGCGCGGCAGCACACGGGGCTGCTGGCTGCCCTGGTTTGGCGCATAGCCGGCGTGGTCGGCCGAGACGACCGTCTGCCCGGTGTCGCTTTCTATCGTCGTTTCGCCGGTGAAGACCTTGTCGTAGGTCCCCGGCTCGCCTTCGCTCGAACCGGGCGGGACATAGCGCGTTTCATGGTCGGTGCCGCGTATGCCGATGGTCGCGGTGGGCGTGCGCAGCTTGTAGGACGGCCGGTTGAATTTGCCGATCCAGCCGGAGATCGATCGCAAGGCGCCTGAGAACAAGTTCAGCACGCCATGGTCGTCGTCCCCGCCGTCGGCCTTGAAACTGACAATCTGGATCCGCGTATTGGCGCGCAGCGCGAGAAAACCCGTATCGCTCATGGTCAGATGCGCTTCGGCATCCTTGCCGGTCACGAGGGTGTCGCCTTCCATGACCGCGTCCCCCTGGTGCGCCGCGCGGGCGGGCTTGCCCGGCTGCAGGATTTGCACGTCTCTGACGACGAGGTCGAACTTGCCGGCCGGGATCGGATCGGGGTTGGCCAGGCTGGGCGCCGCGGCCTGCGCCGGAATGCTGCAGATCAGGAACAGGAATGCGCCTGCCCACGCGAGGGCAAACGCGCGCCGCATGCCGTCGCGGGCCATGATCGCTTCGCTTCCCGAGATAGTTCGGCGAGGGACTACTTGAATTTCGCCGCGAGCGCCTCGCTGCCGCGCGCGAGAACGCCGGTATCCGCGCCGACCGCGACGAAGAGGCCGCCGCATTCGATCCAGCGCCTCGCGTCGGCCTCGACGCCGGTGAGGATGCCCGGCGCCTTGCCGGCCTTGCGGATGCGCCGGATCGCGTCGTCGATGACCGGCATTACCTTGGGGTTGTTCGTCTCGCCGGCGTAGCCGAGCGAGGCGTGCAGGTCGGCCGGGCCGATGAAGACGCCGTCGACGCCGTCGACCGCCGCGATCTTCTCCAGGCTGTCGAGCGCGGTCTGGGTCTCGACCTGCACCAGCACGCAGATCTCCTCGTGGGCGCGCTTCGCGTAGTCCTTCACGCGCCCGAAGCGCGTCGCGCGCGTGGCGCCCGCGACCCCGCGCACGCCGGCAGGCGGGTAGCGCGTGTAGGCGACCGCGGCCTTCGCCTCTTCCGCGTTCTGCACGTAGGGGATGAGCAGCGACTGCGCCCCGATGTCGAGGTAGCGCTTGATCGTCACCATGTCGTTCCAGGGCACGCGCACGACCGGATGCGTCGGGTAGGGCGCCGCGGCCTGCAGCTGCTGCAGCACCGACTCGAGGTCGTTCGGCGAGTGCTCGGTGTCGAGGAGGATCCAGTCGAATCCCGATCCCGCGACGAGCTCGACGGCGTAGTGCGAAGACAGGCTGGACCACAGCCCGATCTGGAGCTTGTTCGCCCTGAGGGCGCGCTTGAAGGTGTTCGCGGGGAGATCCATCAGACCTGGTATCCCTTTTCCTTGAGCGCCTTGTCGACCCAGCCGCGGTCGACGGTGCCCGCCTTGATCTGCTTCATCGAGTTCGTCTCCTTGGCGAGGATCGCCTTCGCCGAGGCGAGGATGGCCTCGGCGAACTCCAGCGGCACCGAGACCAGGCCGTCGGCGTCGCCCACGATGATGTCGCCGGGGTTTACCGTCATGCCGCCCATGTTGATCGGCACGTTGATCTCGCCCGGTCCGTTCTTGTAGGGACCGCGGTGCGTGACGCCGCTCGCGAAGACGGGAAAGCTTCCCTCGCGCAGCTCGGCCGAGTCGCGGATCGCGCCCCAGATCACCATGCCGCCGACGCCGCGCTGCTCGGCGCGCGCGCTCATCAGCTCGCCGATGATGGCGTGGTCGTTGAAGCCGCCCGCGTCGACGACGATCACGTCGCCCGGAGCCGCGGTGTCGATCGCCTTGTGCACCAGCAGGTTGTCGCCGGGCGCCGTGCGCACGGTGAACGCCGGGCCGCAGAGCTTAGCGCCGTTGTGCATCGGGCGAAGCTGCGGGCCGCCCGCGTACAGGCGCTCCATGCTGTCGGAGAGGTGCGGCGTCACCATCTTCGAGAGCTCCTCGACCAGCTTCTTGTCGGGGCGTTTGGGGATGGGGAGGATGCGGAAGCCGATGGCGGTCATTGCTCTTGCTCCTAGACGAACTGTACGGCGACGCCGCCGAGCGGGCCGAAGTCGCCGTGCAGCGTGTCGCCCTTGTTGGCGAACACTACGCGCGTGAACGAGCCGGCGAGCACCAGGTGGCCGGCCTCGAGCGTGACGCCGCTCTTGCCGAGGCGGTTCGCGAGCCAGGCCACGCCGAGCGCCGGGTGGCCGAGCACGCCCGCGGCGAGGCCGGTCTCCTCGATCTCGGAGTTGCGGT
>Ga0335077_10011965_pt1 | contig 10841 bp, 9 predicted proteins | sample Lox_Sample_31_FD_207151 | JGI IMG/M metagenome (GOLD analysis project Ga0335077, IMG submission 207151) | Soil microbial communities from Loxahatchee National Wildlife Refuge, Florida, United States - Lox_Sample_3.1 | ecosystem: Environmental > Terrestrial > Soil > Wetlands | place: USA: Florida...
CGCGGACCTGTTCACGGAACACCGCAAGGATGGGGACACGAAGAAAGTGGCCACCATCATCTACGCGGTGGGCTGGACGCAGCATACGTACGGAACGCAAACGATCCGGACGGCCTGCATGCTGCAACTGCTGCTGGGGAACATCGGGCGGGCGGGCGGCGGGATGAACGCGCTGCGGGGTCACTCGAACATCCAGGGCGCGACGGACATGGCGGGGATTTTCGACGTGCTGCCGGGCTACCTGAAGGTGCCGGTCCCGGCGGATACGGACCTGAAAACGTATCTGGCGCGGATCACGCCGAAGCCCGCGAAGCCAAAGGAATGGGACTCGCTGAATTACTGGGGAAACACTCCGAAGTTCGCGGTGTCGCTGCTGAAGGCGATCTACGGTGACGCGGCGAAGAAGGAAAACGATTTCTGCTTCAACCACCTGCCGAAGATCAACCGGCGGTACTCGTTCGCGGACATCTGGAACGACATGTACCTGGGGAAGGTGAAGGGGCTGATCACGATCGGGATGAACGGGGTGATGATCGGGCCCGACTCGAAGAAAAACGTGGAGGCATTGAAGAAGGCGGACTGGCTGGTGGTGGGAGAAATCTATCCGGACGAGACGAGTAATTTCTGGAACTATCCGGGGACCACCGAAGCACAGATGAAGGATATCAAGACGACGGTGTACCAGTTGCCGTGCGCGGGATTCGCGGAGAAGGACGGAACGTTCGTGAACTCGGCGCGGTGGCTGGTGTGGAAGCACGCGGCGCTGCCCACTCCAGGGCAGGCGAAACTGGACCAGGAAGTGCTGGCGCGAATTTTCCTGAAGGTGCGCGAACTCTACCAGAAGGAAGGCGGGAAATTCCCGGAGGGACCGCTTTCGGCGGATTGGAAGTACACGAACCCAAACAACCCGTCGCTGACGGAAGTGGCGAAGGAAATCAACGGAAAGGCGCTGGCGGACATTCAGGACGCGAAGACGAAGCAGGAGATAAAAGCGGGGCAGCAACTGCCGAGCTTTGCGTGGCTGAAGGACGACGGGACGACGATGTCCGGCAACTGGCTGTACTGCGGGTCGTGGACGGAAGCGGGCGCCATGAGCCAGAGGCGAGAACTGACCGACCCGTCGGGACTGGGGATTTATCCCAGCTTCGCGTGGTCGTGGCCTGTGAACCGGCGGGTGCTGTACAACCGGGCGTCGTGCAACCTGGAAGGCAAGCCGTGGGACCCGAGCCGGAAGCAGATCGCCTGGAGCGAAGCGGCGCAGAAGTGGGGCGGGCCGGACGTGCCGGACTTCAAGCCGGACTCGAACCCGAAAGACCACATGGGCCCGTTCATCATGAACGGGGAGGGAGTGGGGCGGCTGTTCGCGCCGCTGGGACTGATGGCGGACGGGCCGTTCCCGGAACACTACGAGCCGTTTGAGTCGCCGGTGCCGAACGTGCTGCATCCGCAGGTGCCGAACAACCCGGTGGTGAAGAAGTTCACAACGCCGCTGGACAAGTACGCGACACCGGCGGACGGGTACGACATCATCTGCACGACCTACCGGCTGACAGAGCACTATCACTACTGGACGAAGAACAATCCGGCGAACGTGCAGCTGGTGCCGGAACCGTTCGTGGAGATCCCCGTGGAACTGGCGGAGGCGAAGGGCATCAAGGGCGGGGACAAGGTGAAACTGGTCAGCATCCGGGCCACCTACGAGGCGAAGGCCATGGTGACGCGGCGCATCAAACCCATGACGGTAGACGGGAAAACACACTACCAGGTGGGCGTGCCAATCCACTGGGGGTTCAAAGGCATACCCTCGGAGGAGGGCAAGACGGACAAAGACCCGGCAAACCTGCTGTCGCCGTCCGTAATCGATCCGAACGCGCACACGCCTGAATTCAAGGGCTTCCTCGTGAAGCTCGAGAAAGCGTAGAGGAGGCCGACCATGAGCCAAGCCACACTACGCATTCAGAAGATTTCAGGCCACTCGGGAAGCGTTCCGGGCGAGGGGATGTACCGGAACGAAAAAGACCGCCAGGTGTGCAAACTGATCGATACGACGACGTGCATCGGCTGCAAGGCGTGCGAGATCGCCTGCCAGGAGTGGAACGACCTGCCGTTTGCGGCAACGTCGTTCGACAACACCTACCAGACGCTGCCGGACACGCAATGGAACTACTGGAACCTGATCCGGTTCAACGAGCAGCAGAAGCCGGACGGGACGCTGATGTGGCTGATGCGCAAGGACCAGTGCATGCATTGCGCAGAGCCGGGTTGCCTGGAAGCGTGTCCCGCGGACGGGGCCATCGTGCAGTATTCGAACGGGATCGTGGACTTCCAGTCGGACCGGTGCATCGGGTGCGGATACTGCATCACGGGCTGCCCGTTCAACATTCCGAAGTTCCATCCGGAGACGCGGAAGGTGCACAAGTGCACGCTGTGTTCGGACCGGGTGTCGGAAGGTCTGGAGCCGGCCTGCATCAAGAGCTGCCCGACGGGTTGCCTGCACTTCGGAACCAAAGAAGATATGTCGTACCTGGCGAACCAGCGAGCAAAGCAATTGCGGGATCACTACGGCTTCGCGAACGCGGGCGTGTACGATCCGCAGGGAGTAGGCGGCACGAGCGTGATTTACGTGCTGCACGACGCGACGAACCCGGAAGCATACGGCGGGCTGCCAAAGGACCCGAGCATCTCCTGGGCGGTAAAGCTGTGGAAGCACCCGCTGAAGTGGCTGGGAAACCTGGCGATGATCGGAGGGGCATTCGGGCTGTTCACGCATTACCTGAGATACGGGCCGAAGCTCGAGCATAAGAATGGCGACGGGGCTTCGAAGGGAGGTGCGTGATGAGCAGCTCAGCCAATCTGCTGCCGAACAACCGAGTGCTGCGGTACAACTTCCGCGAGCGGGTGATCCACTGGTGCGCCGGGGTGAGCTATGTGTACCTGCTGCTGACCGGGCTGGCGTTCTGGTCGCCGTGGCTGTTCTGGATCGCGGTGGTGCTGGGCGGAGGAAGCGTATCGCGGATGCTGCATCCGTGGATTGGACTGGTTTTTGCCTTCGCGGTGCTGCTGATGTACGGGATGTGGGCCGGACAGATGAAGGAGACGGCGGAGGACAAGAAGTGGTGGGACGCGCTGCACTTCTACATCTCGAACGAGGACGAGAAAGTGCCCGCGGCGGGGCGGTTCAATGGCGGGCAGAAGTTCCTGTTCTGGTCGTTCTTCTGGTGCGCGATCGTGATGCTGCTGACGGGGATTGTGCTGTGGTACCCGCAGCAGTTTCCGGAAACCGCGCGGCTGATTGCCATCTTCCTGCACCCGGTGTTCGCGCTGGCAACGATCGGGCTGTTCATGCTGCACGTGTACATGGGGACGGCGTACGAGCGCGGGGCGTTTGGATCGGTGATCCGGGGCGACGTGTCGCGGGAATTCGCGATTCGGCACCACAAAACATGGTTCGATGAAATCGTGCGCCAGGCGCCTCCGAAGGGATGACCTCCGGGCGCTGGGACGAGCGCATCCAGCGGGCGCAAAGACTCTCCACTGAGTATCCATTCGCAGCGGAAATTCTGCGGTTCTACGGGCACGTAGCCGGGGCGCAGAAGCGCGTGTATGAGCGCGTGCGTGCCGCGTGCGGGGACGCGCGGGTGCAGCGGCCGGCCGGAGGGCTGCGCGAGGAACTGGATCTGACCATCCTGCTGCCCGAATTCCGCGGATTTCTGGGAATCGCGGAGAAGTACGCGCCAGGAGCGCTGGGGGAAACCGCGAAGGAACTGGCGGCGGGAGATCCGGCGAGCTGGGTGGAATGGCTGACCGAGTGGTGGGGGGCGCCGGAATCGGGGGGAGAAGGAGCGGAAGGCCATCGGCAGTTCTGCGCGCGCGCCTTCCTGGAACCGTACGCGGAATACCTGGCAGAGCACACGGAGCTGCCCGTGCTGGAGATGACGCCGAGCGTGTGCCCGCTGTGCGGAGGGCGGCCCCAAATGGGAGTTCTGCGGGAAGAAGGAGACGGGGCAGCGCGCTCACTGGTGTGCTCGCTGTGTGCGACGGAGTGGCGATACGGGCGAATCTTGTGCCCGGCGTGCGGGGAGTCGAACGAGACACATCTGGCCATTTACGTGGTGGAAGAGATTCCGCAGGTGCGCGTGGAAGGATGCGAGACCTGCCAGGTGTACATGAAAACGGTGGACCTGACGAAGGCGGGGCTGGCAGTCCCTATCGTGGACGAAATTGCGGCGATGCCGCTGGACCTGTGGGCCGCGGAGCGGAATTACACGAAGCTGCAGCGCAATCTGATGGGGTTTTAGCCGCAGATCGGGAGGAAGAAATGGCGAAACGTCAGAATGAAGAAGCGGCGCTGGATTGACAGGGACGCCTGCAGCCGAGGATCGGCACTCATCATCAGACTCCTGAAAGCGACAGGGGGCGGATCAATAGAGCAGGATGGCGAGGCGATAGCCGGAGAATCCTTGTTCGCCCGAAGTTTCGCAGGCACCAACCGAAGCAGAGTGGTAGATGCCACGGGTCATCTCCTCCAGCAATTCAGGGGGCAACTGGTCAATCGCGGCGGTGAGGTAGCGGACAAGATAGCGAGGATGGGCTCCGGGAGCGACGCCGCGGGAAAGGGAGCAGGTCTCGCGGTCGCCAGGAGTAGTCTCGCGCAGGAGCAGGCCGTGAGCGGCGAGGAGGGCACCGACCTCGCGTTCCTGCTCGTCGAGGCTGAGGGCAGCAGGGCGACCGGCAAAATCCTCGACGGCATAGAGGTGGACGCCACGGCGGACGACGGAGATGCCAATGGAGTTGACGCGCTTTTCGAGCAGATTCTCACGATGGGGGCGCGAGTTCATCCACAGGCTGTGGAGCTCGGAGGCGCTGGAGGCGATGCCGACATTTTCCGCAGCAAAGGTGAATCGAACACCCGCACGGGAGAAGCGGGCGGACAGTCCCGGCTCGCCAGTGAACTGATGTGACAGGGCTCCCCAACGGGACATGAGCGCAGCGTGATCGCGCGCGGCGCGGGCGAGGCGGCCGTCCCAGTGAAGTGCGGGGAGATGGCGATCGAGGCGCTCGCGGTTGGCGGCGTCGAAAAGGATGCGCTCGTCGCCCTCCGGCCCCTGCTGGCGCGGCTGAGCGGAGAGAGCGGAGCAAACCAGCGTCATGCCGGCGCCGAGCACGGCCGCCCATCGCAGTTTTGCCATCATGGACAATTTCAGCCTAACTGATAGAACCCAGCAGGGGCGGATTGGTTTCCTACGTGCGGAAAGCTAATTACCTGTTCGGGAGGACGGCTCCGGCGGCGAGGGCGGTGCAGCGCGTGGCCGGGCGGAAACCCGCCGAGGGCGGGCGGGAGACGGTAGGGAAGAAATCGGCTATGCTGAAAGCCGGCCCACAGGAAACCATTCCGCGCCCCAGGGTGACCCGAGTCTCATGCCAATGGATAACCGACGGCAAATTCCCGAATGGCTCCGACGCTGGGGCCCGGTGATCCTGGGAGGAATCGCAATCTGGGTGTTTTCGACCGAGTGGTTCACAGATGTACAGACGGGGCGGATCGTGATACCCGTGCTGCACTGGCTGTTTCCCTGGATGACTCCACGGATGCTGGTGCTGGGGCACAAAGGGGTGCGCAAACTGGCGCACGTGTGCGTGTACTTTACATTCGGTTTGCTGCTGCTGCGGGCACTGAGGGGACAGGAGCAGGGTTGGCGATGGAGATGGGCGATAGCCGCCGTATGCATTGCCGCGGCCTATGCGGCTCTGGACGAGTTTCACCAGACGTTTGTACCGCTGCGGCAGCCGTCCGTGCGGGACGTGTGCCTGGACGCGTTCGGGGCCGTGGCGGCGCAGCTCACGCTGTGGTGGCGGAGCCGGTCACTTGCGAAAGGCTGAAGCAGGAGATGCGGCCGGAATTGGAGGATCGGCCGGCTCGGTCCGGCCCAGAGTGCGGCGGGAGCCTACCGGCGGTTACTGAACCTGATCGGCGCGAGCAGAAGCGCCGCCGGCGAGGCGTACAGTGGTGGTGACGCGTGTGACGGCGCGCCCGCCAGCGTGTTTGGGCTTGGCGCTGGAGCGACGCGGGGGAACGCCGGCCTCACGCATCTTGTAGAGCAGCGCGGCATAGCTGATGCTGAGGGCACGCGCCGTGGACTGCCTGTTCCAGCGATGTGCCTCGAGGGTTTTGAGAATGATCTTGCGCTCGATCTGCTTGACCGCCTGGCGGGTGACCTCTTTGAGCTTGATGACGCCATCCACCGGAACATCTTCCGGATTGAACGGCTCGGCAGGGTCGTTTTCGAGCGACTTGAGGATGGCCTCCTCCTGCCCGACGACGACGTAGCGCTTCATCACGTTTTCAAGCTCGCGGATGTTACCGGGCCAGTTGTACTTCTGGAGCAGGCGCATGGTCTGCTTGGAGAGCGGGGGAACCGGACGGCCGAATTTTTCGGAGTACTTGAGGAGCAGATGCTCCACGAGGACGGGCAGATCACCGAGACGCTGCTGGAGGCTGGGAAGCTCGATGGTAATGACGTTGATGCGGTAGAAGAGGTCCTGGCGAAACGAACCGCTCTTGATTTCCTTTTCGAGCTGCTTGTTGGTGGCGCAGACAACGCGAACGTCGACCTGGCGATCTTCCGAGGCACCGATGCGGCTGAACTGGCCGTCCTGAAGAAGCTGAAGAAGCTTGGCCTGGAGCGAGAAATCGAGGTCAGCAATTTCGTCGAGGAAGAGTGTGCCGCGATGGGCGAGCTCGACGCGACCCGGCTTGGACGTATAGGCTCCAGTGAATGCGCCTTTCTGATAGCCGAACATCTCGCTTTCCAGCAAGGTGCCGGGAATGGCGGGACAGTTGACCTTGACGAAAGCACCATTGCCCCACGGGGAGCGCAGGTGGATGTAGCGCGCCAGAACTTCCTTGCCCGTTCCGCTCTCGCCCTGAAGCAGGACCGGAATGTTGGCGGTGGCGGCCATATCCACGCTGAGGCGCACGGCTTCCATGGCGGGCGAGGACCCAAAAATCACCTCGTCCGGGGGCAGATCGGAATCCGACAGCAGGTACGATGAACCCGGTGATGGGCTGAGTGCCATGGCTCCCCTTCCTTAGAAACTCGTTCCGTACAGCGCTAGTTCGGCTTGCGCGACTGGCCCGATTCCAAGTGTGAAGTACGGGCCGTGAAACCGGGTTTACAGTCACGTAATTTTAGGGAACGCGTAGCGGCGGCAAAGCCGGCAATCGCCGGCGCGGATTTGCCAACTTCCACGCGCACGACCTGACCTTTGGCCTGCATCATGAGTCCGGACCGCGAGAGCGAAGCCGCCCGAACTTCCAGGCGGACTGTGGCCCCGGAAGGCGGGCAATCGGGAGTGACGACAAAAACACCAGTTTCCGAGATGTCGCGAGTGCGCCCTCGCCCCCGCCAGCGGTTGCCGCGGAGATCGGTCCAAGAAAACCGGGCGGTGGCAACCACTTCAAAGCGCTTATGGTTTCTGCGATCCATGCCCTCGTAGTGGAACAGCCCGGGTCTCGATGCGGCACACCGGGCAGCCAAATCGATAGAAAGTTTTTGATATTCGATCACGAGACGCGATATTGGAGTACACGCGGCCCGCCGACAACAGTACCCTGGTACCAAAAACGACCAAACTAGCTGCTGTCTTGAAAGAAAGTACGACGGCGAGGACAGGCGCACAAGAAGCGAAAGCTCACGGGGCAAAAAGACTCAAAAAGGGCCGAAAAATGAGGAAAAACGAGAACAGGAAGGGACGAGAGAGGGTAAAAGTGCTCCCTACCAGAATACTCACAGTGTGCGGGAAAGGAGTGGAGGAGACGGGAGAATGCCCGGAATCACCCTCTGGCTTACCAGAAATGGAAATATTTTTCTCACTAAAAGAGAAAAAAGTTTGGGGAAAAGCCGGAAAGTGCTTGACGGGCCGGATTAGGGCTTGCTAATTTTGTGCAACGGTTTTTCAACACACCGTGGGTTCCCGATCCTGGGGTGGTGCAAGGACCGCGGAGGATTTTCACAGGCCAGAACATCCGGAACGGCGCCTGAAGCAACTTCAGCATCCGGTGAGTGGAAACCAGGAGCACTTGCGTTGGCTACCCAGCCCACATCGGTGACCCTTCCCCAAAAGCCGCCGTCGGCACGGTCGGCGAAAATCGGCATTTTGATCGCGGACGAAACCCGGATGGGTTGCCAGCTGCTGAAGAATGCGCTGACGCGCTCGACGCCGCGATTCCGAGTGATGGAATGCGCAACAACGCGGGAAGAAATCATCCGGGGCCTGGAGAGGCAGGAAGTGGATGTGGCGCTGGTGAGCGCGGATCTTTCCGATGGGGCGCTGGTAGGATTTCACACGCTGAGTGAACTGAGGAGCTCGTTCCCGAATACGCGGCTGATCCTGCTGCTTAAATCAGGGTCGGAAGAACTGGTGGTGGACGCGTTTCGAGGAGGGGCCAAGGGAGTTTGCTGCAAGTCAGAACCGATCCAGTCGCTACGGAAGAGCATACTGGCGGTTCACAAAGGGCAGGTGTGGGCGAACAGCCGGCAGCTCCACCTGATCCTGGAGGCCCTGGTAAACGCGTCGCCGTTGCGCGTGAGGAACGCGCAGAAGGCGGCGATCCTGGCGAAACGGGAAGAGGAAGTGGCAAACCTGGTGGCGGCCGGGCTTTCGAACCGAGAAGTGGCGGAACGACTAGGTCTGACCGAACACACTGTGAGCAATTATCTGTTCCGAATTTATGAGAAGCTGGGCATCTCCAGCCGCGTGGAGCTGGTGCTCTACATCCTGAAACAACGGGAATCGGCGTAAGCCTCTCGAGTCAGCCGCGACGTCTCCATCCTGTCAGCCTGAGAACCAACCAAAAGGGAACACCAGTAGGAGGCGGCGCGACCGCCTTTTTTATCGCCAGGCCTGCACCAAGCGAGCGTAACTGCGGGGAGAAGTGAGACTGCGGGGCTAGGCCTTGGAGGAGGCGGGAGAAGATCCGCGAGGATGAGCCGTGGGCCGGCGGGCCCGAAGCGAATATTCCGGAAGCGTAGAGGCGGCGCGGTACAACTCGAGGTACATGGTCATGCGCTCGGCGGCCAAGAGGCGACGTTCGAACCTGGCGGAGCCGGAAGGATAGAAAATTGAGAGAAGACTGGAAGCCCGCCAACGGAGGTAGTTGACGAGACAGAAGAGGCGTCCAAACCAGGGGTGATCGCGGAGCATGCGCGCCTGCTTGACGCGCGTTCGGAATGGCTGAAGGCGCACCCAGGCGACGTCGCGTCCCGTCTTTCTGGCGCGCTCCAGGGCGGCGCGGCGATCCAGGAGAGCATGCTGGACGCGATGCCCGGCGCGGGCCTGGGGACAAGCCACGCTGCGAAAACCGAGTTCCGCCAGATCGAGCTGAAACACAGGCTCGGTGGCCCAACAGTCGGGAAACCGCGGGCGGTGCTGGAGGACGCGGGAACGAAACCAGAAGTGGCCGCCGACGCACCATTGGCCGCCTTGCAGTTCCGTGTCCGTGGGGCCGAAACAGGCGGCGGAGAGGATGAGCGTCTGAATTCGGGGGGGGGAGGCCCACGCGGGAACTGGTCCCGCCGGCCAGACGACGTAGGTGGTGCCAGTGAAAATGTCCATCTGCGGCCACCGTGCTGAGATGGCGGCCAACTGCAGAAACCAGTCGGGATCCACACTGATATCGTCGTCCAAGATGACGATCAGTTCGCCGAGGCCACCGGCATCCAAAGCACAGTTGAGTGCGTGACTTTTTCCAAAGATGCCGGTGACGGGCTGGTACAAATACCGGACGGAGAACTGAGAGGCGAAGGATTCGACGACCTGCCTGGCGGAGTCGTTCCCCGCGTTGTCGACGACAACGACTTCGACGCGAATTCCCCGGCGATCCGCCGCGGCCAGAGCCTGCAGAGTGACGCGAAGAGAATCGGCGCGATTCCGCGTGCAGATAATGACGGAGACCTGCGGGGACTGCGAAGCGCCGGTGGACGAACCGTGGGCGAACTGCAATGGGAATGTGATTGGGTGATCCACGACGGGTCTCGATCTCACCGATGTGTACAGATGCCGCGGGCATCCGCTTCGCCGGGCAGGCCGCAGGGCGAACCGAACCATGGCGCGGAGTTGCGGGAACCGTCCTGAGCAGGGGCGCCTGCGGCACGCAGCTCGGAATGCAGATGCGCGGAGATGACTCCGGCCAGGCGAGCCACGTGAGGCTCCAGGAGAATATTTTCCTGATAGCCGGGAACCTCGCAGATCTTGAGGTTGCCGCGGAAAATGTCCTCCCAGCCGAGGGAATCGCCGGCGACGAGGCCGGGAAGATGGTGGCGGGCGCGCAGGAGCAGGACATTTCCGGCATATGGCCGGGGAGTGTAGCGGCTGCTGGCCTTGTCGTTTTCGATGGTAATGGCGGCAAGCACGTAGGACATGGCCGGCTTTTTTGCGGAGCGCTCGCTGCGGCCAGTGAGATCTTCGAACCAAATGGCCGGGAGGGCGCTGGCGACTTCCCAAACGCGCTCGGCGCGTTCGCGGAAATAGTGCGCGCCGCGGTGAGACAGTTTCTCCCGCTCCAGGCCCATCCGCCTGAGAACGCGCAGCCAGAGACGGCGGAAGCGCGACACCTCCGGACGGAATCGAGCGGCGGCGGGGTGAATGGTCTGGATGACAACCAGAAGAGCAACATCCTCGCCAGCGGCGCGGAGCTGGCGGGCCGCATCCAGAGCCAAGAGGCCTCCGAAGCAAAAACCACCGAGGAAATAAGGACCGGAAGGCTGGAGATTCCGGATCTCGCGGACGTACTCCGCGGCCATCTCCTCAACGGACTGACCCTTGACGATGCGGCCGTCGAG
>Ga0335077_10011966_pt1 | contig 10841 bp, 11 predicted proteins | sample Lox_Sample_31_FD_207151 | JGI IMG/M metagenome (GOLD analysis project Ga0335077, IMG submission 207151) | Soil microbial communities from Loxahatchee National Wildlife Refuge, Florida, United States - Lox_Sample_3.1 | ecosystem: Environmental > Terrestrial > Soil > Wetlands | place: USA...
GTCGTTCTACAGGGAACGGGGCCAGCAGGTGGCGCGAGAAGGCTACCTGCCGATTCCGGCGAATGTGCAAGCGGCTCAGTTGGGCCAATCCCGGACATGAAGCCGATTTTCCTTCCCGAGGTTGAGCGCCAGCCGCAGCCGTCTCCCGTCACCGACCTGATTCGCGTGGCGCAATCCGCAGGGACCGAATACCCGCAGATCTGGCACCTGTTCGCTTACAGGGCGCAGGCGACCGCGCACCTTGGCGCGTTCACGCAGGAGATCATGCGCGGCGATTGCCCGCTGCCTGCGGGGATCCGCGAACTGATCGCCGCGTTTACTTCGTACGGCAACGATTGCCCATTTTGAACGAAGTACCACGCCGCAGTTGCGGCGAACCTGCTGGGCAGCGAAGAGCTGGTGTGGGGTGTTCTTCGCGACCTGGAAAACTCGGCCCTCCCAGAAAAGGAAAAGGCTCTATTCCGCTTCGTGGCCAAGGTGAATCATCAAGCCCCGAAGATCACGCCGGAGGATATGACGCCTCTGCACGCGGCGGGCTGGACGGACGAAGCCATCTATTACGCCATCACGGTCTGCGCGCTGTTCAACTTTTACAACCGGTGGATTGACGCCGCGGGCGTGCACGAGATGTCGGAAGAAGCGCACCGGACGTTTGGCGCGAGGACGGCGCAGCACGGGTACCTGAGGAAGTAGCATTCCGGCCCTGCCAGTGTGGTGTACTGGATGATGCGCAGTTTGCCGTTCTTGCCGGGCTTGCTTTGAGCATGGTGCGCGCGGCCGGGTTAGAAGGATACGGCCGGCGAACGGTGTTAGAAATTGCCACGCGGCGCCGGTTTCCCATCTTATGAGGTACTTGATTCTCGCGTTGCTCTGCTCGATGGTCCCGCAGATTGCTGGAGGCGCGGAGCGGCCCGCGGCCATTGTGGTCGGGTTTCTGGGCGGAATGGTACGGCACGATGACGTGGTTCACGCCGAGGTGCAAGTCGCGAGCCGGCTACAGCGCGATTACTCTTCGGCCGTGCAGGTGAGGATGTTCGAGAATCGCCGGGGACAGCAGGCGCTTTCCGAGGTTCGGCGGTTACTGGACACCGACCATGACGGAGCGCTGTCGGCCGACGAGAAACGTGACGCGCGTATCGCCATCTATGGGCACAGTTGGGGTGCTTCCGAGACGGTCACGATGGCGCGTGCCCTGGGAAAGGCGGGAGTCCCGGTGTTGCTCACGGTACAAGTCGATAGCGTGACGAAGCTGGGCCAGGATGACGAATCGATCCCCTCCAACGTCGCCCGGGCTATCAATTTTTATCAGCGCAACGGATGGCTGCGCGGCCGGGCGCGAATCCGTGCCATGGACGCGGCCAGGACCCAGATTCTTGGAAATCTTCGGTACGACTACAGGACCAGCTCGGTCAGCCTGGAGGGATTTCCATGGTATGCGCGGCTGTTCATGAGGCCGCACATCGAAATCGAATCGGACCCGCGCGTTTGGGAGCAGGTGGAAGCTCTGATTCGGACGGCGCTGGGTCCGCCGACGGCGCGATGAGATGATTCGAGAGCCTGTTGGAGACGAGCGGCGGCGGGCTCGCCCGTCCTACGGTAATCTTGAAGCTGGCCATGAAACTGGGGGACATCGCGCGGGCGCTGAGTTGCCAACTGGTGGGGGATGCGGAAATCGAGATCACCGGTGTAGCCGGGATGGAGCACGCCGCGGCCGGCGAACTGACCTTTCTCGCTAATCCCAAATATGCGCACAAGGTGAAGGACACGCGGGCCAGCGCGATTCTGACCGAGAGAGCGCTGGACCATGCGCGCATTGCGAGCCTGGTTTCGAGCAACCCGTATCTGGATTTCGCGCGCGCGCTCGAACTCTTCTATCAGCCGCCGAAGCCCAGGCCGGGGATTCATCGGCTGGCCGCGGTGGCGGCGTCGGCGCGGATTGGGGAAGGCGCGTCCATCGGACCGTTCTCTGTGGTGGGCGAGCAAGTCGAGATCGGGCGCAATGCGGTGCTCTATCCGCACGTGGTGATCTACGAAGGCGCGGAGATCGGAGATGATTTTCTGGCGCATTCGCACGCCGTGGTGCGCGAGTTCTGCCGCATTGGGAATCGCGTGACGCTGCAGAACGGCGTGGTCATAGGCGGCGACGGCTTCGGATTTGCCAAGCGCGCCGACGGAACGCACTACAAGATCGTGCAGGCGGGCGCCACGGTCATCGAGGATGATGTAGAGGTGCAGAGCCTGACGTCGGTGGATCGCGCGACGGTGGGAGAGACGCGGGTGAAGCGCGGCGCCAAGATCGACAGCCTGGTGCAGATCGGGCATGCCTGCGTGGTGGGCGAGGACAACATCATCTGTGCGCAGACCGGCCTGGCCGGCAGTTCGGTGCTGGAGCGCAACGTGCTGCTGGCGGGGCAGGTGGGAATTTCGGGACACTTGACCATCCACGACAACGCCGTGGTGTACGCGCAAAGCGGAGTGGGCGGCGACGTGGCAGCGGGGGCCCGCATTTCCGGCTCCCCGGCCTTTGCGGCCAACGAGTGGCTGCGGGCGATTACGGCATTTCCCAAACTGCCGGAACTGGTGAAGCTCGTGCGCGAGCTCAGGAAAAGAATCGAGCAACTGGAAAAGAAATGAACGAAACGCCAAGCAACGGCCGCCGGCCCGTGGCCTACAAGAACGACGAATTTCTGAACAGCCCGGATGCGCGGATTCTCAGGATTCTTTCCGAGTATCTGGAGCCCCTGGGCCACTTCCGGCACGAGCACATTCGCGACACCATTGTGTTTTTCGGATCGGCGCGGCTGGATGAGGACAGCCCGCTGGCGCAGTATTACCGCGACGCGCGGACGCTGGCGCGCCTGATGACCGAATGGTCCAACCAGTTCGCGAATCATACGTACCGTTTCGTGGTGTGCACGGGTGGCGGGCCGGGCATTATGGAGGCGGCCAACCGCGGCGCGCGCGACGCCAGCGGCAAGACCATCGGGCTGAACATTGGGCTGCCCTTCGAGCAGCTTCCCAATCCGTACATCAGCCCCGAACTGAGCTTCGAGTTCCACTACTTTTTCATGCGCAAGTTCTGGTTCGCGTATCTGGCCAAAGCGCTGGTGGTTTTTCCAGGCGGATTCGGGACCATGGACGAGCTGATGGAAATTCTGACGCTGGCTCAGACCAAGAAGCTCGCCAAGAAGATCCTGATTGTGCTTTATGGCTCGCAGTTCTGGAAAGAAGTTGTCAATTTCGACGCGCTGGTGAGGCACGGCATGATCGCGCCGGAAGATCTGGACCTGTTCCAGTATGCGGACGACCCGGAGAGCGCCTTCAAGATCCTGAGCGAAGGGCTCATTCAATCCCACATCATGCCGGAGACCGGGGAAACACCGGCCATCGCCAAGTCACGAGATCCTCAGGACCCCGAGGGAAAGCTGTAGCTGTCCTCGGAACAACCGCTCCATTACCGTCGCGGCTCGGAAACAGGCCGAAGGTCGATCAACACCTACAGAGCTGCGAGTGTAAACGAGCGGTCGCAGAAGTGATCCCTCCCCGTTTCTAAAGCCTCGGCCTATCTTTGCCGATGAGAAGATCGAGGAGTATCCGACAATTACCGCTAAGCCGCGTATCGATTTGGGACGGGCCGCGGGAGTGCAATTCCTGAGGCCGTTCCCGCTGGTGGCTCGCCGGCTGCTCGAGATGATCGAGGACGAGGGCACACACTTGCGCGAGCTGTCGCGGCTACTCACGCGTGATGCGGCTTTCTCCAGCCAGGTCTTGCGGGTGGCGAACTCGGCGCTGCTCGGCTTGAGATACGAGGTGACGAGCATCCAGCGGGCGCTGTCCGCATTGGGCATGCAGCGATTGCGCGCTCTGGTAGTGACCGTGGCCATGAAAAACTACATGGGCCGCGGCGGGACCGCCGCATTCACCCGCTCGTGGCGTCACAACCTGGGCACTGCCCTGTGGTGCGAGATGCTGGCCGATTGCTGCAACGTGGAGAAAGCAGCCGGATATACGGGCGGGCTACTCCACGACATAGGGCGCTTGGCGCTGCTGATGCTGTTTCCCAAGGACTACCCGCTTCTGACGCGGGATTCCGCGAAAAAGACCACGGACATTCTGGAGGCCGAGCGCCGGTTCTGCGATGTGGATCATTGCCAGATGGGCCATTACCTCGCCGAGTCCTGGAATCTTCCCATAGGGTTGTGCGATGTGATTGCGCATCATCACGACACGGCGGGTCCTGAAACCCCTAGGCTTCAATTGCTGGTTCAGGCCGCCTGCATCGCAGCTAATATGAGCGGATTCCACGCCGCGGGGAAGGGATGCGCATGGGAGCCAGGCCGCATGAAAGACCTGTTGCCTGCTGCAAACGCGCGCCTGCTGCCGCCAGACGAAGTGATGAGGGAAAGAATAACGCTGGCGTTCGACGACATCGAGCGAGAGCTGGCTTAGCGAGCAAACGATTGTCGATCTAGCCTCAACGGGGAAAGGCCCAGGTCCGTAATGCGGCCATGGCGAACGGGCACAGTGGAGCGTTATGTCGCCGAGACGCGACACCCGCGCGGATACAAGATTGAGCAACGCCGCAATCATGATGACTCTGCCGGCGGCGACATGCGGGTTCGGTGGACCAGTCGGTGACAGGTATTTCAAACAGAGTGGAGCCAGTCCTCGTTCGGGTGAACTTACTCGTGCTCGGTCTCGGCCTCAATCGCGCGGTGGCTCTGCAACCATCGCGCCACCAGCCAGCATAGGACAGCCCACGACGCACCGGCGGTCCAGCCGGCCAGGACGTCTGTGGGCCAGTGCACCCCGAGATAGACGCGGCTCAGGCCGACCAGGAACGTGAGCATGGCGGCCACTAAGAGGAGATACGCTCTGAGGCGTTTTCGTTCCTGAGCGCGGGCGAGCAGCGCCGCAAGGGTCAGGTAAGTCAGCGCAGAGAGCATGGAATGCCCGCTGGGGAAACTGGCGCTCGAGAAGTTGGTGGCGTAGGGAACAAGGTCGGGTCTGGGGCGTTGAAACAGGTTTTTGAGAACGCTACTCACGACGAATCCACTTGCTACCGAACCATACACGAAAATGGCCAGGTGCCGCTTGCCGTCCAGCAACAGAAAGCCACCCGTGGCCAGGGTCAGCAACCCCAGTACGGTGGCGCCACCCAGCGCCGTAACGTCGCGGGCGATTTCCGGGAGTGCGGGCGGACCGATAGGGGAGCGATCACCCGGCTGCCTCATCGCCAGCAAAATCTTTCGGTCAAACGCCTCGGTGTCGCCCTCCAGAACCTCGCCGGCAATCGCGCCAAACAGCCAAATGCCGGAGGCGATTCCCACCAGGGCCAACAAAACGCCGAGTTCGTGACCACCGAGCCATGCAAGGAAGCGGGAGACACCGCGTGGCGATTGGATCATGGCTATCCATTGTGTTCCGGCGCCGGCGTGCTGGCAAACGTGGATCGAACGTGCCGGCTCTCTGCTACAGGGCTGACTGCAGCATCTCAACCATCTCAGACTTTCGGGCGTAGCCTCTGATAGCGGCAACAACCCGGCCCTCTTTGAACAGCAGCAGGGTGGGAAGGCCGGCGACGTGGTACCGGTTGGCTGTGGTCCGATTCCTGTCGACATCCAGCTTTCCGACTTTCAGGCGGCCCAGGTATTCACCGGAAATCGAGGCGATGGAGGGCTCGATTTTCCGGCAGTAGCCGCACCAGGGCGCCCAAAAATCCACCAGGACCGGCGTCTTGGAGCGCAGAACCTCGGCGTCAAAGTCCGCATCGCTCAACGTCCGGACGCCGGCCGCGCGCGGCTGCTCCGTCACCGTTTCGCCGATCAGTCGCCATTGCCGCGGCGGCGGTGCCACATGGTTGGCGCGATCCGTCTTCTCCTGGTCAACCTGATCCGTGGCGATAGAACCGTCCTTGCCGTCTGAATCCCGAAACAGATAGACGCCGTTGACGGCAATGGGCGCGCCGTCGCATTCAACGGTCCTACCGCTCTTGAGAACCAGCTTCCAAGAGGCTACGCACCAGGCAGTGGACAGAGCGGCCAGCAGAATCACGGAGCGCAATGCGAAGCGGCGCATACGCTTCGATTATGGCTTTCCAGGGCGGCCAAATTACAGTCAACAAAAATAAGTTATCCAAAGTAGACACGGCTGTACTACAGATGGCTCCATAAAGACCGCTCGCCATTCTCGGTGGGGTCCTTTTTCTGGTCGAAGAAGCGTCGAATTCCGCCGCCCAAGCCGATGGCCAGGCACACGGTGAGCGCCCCGCCGCCTACCAGAATGATGAAGGCGGCGAGGAAGACGCTGCGGGCGAAATCGAGCTGATCGGCGGCGACCACAACAGCCACGAACATGATCACGATGCGCGTCACGGTCGCGAGGCGGCGCGGCGATGGAAAGTCTTCATTCACCGCCCAGACCAGCATGCTGCGGCCCAGATACTGTCCGAGAGCAGCGCCCCCCAGAAGAATCAGGCCCGCCACCACCACCTTCGGCAGCAGAAACACAAACTTCTCGATGAGCCGCGTGGTGATGTCGGTATCGAAAACGCTAAGTCCCAGAAGAACGCCGGACAGCAGGATGCACCAGTAGACGGTCTCGGCTACCAGGCGCGTGGCGCGCAAGCGGCCGGAGGGATCGAGGACGAAGGCCAGGCCGCTGCGGCGCAGGAAACGGTCGATGGCAGGCCCCTTGAAGATCCGATAGAGCAGCCAGCGCGCCAGCACCGCCATTACGTAAGCAGCCCCGAACAGGATGAGCGCCGCCAGCAACGAGGGCAGATAGATGGTTACGTATTTGTAGAGCCGCTCCAGCACTCCCTGGAGAACGGTTCTTAGTGTTTCGACCATGGCTTCATGCCTCCAATCTTGTTTCCTGTCTTTGCTCGGAATCCTCCGGGACGCGCAGGAGAAGCGGCTCGGGTTCGGCGTCCCAGTGCGTGAGCAAATAGGGTCTCAGGCTTTCAAACGTCATGCACAACTTTTCGATCTTGTCTTCGACTTGCGCGGACCGGAGGCTCTGCGTTTCGTAGACGAAGGAAGCCACGCGCGCCAGATAGAGCGGCGTCAGCGATCGCAGCAGGTGGGCCGATGAAAGCGGATGCTGCTTGTAGGCGCAGGCAAAATCAAGTATCACGCGTGTCCAAACCTCGTCCGCGAGATGAAACGCGGCCGGGTTATCACTCAAGCCGGCGGCCAGGCTCCGAACCTGCATGTAAGTATCCGGCCGAAGCGCAAGCTTCCAAACCTCTTCCAACTCGTCGCAGCCCTTGCGAAAGCCGTGGATCATGCGCTCGACGTTGACGTCGACCGGGTCTAAACCGACGTCGAACCGGAATCCAAAAAGCTCGGCAGGCCGGCTGCCGTTCCAGTTGCGCCAAACGGCTTCGTACTCCTCCATGAGCATGAACACGCTGCCGACCACCTGTTGCAGCATGGCGGTCAAGTCCGACGATGGATCTTTGGCGTCGTGCAGCTTGGCGCCCAGGAAGCTCTGGCAAACCCGGAAGCCTTCGGCGAGGGCGATGGTGGTCATCCAGATGTCGATGCCGTAGCGGGCGACGTCGGTCTCCCAGTCGTCGCGTTCCAGATAGCGGGCAATGAGCCTCGCCGAAATTCCAAATTCACCGCCAATGGGCTGCCGCACGCGGAGACCGTACAGAGCTCTGGTCAGCGGGTAGACAATGCTGTTGGTGATGGTTCCGTCGTACTTATGACGGTGGTAGTAGGGGGCCACAAAATCGAAATCGGCTAATAGAATGGGACGCAGCAACAGGTCGATCCACTCGGGAGTGATGGAGCGCAGATCGGAATCGACGACCGCGCAGGCCTTGGCTCCGAGCGCTGCTGCCATCTGAAAGATCAGACGGAAGGCGCTGCCTTTGCCGGGAATTCCGTGGTAGGGCAGCGAGAGACGATGGGCCACGCTGACCGGCGCCGACAGGAGCATGAGATGCCCGTCTTCGACGCGAGCGGAAAGAACGGCGCCGCGCGTACTGTCAGTAGAGCCGCCATCGGCGTTGATGAGGACACCATGGAGCTCGGGAAAGTATTTGCTCAGCCCGGCGTTGGCGGCACGCACCACGTGCTCAATGGTCCGCCCATTGTTGTAGCTGGGGATGCCGATGACGACGTCGGCCCTCCCGATGGATTCAGCGGCGCGGCGAGCTTCATCCGGCAGACGATCTTGCATCGATGTTAATGGACCGCCCTGGCCAGGACCGGACGAGCGGCCTTGTCCACGGCATCTTGCAGCAACTCGAAGAACTCGGGGATGGCCGACAGTACGCGATTCCAGTTGGGTATCAGCGGAAGTCCCAGCGGATCCTCGATAAATTCCGCGGCGGCCCGGTGCAGGCTCTTGGCGAAAGCGCTGACCGCAATCTCCTCGGAGTGGCGGTCGAACTTAAGGCCATTGAGCATGGCATCGGCATAATAACGGGCGCTGGTGTCCTGAGCCATGCGAACGTATCGCACTTCGAGGCTGCGAAAGTCGTCGGCCGTGAATACCAGGCCTTCCGAGGCGAGAGTGCGGAACAGCGACTTGGCAATGTCGCCGGCCATGCGCGTCAGACCTTGGGAATGATCATCCTCGGAAATCTCTTTGTGCTTGTGCTCGTAGCTCTCCATCAGATCCACCTGGCAGGTTCGGGAGACCGCGCAGTTTCGATAAACCTCAGCCAGCGTGCCGACTTCCAAGCCCCAATCCGATGGAATGCGGTTGGCGCGCGCCAGGTTGATGTCCATGGCGAACTCACCCGCCAGGGGGTAGCGAAAGCTGTCGAGGTACTTGAGAAAAGGCGCGCCTGGCGCCATGCCCTCCAGCGCCCGGATAAGCGGCGTGACGAAAAGGCGGGTCACGCGCCCGTGCAGCCGGTCCGTGACGCGCGCATAGTAGCCCTTGCAGAATTCAAAACTCAGGTGCGGATGTGCTACCGGGTAGCAGAGGCGGGCGAGTAGCTGGCGATCGTAATTCACGATGTCACAATCATGTAAGGCGATGACGTCGCAATCCCGCGCCGCCAGAAGATAGCCGTAGGCCATCCAGCAGGAACGTCCCTTGCCGTCGCCTCCGGCCGAGAGCCCGCGCGTCTCGAGCATTTGCAGGAGTTCCTGAATCCTCTCGCTTTCCATCCAGAGCATCGTGACCGGCGTGTAGAAGTCGTCGAAGAAGCCGCTTGCCCGCGCGTATTGATCCATCGTGGCCCGGCCCAGCACCACCACGATGCGCTGCAAGTAGCGCACTTTTTTCAATTCGGAGACGATCTGTTGCATGGCGAGCGTCTCGAACTCCGAGTAGAGCGCGGGCAGAACCAATCCAATGGGCCGGTTGTGCGAGAACTTTTCCAGATCGGCCTCGAGCCGGTCGATGTTGTTGGGTTTCAGACGATGGAGTGTGGTCACCACCCCGGTCTGATGAAAGTCAGCCATCGCAAGCGCCTCCAAGAAAGAAGTTCGGCCGCTATTTGCAAGAGACAGGACTCGCCCGGTTCGAGCGGTTCAATGGTGAGCATGGCGACTGCCAATCCTGAAGGCGCGTCTTCTTCGCTGATTGGGACGGTAGCGCACTCCCTCTACCGTGCACAAATTGCACGGCACGGAAGATTTGGATGATCTCCAAAGACGCAGGGAGTAAATTATTTCGGCGGAGATTGTTGGTTGTTGCCTGAATCGCTCGGGCAAGGCGGCGGCGCCGGTTCGTCTACGCGATGCCAGCCTCCGCAACGGGGTTCAATAGGACCCGGCTGCGAGGACGGTTCATCCACGTGACGCACGAGGCGCGGGCGTTCGGACACGGGCGCTGGCTGGTCGTCTGGGATTCCTTCGATCGGGCCTATCCGCGGACCGTCACTAGAGACGCCTGGCCGCCGCTTTTGGACTGGCCGCTCGGTATCCACTGTGGCCTGAGCAGGCGCACCACCTTGGGTATCCCCAGGAACCTGCGCGGCGACGGCTGTTCCTCCACCACCACTTGGCGCGAAATACAGCCGGCGGTAGCGAACCTCGGCATCCGGATATCTCCTCCGGATGTTATCCGCCAACGCGACTTCGATGTTCCGCTGTTCGCCAGCCTTCGCGTCGGGCGGCACATTGAAATGCAACGCGTACCGCTGCCGGATTCGTTCCAGGGTAGTCTCAAGGGCGGAGGCGTCGTCCACCGGCATCATGTCGCCTCCTGAGCGGCGGGCAATCTCGCCGGTGTCAGCGGATTGCGTGTGCGGCCCGCGCATGGTCGGCCCGCCCGGTCCGCGGCCGCCATACGGACCCCTGCGGCCCAGGATGATGCCACCCAACGGTCCACCCGTCGACCCGCCACCAGGCCACGTGCCACCCGTCGACCCACCCGGCCAATTACCGCCTCCATTGCGGCCTCCGCCTCCGGTGCGAGGGTAATAGGTGCCCATGGCGTCGGGAGCGAGCAGCAGACTCAAAACGGCGTCCGCTCTGGCGAGAGCGCGGGAAACTCCCTCGACGTCGCGGTTGCGCTCGGTCTGATCGTCGGTTAGCACCACGATGGCGCGCCGGGCATCACGACGGCCTTCGCGCGATATATAGCTGGCAGCGTCGTACAAGGCGCGGGTGATGTCCGTGCCTCCATTGAAATTCTCCTGGTTGATCAGCGATTCCAGCTCACGCTCCACATCGTCGCGGCTATTGCGGAACGGCAGCCGGACGCGGGTCATACGGTCGAACACCATGATGGCGATCCGGTCGTTATCCCGAAGAACGCGCAGCGCTTCATGCGATGCCGAGACGATTCGTTCGACGTGCGGCCGCATACTGGCGCTGACGTCCAATAGCAACAGAACGTCGACCGGCATGTTTTCGCTGGCGAAGTTG
>Ga0335077_10011967_pt1 | contig 10840 bp, 10 predicted proteins | sample Lox_Sample_31_FD_207151 | JGI IMG/M metagenome (GOLD analysis project Ga0335077, IMG submission 207151) | Soil microbial communities from Loxahatchee National Wildlife Refuge, Florida, United States - Lox_Sample_3.1 | ecosystem: Environmental > Terrestrial > Soil > Wetlands | place: USA...
GAAACCCCGACGCGAAAGCCGGGAAACGAAGCCGGTTACGTTTCGTGACGACGGGATAGGCGCGGCGACGGTGGCGCGCAAAGCCAACCCCCGTGCGACACTTGCACCCCCCTCCCCTCCTAACCCCTTTTCACCGGCCCGGCCCGCTCAGACCGGGATAAAACGGTCATCTATCGGGCCGTCCGCGTGAAAAGTCGCCCGGAGGACCCGGTGGCTGGATCCGGTCGGGGACCCGGGCGGGGTGGTCTGGGGTTTTCTAGGGGGGTCTTCGGGTGAGGGTAGAAAAGGAGATACGCCGCTAGGCGGGCTGGGCGCGGAGGAAGCGGCCGAAGTGCGGGACCGTAAACGCGATCAGGCCGCGTTCCGAGCTGTAGATCAGGCCTTTCTTGATCAGGCCGTCCCGGGCCGGGGACACGCTGGACGGTTTCCGGCCCAGTTTCTCCGCCACCTGGGCCGTCTGCACCGGGTCATCCCCGAGCAGGGCCATGGTCCGCATGTACTCGCGTTCGGCCTGGGTGGCCCGCTCGTACCGGCTGCCGAAGAAGCCCACCGCCAGCTCGGCCTCGGCCTGCGGGCTGGCCACCGCCACGTCCTGCGCGGTCACCGGGCTGGCCGCGGCCACGTCCCAGGTCACCTTGCCGTAGGCCTGGACGAAGTACGGGTACCCGTCGGCCGCCTGGTAGAGCGCGTCCAGTGCGTCCAGCTCGAAGTCGGCGCCTTCCCGCTGGGCGGGCGCGAGCAGCGCCTGATCGGCCGCGGACCGGTCCAGCCGGTCGATGGACACGTAGCGGAACAGGCGTTCTGAATAGGACTTGCTGGCGGACAGGACGGAGGGCAGGTGCGGCAGGCCGGCCCCGACCACGATGAGCGGGCCGCCGTTCTGGGACAGTTCGTGGGTGGCCGCGCACAGCGCGGACACGTCCACCGCCGGCACGTCCTGCATCTCGTCGATGAACAGGGCGATGCCGACGCTCAGGTCGGCGGCCACCGACGCGGCGTCGGTGAACAGCTCCATCAGGTCGATCTCCAGGTCACCGGAGTCGGCCCGGCCGCGCACCGCGGGCACGTCGATGCCCAGGTGCGGGGTGAACGTGCCCTTGGGTGCCTTCGGGTCGCGGGCGGCAAACGCCTTCAGCACGCCGAGGAACTCGTCGATCCGGTCCGGCGCGCGGTGCCGCGGGGCCAGTTCGCGGACCGCCATGTGCAGCGCGCCGGCCACCGGCCGGCGGATGGACTGCCCGGGCCGGGCCTCGATCTTGCCGGTGCCCCACAGCCGCTGCAGGGCCATCGAGCGGAACGAGTTGAGCAGCACGGTCTTGCCCACGCCGCGCAGGCCGGTGAGCACCATGCTGCGTTCCGGGCGGCCGCGCGCGATCCGCTCCAGCACCACCTCGAACTGGTTCAGCTCCCGGTCCCGGCCGGCCAGCTCGGGCGGCCGCTGGCCCGCGCCCGGTGCGTAAGGGTTGCGTACTGGGTCCACGGCCTAGCAGCTTATGCGCGGGTCTAGCCGCAACGGTAGATTGACGTAGAAAGCGCTGCCGGCGTGTCGCCGGCAGCGCTCCCCCTACCCCCGTTTCCCCGTGCGGCTCGGCGGGGTGGCCCGGTGTGTGCCCCTCCCCCCGGAAGGGGCACACACCGGTGGACCAGTACGGGTCAGTGCAGCAGGCGCAGCGTGTTGACCGCGTCGTCCACGTAGTACACCCCGGTCCCGAACGGGGCCACGGCCAGGCCGAACAGCGCGCCCGCGCCCTTCGGGCTGCCGGACGTGTCGAGGAACCGGTTGGCGATCTGCATGCCACCCGGGGTGGTCTCGACGATCTTCCCGTTGCCGCCGTTGACGGTGAGGATGTTCCCGTTGGGGGCCAGGGTGAGCCCCAGCGGCATGCTCAGCGCGCCACCCGAGGTGACCACGGCGCCGGTGCCGGCGCTGGTGCGGCGGAACACCGCGTCCGGGATTGCGTTGATCTTGCTGACCAGGGTGCTGGCGACGTACAAGGTGCCGTTGCGGGCCAGCCCCACCCCGGTCGGGCCGAGGATCAGCGCGGCCGGGTCGGTCCGCTGCGGGAAGCCGGACCCGATGGTCGTGGTGTGCTTCAGCACGGGCGGCTGCTGGCCGTTCAGGGCCAGGGTCAGCCGGAGCACGGTGCCCTGGTGCACGACCTTGCCGCTGGCGTTGACGGTGCCGTCGAGCACGTTGGTGACGAACAGCTGAGCGATGTGGTGGAAACTGACCGAGGTCATGTCCCACGGGCCGTTGATGCCGTTACCGGACAGCGTTTCCCGGACGTGCCCGGTGTTGTCCAGCACCAGCAGGCAGCCGGCCTTGGCCGTGGCGGCCATCCCGTTGCTGGTGGGCAGGCTGCCGACGACCACCCAGCCGCCAGGCAGCACGGTCAGGGCCGTGGTCAGGCCGATCCCGCCCGGGCACGACCCCGGCAGCTGCGACGGGCGGATCTTGGCGAACACGCTGAGTTGCCCGCCCGGTGTGATCTGGACGATGGTCCGGCCGGTGCCCTGCAGGTTCTTCTTGTTGTTGAAGTTGCTGATGAGTACGTTGCCGCGCTGCAGGTTCCCAGCGCTCTGCCTGATCACCACGGTGCCGTACGGGTTGACGTCGCCGTTGCCCGGCACCGTCGAGGCGATGGTCTTCAGGTGGTGGAAATGGCCGATGAACGACGAGGATCCGCTTGATCGCGCCTGCGCCCCTGCGGCAGGCGCCAGGACGAAGGCCGCCGTGGCGGCGGCCGCCACTCCCGTGGCCGAAACCATGAGAGCACGGTGAAGAACTGTCATGTCCCGCTCCCCTTCCCCTGACTGCCACGGCGGCCGTCGTGGCGCCGTGGTGCGGCGCGAGAGCAGGCTGAAGTCGTGCAGCGAACGACCCGCTCCCCGTGCCGCACTCCTTGTCACGGGCGCAGAACCCTCCGGGTTCAGCGAAGGGCGGATTAATTCTGGCGGCCGGCCGGGCCGGGGCCGGGCTGGTTCAGCCGGGCCAGGTAGTCGTTGTAGGCGGCGAGATGCTCGTCGTCGTCGATCGTGCCGTGCCCGCCGGCCGCCGTGGCCGGGTGGGCGGCGGGCGCGGGACGGGCGGTACCGGCGGCGGTGGTACCGGCGGGGGCGGCGCCGGCCGCGGCTCCGGGAGTGGCCCCGGCGGGTTTCCCGGCCGCCCGGCGGGCCGGGGTGACCAGGGTGTCGAAACTGTTGGACCGGACCTTCTCCAGCCAGCCCAGGTTCGACGCGCCGCCCCGGTCGGAGCGGGCCCACATCAGGTAGATGAGCATCATGAACGCGAACATCAGCGCGTCGCCGCCGACCCACATGATGGCCCCGGCCCAGTGCACGTCCTGCAGCGGGGAGGGCGAGCCGGGTGGCGCCCGCCCATCGGTGGCCTGTACCGGGCTGCTCTGCAGGCTCAGGATCAGCCCGGTGAACGTGTCCACCGGCATGGCCACGGCCAGCATCAGGAACCGGATCGGGTAGGACAACCGCCACCGGATCGGCTCACTGCCCACGATCGGCAGGAAGAACAGGTAGCCGACCAGCAGGTACACGGCATGTTCGGCGTCGTGCAGCACCGGGTGCGTGATGGTCAGCGTGATCAGGCCGGTGAGGTGGGTGGAGACGATGACCGCCGCGTACGCGGCCAGGGTGAACGGCGGCCAGGTGAGGAACGTGACGACCCGGGACCGGATGACCCGCTTGGTCCAGGTGTGCAGCGGGTTCCGGCTGGCATGCAGCAGCAGGGTGACCGGCTGCCCGGCCACCAGCAGCGGCGGCGCCACCATGATCAGCATGAGGTGCTGGATCATGTGGTCCCAGAACAGCACGTCGTCGTAGTCGCCGATGCCGCTCTCGGTGGCCAGCACGATGACGGCCAGCCCGGCGAAGAAGAAGGCCGTCCGCCACCACCGCCACGGCCGGGCCGGATGCCGCCGGCCCACCCGCCACGCACCCCACACGTACAGCGCAGCCAGGATGGCGGCGGCAGCCGTTACGACAGGCGCGAACTGCCATTGCTCCAGCACGGCCTGCCAGCCAAAGGCGGGCAGCATCGGACCTCCTCCCGCTGGTGAGCCTACTCACTACCGCGTGTAGGGAAAGCACCGGAGGTGCCCGGCCGGCCCGCGCACCCGGAGGCAGCAGGCAGCGCGGCGATCGCTCCTACCATGGGCTACATGACGGACCTGGTGACGGCGATTCCGGGCCAGAACCGGATCGTGGGCCCGGGCTGGAGGCTCCGCGCGGAACGTGTTGAATTGCTGGCCGGGAATAGATGGCACGCGCTTATCGGGATACGCCGCGGACTCAAGCTCCTCGTCGCCAAGACGGACGAACCGGCACTGCTCCGGGTAGAAGCGTGGACAGCCGAGCCCGGCCAGTCGGACGGTGTCGCCGTGGTCGAAGCGGGACCCGGTCGCTGGCACGTGGCCCGGGTGCCGCTGTGCGGCTGCGGGGACCGCGGCTGTGGCAACGTTGGCGTTCAGCTCTCCAAGTACCTGCCCGGCGGTGAGCTGCCTGCGCTGGTCGATCTGCTCCGGGAGCTTTCCTGGACGGGGGTGGTCCCGACCCGCTCGACCGTTCTCCGGGGTAACGATCTTGCCGCCATCGATGCACCGGGCACCCCCCCGTGCCCGAGTGGTGCCTGGTCTGCCTACTCGCCCCTGACGGGCAAAACCTGGCGTCCCCGGCGCTGACGTGCTGGCGGCGTCAGCGAGCGGATCACGCGGGCGCTGGCGGATGGCAGTGTGTGAGAGGCTTGGAGCCGGCGTCGGCCGCTCAGCCGAGGGCGTGGCGTCGAGGCTGCGGATCAGTCACCGACCAGCAGGCAGCAGGCTAGCCATGGTCCAGGCGTTATCGCAGCTGGGAGGGTTCGCCTAGTGGCCGATGGCGGCGGTCTTGAAAACCGCTAGGGCGTTGACGCGTCCTCGTGGGTTCGAATCCCACACCCTCCGCCGTGTGATGTCGCAGGACATCGAGGACACCGCGAACCTGCGTTATCTGCGCGGTGTTTGTCGTCTGGGGCTGTTGCGCTTTCCGGTGGGCTGGCCGTTGCGGCTTGGGTCGAGGGTGAGCGCGCGGAGCAGTTCGCCGGTGGCGGCGTCGATGACGCGGATGTGCAGGTCGTGGATGAGCAGGAGGACGCGGGTCCGGGCGTGGGTACGGCCGATGCCGATGTGGTAGAGCCGCCCGCCGTGGCGCAGGCTGACGCATCCGTTGGTGTCGATGCGGTCGGTGCGGACCCGGTCGTGGGTGTCAGCGGTGCGGTTGCCGGGGGTGGCTTTGGGTCTGGCGGTGTAGGCGGTGGCGGGATTTCGCGATGGTCAGCCCACTGCGGCTGGCTGATGCGCGGCGGGTGTTCCTGGCCATCGCCGGGCCCGCCCTGGCCGGTGATCCGCGGCTGGATGAGCTGGTGGGCGAGCTGGGCGGGGTGCCGCCGGCCACCGAGCGGCTGGGTTACGCCGCCCAGGGCCATGAGGATCTGGGTGAGGTCGCGGCGCGGTGGCGGGCCGAGCGGACCACCATGCTGGCCCGGATGGGCGGGGCCAGCCGGGAACTGAGCGTGGCCGGCCTATTCCACCGGCTGGACACTGGTCCGCCTCGGCCGGCTGGACCCACCAGGTAACGCCAGAACCGGCCACTGGGAAGCCGCGCGCAAGGCGTGGAAGAGCATCGGCCGCGATGACCTGGTCCAGTCAGTCGAGGCCGAATTCCGCTAGCCGAAAACTGCCAGGGCGCGCGAGTGTCCTCGCCGGCGCGCCGCGGCGTAGCATGGAGGGGGCGCAGAACCGGAGCCTTGGGTGACGGGGGGCTGCGATGAGACTGCGAACGCGCCGGCGGAACCTGGTGGTGTGGCACCAGTCCGCCCGTTCAGCTGGCCGGCATGGCATCGCGCCATGGACCAGACCCGGCCGCCCGGGGCCGGAACGCAGGTGGATCCGCACCGGGGTGATGCTCGCCCTGATCAGCCTGATGCCGCTGGCCCGCGGCGGGCGAGGGCGCTGGCTGCTGACCGGGGTGGTGCTCACCACGTTCGGCGTCGTCTACCGGGCTACCCCGGCGGGGATTGTCCTGCTCCCGGGGCTGCTGGCGCTGCTGTCGGCTCCGCTCCTGCCGGACAGTCCCGCAGACCGCACGCGGCATGCCGAACTCGAGCACGACCTGGCGTCGTACCTGACCGCGGCCGAGCGGTGCGATCTGGAAGCGACGCTGGACCGCTACCCGGACGGCAGCACAGACGAGCTGCGTGACATCCTCGCCGGGCAGGCCGCAGCCGTCCGCAGCGCCCGGATTCCGGGTGCTTGACGGCACTAAGAACCGGTTCATAGCCCCCCTCTCGCGGAGCCTGGCCGCCGAACGGCGCGCGATACTTCGAGGTAGGCCAGCCGGGGCGGCTGGCTGGGCCCGGCCAGCACCGCACGCGCGGACGGTCTTGCCGAGACGCTATCGGAGGGTGCCCGGGTGAACATCAGCCACCTGATCGAGACCTACGGCTACTGGCTGCTGTTCGTCTTGGTGGCTGCGGAGAGCCTGGGCGTGCCGCTACCCGGCGAGACAGCCCTGATCATCGCGGGCACCTACGCCGGGCACACCCACAAGCTGTCCCCGTGGGCGATCTTCGCGGTGGCCGCGGCCGCGGCGATCATCGGGGACAACATTGGCTACTGGATCGGTGACCAGGGCGGCTACCGGCTGGCCCGGCGGTACGGGCCCAAGGTGCACCTCGACGAGCGGAAACTGAAAACGGCCCGCTACCTGTTCGACCGGCATGGCGTGCTGGTGGTGTTCTTCGGCCGGTTCGTGTCCGTGCTGCGCGCCTACGCGGCGTTCCTGGCCGGGGTGGGCAAGATGCGCTGGCGGCTGTTCCTGCCCGCCAACGCCGCGGGCGGCCTCGTGTGGGCCGGTGTCTACACGCTCGCCTCGTACCTGGCCGGTGACGCCCTCCAGCACATGTCCGCCACGATCAACTGGATCCTGGGCGGCGTGGCGGTGATCGCCATCGTGGCCGTGCTGCTCTTGGTCCGGCGCCGGTTCGACCGGCTGGCGGACCGCGCCGAGGCCGCCTATCCTGGGCCGCTGGATCAGCCCGCCCAGGAGGGCGGCCCCGGCAACGGGCCCGGCGTGCCGACCGCGAGCGGCCGGCGGCGGGATCCCGACGAGACGGGCTTAGCCGCTGAATGACACCTGGATGGTCCGTTCGTCGGTGCCGCGCACCACGGTGAACTGGATGGTGCCAGCCTGGCCCGCGGCCTGCAGCGCGTCGAACAGGTCGTCCGGGCCGTGCACCGGCTGGCCCGCGGCCGCCACGATCAGGTCGCCCTGGGCCAGGCCGGCCCGGGCCGCCGGGCTTTCCTCTTCCACCCCCTGGATGAGCAGGCCGTCGATCTCCGGCAGGCCGACCGAGCGGCGCAGCCGCCGGGCCACGTGCGCCGGGGCCAGGGCCACGCCCAGCCGCGGCGGCGGGGCCGCCGACTCGCCCCGGGCCAGCGCGTCGGCCCGGCCGCGCAGCGCCGGGTCAGCTGGGATGGCCAGGTAGAAGCCCTCGCCGAGCCGGTTGGTGTTGATGCCCAGCAGCTGCCCGGCCGCGTTCAGCACCGGGCCACCCGACGAGCCGGGCAGCAGCGGCGCGGTGTGCTCCAGGCTGCCGGTGATACGGCGGCCGCGCGGGCCGCGGAACGTCCGCTCGATGCCGGAGACGAACCCGAACGTGACCCGCAGCCCACGGCCGCCCGGGTTGGCCAGCGTGAAGACCGGCTGGCCGAGTTCTGCTGCCGCGCCGTCGGCCCACGGCAGGGCGGCCACCCCGGCCGTGCCGACTTCGATGACGGCCAGGTCGCCGTCGATGTCCCGGCCGGCCACCGTCCCGTCGGCGGTGCGCCCGTCCGCGAACGTGACCCTCACGTGATCGCCGCGCACGTTGTGCGCGTTGGTCAGCACCCGGCCGTCGCCGAGCACGATGCCCGAGCCCAGGCCCCAGCGCTGGCCGATACCCACCACCGAGGCGCCGGCGCCCTCGGCCAGCTGCCTGATGCTCGCCTGTACCTCGTCCAGGACCGACATGGCCGCCTCCCGTTAGCTCCACTAGGTGCAAGTAACTAGTAACTTGCAACTTACTATTAAGCAGCGTCAAGCCCACCGGATACGATTCCGCTCATGGCCGAACCGAATGACGGCTCCTCACCCCTGGCCGAAGCGCTGGCCCGGGTGGGCGACCGGTGGACGCTGCTGGTGGTGGAGGCGCTGCTGCCCGGCCCACGCCGGTTCAACGACCTGCTCAGCCTGATCCCGGGCATCGCCCCGAACATCCTGTCCGAGCGGCTCAAGCGGCTGGAGCGTGACGCGCTGCTGGTCGCCCGGCCCTATTCCGAGCGGCCGCCGCGGGCCGCCTACGAGCTCACCGGCGGAGGGAAGGAACTGGCCGGGGCGCTGCGCCTGCTAGCACTCTGGGGGGCGCAGCACGCGGACCCGGCGGACGCGCCCCGCCACCACAGCTGCGGCACCCCGATCGAGGCCCGGTGGTACTGCCCGACGTGCGACCAGCTCGTCGAGCACGAGCCGGGCGGCCCGGAGCTGCACTACGTGTGAGCGCCCTGGCTGGCCCGGTCCGCGTGAAGCTGGATGGCGGCCAGCACCCGCTGGTGATCCGGGCGCAGGCTGTGCCGGTACGACCCGGCCAGCGCCGCGGCCCGGGCCAGCGCCTGCCGGTGCGCGGTGTCGAGCGCGGCGTCCAGCAGGGACCAGGACAGCTCGCTGAGCGCACCGCGTACCACGCCCGCGTCCATGGTGCGCGCGCAGACGCGCTCGAGGCCGGCCAGCGCGCTCACGGGCTCCGGGCTGCGGCCGAACTCCAGCCGGCTCGCGTCCACCATGGGGCAGGGCGCCGGGCTGGCCGTGGCCGTTTCGAACGCGTTCAGCAGCGGGCTCGCGTCACCGGCCGTAGCCGGGTCATACAGCCCGGGGAACGGGACTTCCTCGTAACCCTGGTCGTAGCCGCTGAAGTACACCGGGGTGGCCGAGCCGGACCGTTCCAGCACACCGAGGGCCAGGTCCAGCAGGCTGACCGGCCAGCCCAGGTCGGTGATGGCGTGCACCCGGAACTCCCCGCGGCGGCTGCCCAGACCAGCCACGAGCAGCAGGTGCGCCGACTCCAGGGCCGACTGCACGTAGAACGCGGTGTCCGGGCTGTGCAGCCGGACCACCCCGTGACCGGCCCAGCCCAGCAGCCGCTGGTAGATGATCGAGTTGTCGAGGACATGGGTGAACCTGGCCGCGCCGCACCGCATCCCGTCATCGGCGGCCGCCGACGCCAGCCACTCGGCGGCCCGCTTGCTGGCCGTGTACACCTCCGGTGAGTACGGCCGGAGCGCCTTGCCCGTGGACGCGGTGACCACCTGCGGCACCCCGGCCGCCGCCGCCTCGGCCAGCACGTTCCTGGTCCCCAGCACGTTGGTGGACACCGTGCGGTGCACCTCCACCTCGGCCAGCGCCGGGCTGCGCTGGGCGGCGACGTGGAACACCACGTCCGGCCGGACGTCCTGGATTACCCGGCGCAGGGCGGCGCGGTCCCGGATGTCCGCGTGCCGGTACTCCGCCGCGGGCTGGCGCGGCCAGCCGTCGGTGACACCGCGGCTCAGGCTGACCAGGCGGCCCGGGTGCCGGGCCGCCAGCTGCGCCATCAGCGTCGATCCGATACACCCGGTGCCGCCCGTGACGAGCACGGCCGCGCCGTCTAGCCAGTTCGCCAGCCCAGGCTCGGGCAGGCACAGCCCGCGCTGCCGGACGGCCAGAAACCGGTCGAGCTCCGCGACCGTCCCCTCCTTGGCGGAGCGGAGGGACTGGGTCAGCTCGCCAAGCAGCCGCAGCGCGGCGCGGTCAGGATAGGCCTGCCCCTCCGGCGCCGCCGCGCGCATCTGGCCGATGATTTCCCCCACCGTCTCCAACCTGGGTCCTCCATCCCGACTCACCCGGGGCCGCACCGGGCCCGGGGCGCATCCCAGCGCACCTGCGGGGGGCAGGCGGCCGGACATCCGCCATCAACCGGAGAGCCTTACTGTGACGGATTTATGCTCGTTTATACGGACAGACCTCGATAAGCACTTAGCGACCGCCCCCCGAAGGCCCAAGCAGAAGGCATCTTAGATGCGGATGGCCATGCCGCAGAATGCGAGACACGGAAGAGGGACGAAACAGGGAGGAACGAAAGAAACTTAAGGCCGGGGATGGTAAACACGCTCATTAATGAACCGGCCTGGCGTGGCCGGAATTGTCCCGGAGCCGACCGCCCAGCGCTTCCGCGTGTCCCTCATCCTGAGTGACGCGCCCCCCTATTACAGGCCGTAAGCGGCATATGCCGGGAGCCAGAACCCGGCCGTCCGCGTCCAGCCCGTGAGGCCCTGGTTCAGTTCGTGCACACGTCCCGTACCTGGTGAACATACGGCTACCATAAGGTCCCGCTGAGCGCACGTCTACTTAAACCGCCTTTTCCTCTCCAATTCGATGGGATATAACCCGATGATCACTATTACGCCTTTGCCGCGCTTGTGCCCGCTTTTATGCCACCGGTACGGCCTTGCCCCCGTGCATTAACAAGTTGCTCGTAACGCCCCCTTCCCATGACCGCTTCCTGCCGTACACGAGATTCTAATTAAGCATAACCCCCGCGCCACACTCCAGCGTCCGGCTAGGATCCAATGCTGATAAGTAATACGAAGGCGAATGGGAGTCGGAATGCGCGTCCTGGTTCTTGGTGGCGATGGGTTCTGCGGCTGGCCGACCTCGCTGTATCTGTCGGATCGTGGTCATGAGGTGACCATTATCGACAATCTGTCGCGGCGGAAGATCG
>Ga0335077_10011970_pt1 | contig 10839 bp, 9 predicted proteins | sample Lox_Sample_31_FD_207151 | JGI IMG/M metagenome (GOLD analysis project Ga0335077, IMG submission 207151) | Soil microbial communities from Loxahatchee National Wildlife Refuge, Florida, United States - Lox_Sample_3.1 | ecosystem: Environmental > Terrestrial > Soil > Wetlands | place: USA: Florida...
AGTTGCTCGTAACGAAGTGCGTGCACCGTGCTGCGCTTGCTTTACAGGCCCGGTGCGCTTGCGGTAGCGTCGACTCATGTTCTGCGCCACGCCCAGGACGCACGTCACCAGCCCGACGCAGCCCTCCGCGGGGGCTTCGGCCGGAGGGCGCGCGCTGACTTAAGGCATAGCGCCAGCTTGGCGAGGCCCCGTCGGCAGCGGCGGGGCCTCTTCGTTTCTACGACCGGAGATATGAGATGTCCGCGCTTCCGCAAGCCTCCCTGCCCGTAGTCGCCGTCGTCGGCGCTACCGGCGCAGTCGGAGTCGAGCTGATCCGCTGCCTCGAGCAGCGGCGCTTCCCGCTCGCCCGGCTGCGGCTGTTCGCCTCGGCACGCTCCGCCGGCAAGCAGCTGTCTTTCCACGGGGCGCCGCTCACCGTCGAGGAGCTCACCGAGACGAGCTTCGCCGGCATCGATATCGCCCTGTTCTCGGCCGGCGGCAGCACCTCGCGGCGCTTCGCGCCGCTCGCGGTGCGGGCCGGCGCGACCGTGATCGACAACTCGTCGGCCTTCCGCATGGACCCGCAGGTGCCGTTGGTGGTCCCGGAGATCAACGCGCAGGCGCTGCGCAGCCACCGCGGCATCATTGCCAATCCCAACTGCTGCGCGATCATCTCCATAACGCCGTTGTGGCCGATCCACCGGGTCAACCGCATCGTGCGGCTGCAGCTGGCCACCTACCAGGCGGCCTCCGGTGCTGGCGCTGCCGCGATGGAGGAATTGCGCGAGTCGACGCGCGCCTACCTGGAGGAGCGTCCCTACACCCCGCGGGTGCTGCCGCACCCGTATGCCTTCAACCTCTTCAGCCACAACACGCGCGTCGACCCGGACACCGGCTACAACGAGGAGGAGACCAAGGTCATCCAGGAGACGCGCAAGATCTTCGCCGACCCCCAGATCCGCGTCAGCGCTACCTGCGTGCGGGTGCCGGTGCTGCGCGCGCACGCCATGGCGATCACCATCGAGTGCGAGCGACCCGTGACGGCGGGCGAGGTGCGGGCGCTGCTGCAGAAGGCGCCCGGGGTCAAGCTGGTCGACGATCCCGAGCGCAACTACTTTCCGATGCCCCAGGATGCTTCCGGCCGCGAGCCGATCCTCGCCGGGCGCATACGCCAGGATCTCAGCGACCCGAGCGGCCGTTCGGTGGCGCTGTTCGTGGCCGGCGATCAGCTGCTGAAGGGCGCGGCACTCAACGCCGTACAGATCGCCGAGCTGCTGTGAAGGCCGCGCGCGCCTAGAGCATGTCCTTGATGCGGTAGTAGAGCATTGCCAGCACCAGCGCCGGGCGGCGCAGCGCCATGCCGCCGGGGAAGTTGGCGTGCGGAATGCGCGCAAACACGTCGAACCGCGACGCCGTGCCGGCGATCGCCTCGGCGATGAGCTTGCCGGCGATGCCGGTGAGCGCGATGCCGTGCCCCGAGAAGCCCTGCAGGAAGTACACCTCGGGCGCGAGCCTGCCGAAGTGTGGCGCGCGGTTGAGGGTGATGTCCACCTCGCCGCCCCAGGCGTACTCGATGCGCACGTCGCTGAGCTGCGGGAACACGTTGAGCATGCGGGTGCGAGTCGCGCTCGGGGCATCGAAGGACTTGAAGCCTGAGTAGTTGACGCGCCCGCCGAACAGCAGCCGGTGATCGGCCGAGCGGCGGTAGTAGTCCAGCACCCAGTTCATGTCGCTGACGGCCGCGTTGTTGGCGATCAGGCGCGCGGCGCGCTCCGCTCCCAGCGGCTCGGTGGCGACGATGTAGGTCGCGACGGCCATGATCTTGGCGGCCAGTGCCGGCACGGTTTCGCCGAGGTAGACATTGCCGCACAGCACCAGCTGGCGCGCGCTGACCTCGCCGCGCTCCGTCGCGATGCGCACCTTGCCGCCGGTCGTGACGAAGGAGCGGGCACGGGTGCCTTCGTGGATCTGCACGCCGAGCGACTCGGCAGCGGCGGCGAGCCCGAGCGTGTAGTTGAGCGGGTGCAGGTGCCCGCTGTTGCTGTCGTACAGTGCGGCCCGGTAGCGCTCGCTCCCCAGCAGCTGGCGCAGCTCCTCGCGCGCCAGGTAGCGCAGGCTCGTGTATCCGTAGCCATCGCGCAGCTCCTCGAGCTCGGCACGCAGCTCGCGCTCGTGCCGCTCCTTGATCGCCGCCAGCATGTAGCCGTCGGCCCAATCGCACGCGATCGAGTAGCGATGGATGAGCTCGCGCATCAGCGCCAGGCCCTCGACCGAAACGTCCCACACCGTGCGCGCCCCGGCTGCCCCGATCAGCCGTGCCAGCTTCGCCTGCCCGCAGGCGATGCCGTGAATGGCTTGGGCGCCGCTGCGTCCCGAGGCGCCCCAGCCGATGCGGCTCTGCTCCAGCAGCACCACCTTCAGGCCGCGTTCGGCCAGGTGCAGCGCCGCCGAGCAGCCGGCAATGCCCCCGCCCACCACGCACACGTCGGCCGCGACCGCGCCCTCGAGCGCCGCTCGTTCGGGTGCTTCCCGGGCCGAGGCAGCGTAGTAGGAAGCGACGTAGGGGAGGCGTGCCATGGATGCTTCTTGGCCTTCGGTGTTTAGGATATTCAGACGCGCCGCACGGGCGGGTGCGGAGGATAGCGGGGGCGCCGACCGGCCGGCAAATCAGCCCCCCGGAGCGTCAGCCAGCCCGGTAGCCCCTTGGTTTGGCCCTTAGCGCCCTTATGTAACGTGACGCAAGCGCAGGCTTCTCCCGGTGACCTGTGCTCTAATACATACCTAACCCGGAGAGTTTGAAAAGGCGGATTGTTTAAGATATTAAACGCCGCCGGAAGAAGCCGTCATGGCCGCCCGCCCGCTCATTGGTATCCCGGCCGACCGCCGCCTGGTCGGTCAGCACCCCTTCCACATGGTCGGGGAGAAGTACGCCCGCGCGGTCATGGATGCCGCGCAGGCGGTGCCGCTGCTGATTCCCTCGCTGGCTGAGGAGCTCGGTTTCGACGAGCTCCTCACCCGGCTGGACGGCCTGCTCTTCACCGGCAGCCCCTCCAATGTCGAGCCCCAGCATTACCAGGGCACGCCCAGTGAGCCCGGCACGCTGCACGACCCCGCGCGCGATGCCACGACGCTGCCCCTGATCCGCAAGGCGGTCGAGGCCGGCGTGCCGGTACTTGGCATCTGCCGGGGCTTCCAGGAGATGAACGTCGCCTTCGGCGGCACGCTGCACCAGAAGCTGCACGAGGTGCCGGGCCACCTGGATCATCGCGATGACGAGAGCCAGCCGCTTGAGGTGCAGTACGGCCCGGCGCACGACGTGACGCTCGAGCCCGGCGGCCTGCTGCGCACGCTCACCTCTGAGGAGCGCGTCCGCGTCAATTCCCTGCACAACCAGGGGATCGACCGCCTGGGGCCGCCGCTGGCGGTCGAGGCGCGCGCGCCGGATGGCGTGATCGAGGCATTCCGGGTTCGCGAGGCACGCCGTTTCGCGCTCGCCGTGCAGTGGCATCCGGAGTGGAAGGTAATGGCGAACGCGTTTTCGCGCGCCCTGTTCGCGGCCTTCGGGCAGGCGAGTCTCGAGCGCGCGCAGAGCAAGTGAAAGGCCACGGCTATGGTGAGTGAGATCCGCCAGTTTTTCCGCGATCACGGTATCTCCGAGGTCGAGGCCATCATTCCGGACATGGCCGGCATTGCGCGCGGCAAGATCATGCCCGCCGAGAAGTTCGCCGAGGACGGCGGCATGCGCCTGCCCGAGAGTGTCTTTTTGCAGACCGTCACCGGCGATTACCCGGCACACACCGGCGAGGCCATGAGCCCTGCCGAGATCGACATCGTCCTCAAGGCGGACCCGAAATCGGTGCGGCGCGTGCCCTGGGCCGCGGAGCCCACGGCCCAGGTAATTCACGACTGCTTCTACGCCGACGGCCGGCGCGTCTCCATGGCGCCGCGCCATGTGCTGCGCAACGTGGTCGAACTGTACGCGCAGCGTGGCTGGGAGCCGGTGGTGGCGCCGGAGCTGGAGTTTTATCTGGTGGAGCAGAACCGCGACGCCGACTATCCGCTCAAGCCGCCGGTTGGCCGCTCCGGGCGCTCCGAGCCCGGACGGCAGTCCTATTCGATCGCGGCGGTGAACGAGTTCGACCCGTACTTCGATGACATCTACCAGTTCTGTGAGGACCAGGACATCGAGATCGATACCCTCATCCACGAGGACGGTCCGGCGCAGATGGAGATCAACCTGATCCACGGCGCGCCGCTCGACCTGGCCGATCAGGCCTTCCTCTTCAAGCGCACCGCGCGCGAGGCGGCGCTGCGACACAAGATGTACGCCACCTTCATGGCCAAGCCACACGCCAAGGAGCCCGGCAGCGCCATGCACATTCACCAGAGCGTGGTGGACGTGAAGACGCGCAAGAACATCTTCAGCAACCCCGACGGCACGCCCTCGGCGCTGTTCTTCTCGCATATCGGCGGACTGCAGAAGTACCTGCCGGCCGCGATGGCGCTGTTCTGCGCCAATGTCAACTCCTACCGCCGCCTGACGCGCTACCTGTCGGCGCCGATCAACGTGCACTGGGGCTACGACAACCGCACCGCCGGACTGCGCGTGCCCATGTCGGATGCTCAGGCGCGGCGTGTGGAGAACCGCGTCGGCGGCGCCGACGCCAATCCGTATATCGCGCTGGCCGCCTCGCTCGCCTGCGGCTATCTCGGCATGGTGGAGGGGGTGCAGCCGAGCGACCCGATCGTCGGCAGCGCGCACGATCTGCCGTTCGGCCTGCCGCGCTCGCTCGATGAGGCGCTGCGTGCGCTGCGTGCCTGCGAACCGCTGGTGAAGCTGCTCAGTGAGCCCTTCGTCGAGGCGTTCACGATCGTCAAGGAAGCCGAATACGAGGTGTTCCTGCAGGTGATCAGCTCCTGGGAGCGTGAGCACCTGCTGCTGAACGTCTAGCATGCGGGCCGGGCGTCGCGCCTTCTCAGGGCCGGCGTGCTGTTATATAAGAAGAGGACGTGACCAGCGCCCCCCGATCCTCCTACCTGTGCGGCATGCTGCTGCTCTGCGCGGCCCTGGTCGCCGGCTGCTCGCGCCCGGCCGCGCAGGAGCCGGCCGCGACCGCCAACGAGCCGGTGCTGAACGTCTACAACTGGTCCGACTACATTCAGCCCTCGATCATCAAGGACTTCGAGCGCGACACCGGCATCCACGTCAACTATGACGTGTTCGACTCGAATGAGATCCTGGAGACCAAGCTGCTCACCGGCCACACCAACTACGACATCGTGGTGCCCTCTGCCGCGTTCATGGAGCGCCAGTTACAGGCGGACATCTATCGCAAGCTCGACAAGGGCCTGCTGCCGAACCTGAAGAATCTGGATCCGGGCATCCAGAGCGCCCTGGCGCTCTATGATCCGGGCAACCAGTATGCGGTCGACTACATGTGGATCACTTCCGGCGTCGGCTACAACGCCGCGGCCATCAAGGCACGCATGCCCGATGCGCCCGTGGACAGCTGGCGGATGATCTTTGACCCGCAGGTGCTCGCCAAGTTCGCCGACTGCGGCGTGTCGATCCTCGATGCACCTTCCGAAGTGGTGGCCACGGTGTTGCTGTATATCGGTCGAAACCCCAACAGCAACTCGCCCGAGGACCTGAAGGCCGCCGAGCAGGTGCTCAAGGCGGTACGGCCGTACTTTCGCTACGTCGATTCCTCCCGCTACATCGACAACCTCGCCAATGGCGACCTGTGCCTGGTCATGGGCTGGTCGGGCGACATCAAGCAGGCGCACGACCGCGCCGCGGAAGCCAGCAAGGGGATCGACGTGGTGTATTCGATCCCGCACGAGGGTGCCATCATCAACCTGGACGTGCTGGTGATCCCGGCCGACGCACCGCACGTGCGTAATGCGCATCTGTTCATCGACTATCTCATGCGACCCGAGGTGGCGGCGCAGAACTCGAATCTGATCAAGTACGCCAACGCGGTGTCCCCGGAGCTGCAGCCGCTCGACCCGTCGGTGCGCAACGATCCGGGAGTGTTCCCGCCGGCGGACGTGCGGGCGCGGCTGGTGCCCGAGCGCGCGCGGCCGGCCGACTATCAGCGCCTGCTGACGCGCGCCTGGACGCGCTTCAAGACGGGCAAGTGAGCCAAGAGAGAGCAGCCATGAAACCTGCCGGTGACCTGCGGTGAGTGTCGCCAGCGCCGCTGACCCCGCCGCGTACGTGCGCATTGCGCACCTCACCAAGCGCTTCGGCGATTTTGTCGCCGTCGACGATGTGTCGCTCGACATCCGCCGTGGCGAGGTGTTCTGCCTGCTGGGCGGCTCGGGCTCGGGCAAGACCACGCTGCTGCGCATGCTGGCCGGCTTCGAGACCCCGACCTCGGGGACCATCGAGATCGACGGCGCCGACATGAGCCGCATCCCGCCCTACGAGCGTCCGGTCAACATGATGTTCCAGTCGTACGCGCTCTTTCCCCACATGAGCGTGGCGAAGAACGTCGCCTTCGGGCTGGAGCAGGAAGGCCTGACGCGGGATGAGGTGAAGCGCAAGGTGGGCGAGATCCTCGACATCGTCAAGATGGGCGGCCTCGGCGGGCGCAAGCCGCACCAGCTCTCGGGCGGGCAGCGTCAGCGCGTCGCCCTGGCGCGCGCGCTGGTCAAGCGGCCCAAGCTGCTGTTACTGGATGAGCCGCTGGCGGCACTTGACAAGAAGCTGCGCGAGCACACGCAGTTCGAGCTCATCAACATCCAGCAGCGCCTCGGGGTCACCTTCATCGTCGTGACGCACGATCAGGAGGAGGCGATGACTCTCGGCTCGCGGCTCGGGGTCATGAACCACGGCCGCATCGTGCAGGTGGGCAGCCCGACGGATATCTACGAGTCGCCGGCCAACCGCTTCGTCGCGGACTTCATCGGTTCGGTGAATCTGTTCGAGGGCCGGGTGAGCCAGGAGGGGCCCGAGGGCGTGCGGGTCACGTGCGGCGAGCTTGGCGGCACGGTGCGTGCCGAACGTGCGGTGGTGTGCGCGCCCGGGGCGATCGTGTGGACCGCCATCCGCCCGGAGAAGATCAGCATCAGCCGCCGCCAGCCGGCCGCCGCTACCGCGGGCGAAAACCTGGTGCGCGGTACGGTGCGCGAGATTGCCTACATGGGCGACCTGTCGATCTACCTGGTGCAGATCGAGTCGGGCAAGATGCTGCGCGTCACGCTGCCCAACACCACGCGCGGCGGCGAGCGCCCGCTGGCGCGCGAGGAGAAGGTATGGCTCTCCTGGCACGGCTCGAGCCCCGTGGTGCTCACGGAATGACGGGGTAGCCCGATGCACCTCTCCCACGCAGGCGGACGGCGGCTGGTGGCCGGTATTCCGACCCTATGGCTGCTGCTGCTGTTCCTCGTGCCCTTCCTCATCGTGTTCCGCATCTCCTTCTCCGAGGTGCGGCTGGCGATCCCGCCCTATACGCCGCTCATCGCCTGGCATCACGGCTCGCCGTCGCTGGAAGTGCACTGGTCCGCGTACCGCTTCCTATTCACCGATTCGCTCTACCTCAGCTCGTATCTGTACTCGCTCAAGGTCGCCGCGGTCTCCACGCTGTGCTGCCTGCTGATCGGCTATCCCATGGCCTACACGATCGCGCGCGCCACGCCCTCGAGCCGCTCGGTGCTGCTGATGCTGATCGTGCTGCCCTTCTGGACCTCGTTCCTGCTGCGGGTGTACGCCTGGATCGGGCTGCTCAAGAACAATGGCGTCATCAACAACGTGCTGCTGTCGCTGCACGTCATTCAGCAGCCGCTCGCCCTGCTGCAGACCGACTTCGCCGTCTACATCGGCATCGTCTACTCATACCTGCCATTCATGATCCTGCCGCTGTACGCCAACCTGGAGAAGCACGACCTGGCGCTGCTGGAGGCGGCCGCCGACCTGGGCGCGCGACCCTTCACCGCCTTCCTGCGCGTCACGCTGCCGCAGTCTCTGCCCGGCATTCTGGCCGGCTCGTTGCTGGTGTTCATTCCCGCGGTCGGCGAGTACGTGATTCCGACGCTGCTCGGTCGGACCGACCAGCTGATGATCGGCCGCGTGCTCTCGGATGAGTTCTTCGAGAACCGTGACTGGCCGGTGGCGAGCGCCGTCGCCATCGTCATCTTGTTGCTGCTGGTGGTGCCCATCATGCTGTTCCAGCGGGCGCAGCGGCGCGAGCTGGAGTCCGCGCCATGAGGTCCCCGGGGCTGTTCGCGCGCTGCATGCTGGTGCTCGGGCTGATCTTTCTGTACGTGCCGATCATCTCGATGATCGTGTTTTCCTTCAACAACTCGCGCCTGGTCACGGTTTGGGACGCGCCGCATTCGCCGACGCTCAAGTGGTACGTGGCGCTGCTGCACAATGGCCAGATTCTCGGCGCCGCCTGGCTCTCGATCCGTATCGCACTCATCGCGGCTACGGGCGCCGTCGTGCTCGGCACGCTGGCGGGCATGGCTCTGGCGCGCTTCGGCACCTTCCGCGGGCGCACGCTGCTTGCCGGCATGACCACCGCGCCGATCGTGATGCCCGAGGTGATCACGGGGCTCTCGCTGCTGCTCATGTTCGTCGCCATGGCGCAGCTGATCGGCTGGCCCAAGGGGGTCGGCGCGGTGACGATCACGCTCGCGCACATCACCTTCTGCATGGCCTACGTCACCGTCGTGGTGCAATCGCGCCTGGTCGGGTTCGACGAGTCGTTGGAGGAGGCCGCGATGGATCTGGGGGCGCGCCCCTTGAAGGTCTTCTGGCGCATCACCCTGCCGCTCATCCTGCCGGCCATCGCCTCCGGCTGGCTGCTGGCCTTCACGCTCTCCTGGGACGATCTGGTGATCACGCAATTCGTGGCCGGGCCGGGCTCGAGCACCCTCCCGATGGTGATCTTTTCCAAGGTACGCTTCGGGGTGACGCCAGACGTGAACGCCCTGGCGACGATCATGGTGATGCTGGTGGCTACCGGAATCGCGATCTCAACCGTATGGATGCGCTACCGCGAGCAGCGCCGCGCCCGCGACCTGCAGCTGGCAGCCGCGGCCAACTTGTGAGGCAGCGGTGGTGCAGCTCGTGCTCGGCATCGATGTGGGTGGCTCGGCGATCAAGGCCGGTGCCGTCGACATCACCAGCGGCCGGCTCAGCGGGTCACTGAAGTCGGTCCCCACGCCGCGGCCGGCGACGCCGGCGGCGCTCGCGGCTGTCCTGCGCGAGCTCGCCGGGATGCACGCTGCGGTGTCCGGGCGAGTGGGCGTGGCCTTCCCGAGCGTGATCAAGGCGGGTATCGCCTGGACGGCGGCCCACATCGACTCCTCATGGATCGGGGCCGCCGCCGAGGAGCTGACCTCGCGCACCCTGGGGCGGCCGGTGCTGTTCCTCAACGATGCGGACGCGGCCGGGCTCGCCGAGATGCGCTGGGGCGCCGGTCGCGGCTGCCAGGGCACTGTGATCATGGTCACGCTCGGCACCGGCATCGGCACGGCGCTGTTCACCGGCGGCCGTCTGTTTCCCAACACCGAGCTCGGCCACCTGGAGCTGCGCGGCATGGACGCCGAAAAGCGTGCCTCGGCGCACGCGCGCACGGCTGAGCGCCTCGACTTCCCCGCCTGGGCCGCGCGCGTCGACGAATACCTGCAGACCATGGACCGGCTGTTCTGGCCGGACCTGTTCATTCTCGGCGGGGCCGTGAGCGAGCGCTTTACCGAGTTCGCGCCGTACCTGCACGCGCGCGCGCAACTGCGGCCGGCGCAGTTTGGCAATCAGGCCGGCGTCATCGGGGCCGCCCTGGCGGCGGGCGATGCGCAGGCCTGACAGCAAGTTGCCCGAGGTCGGCACCACGATTTTTACCGTGGTGTCCCGGCGCGCGCGCGAGCTCGATGCGCTCAATCTCGGGCAGGGCTATCCCGACTACCCGATCGATCCGCGCCTGACGCAGCTGATGACCGCCGCTATGGAGGCAGGACACAACCAGTACGCGCCGATGGAGGGACTGATGGCGCTGCGCGAGCGCATCGCGGCGAAACTCGGGCGCAGCTACGGGTTGCGCAGCGACCCGGAACGGGAGATCACGGTGACGCTGGGCGCCACCGAGGCCATCTTCTCGGCGATCCTGGCGGTCGTGGGCGGCGGCGACGAGGTGATCGCTTTCGATCCCGCCTACGACTCCTACGAGCCGGCGGTGCGGCTGGCCGGCGGGCGCTGCCTGCGTGTGCCGCTGACGCTGCCGGGCTTCCGCTACGACTGGGAGCGGGTGCGCGCACTGCTGAGCGCGCGCACCCGCCTGGTGCTGTTCAACAGCCCCCACAATCCCGCCTGCACGATCGCGACGGCGGCCGACCTGGACATGCTGGGCGAGCTGCTGCGCGGACGCGATACGCTGGTGCTCTCGGACGAGGTCTACGAGCACATGGTGTTCGACGGCTCCCGTCACCATTCGGTGCTCACGCACGCCGAGCTCGCCCCCCGCAGCTTCGCCGTCTTCTCCTTCGGCAAGACGCTGCATGCCACGGGGCTCCGGGTCGGCTACTGCGTGGCGCCACCGGCGCTGTCCGCCGAGCTGCGCAAGGTGCACCAATTCAACACCTTCAGCATCTCGCACATGGCGCAGCACGCCATCGCCGCCTACCTCGCGGAGCAGCCCGACACCGGTGCCGGGCTGGCACAGTTCTTCCAGGCCAAGCGCGACCGCCTGCGCGCCGCGCTCGCCGGTTCGGGCTTCGAGCTGCCGCCTGCCCAGGGCACCTACTTTCAGCTGCTGGACTTCTCCGCGTTCGCGCCGCCGGGCGACGTGGCCTTCGCCGAGCGGCTGCTGACCGAGGCGCGCGTCGCGAGCATCCCGCTATCACCGTTCTACGAGA
>Ga0335077_10011971_pt1 | contig 10839 bp, 10 predicted proteins | sample Lox_Sample_31_FD_207151 | JGI IMG/M metagenome (GOLD analysis project Ga0335077, IMG submission 207151) | Soil microbial communities from Loxahatchee National Wildlife Refuge, Florida, United States - Lox_Sample_3.1 | ecosystem: Environmental > Terrestrial > Soil > Wetlands | place: USA...
AAGGTCACGGTGCGGCCCGAGATCCTCCACCCCCCTTCGAGGACCCGGCGTACGGCCGCGACGTAGAGGGCGTGCTCCACGGGCAAAATCCGGGCCGCGAGCGCCTTCGCGTCGTCCCCCGCGTGAACCGGGACCGCCGCCTGGGCCACGATGGGCCCCGTGTCCGTTCCCGCATCGACGAAATGCACGGTCGCCCCGGTCACGCGGACCCCGTATTCGAGCGCCTGCGTCTGGGCCTCGAGGCCGGGAAACGACGGCAGCAGAGAGGGGTGCACGTTCAGGATGCGAAGCGGCCAGCGCGCGACGAAGCCGGCCGAGAGGATCCGCATGAAGCCCGCGAGGCAGATGAGATCGGCGCGGGCTTCGAGAAGGGAGTCGCCCAGCTCCGCTTCCCGCTCGGCGCGCGTCGGCGCCGGCCCCGTCCCGATCACCTTCGAAGGAATCTCCCGCGCCCTTGCCTTCGCGAGTCCTGGCGCGGTCGGAACGTCCGAGACGACCAGAACGATTCGCGCGGGGATCTCCCCGCGTTCACACGCGTCCGCGAGCGCCTCGAAGTTCGAGCCCCGTCCCGAGAGCAGGACCGCGAGACGCGCCGGCAGCGGAACGAGAGGCCGCGGAAACGCAACGGGATCGGACACGCGGCTCAGACGAAGCGAACCTGCCGCTCGCCCTTCTGAACGCGCCCGATCTGCTTCCAGTCTTCGCCGCTCGCGTCCAGCCGCGTCTTGACCTCGAGCCCTCTCGCCGGCGGGACGATGAGGACCATGCCGATCCCGCAGTTGAAGACGCGCAGCATTTCGGCGGGCGCGATGCGTCCCTTTTCCTGCAGGAATCGGAAGAGCGGGGGCCAGCTCCACGCGCCGGGATGGACGACCGCGTCGAGGCCGGGGGGCAGGACGCGCGGCAGGTTGTCCGGGAAGCCGCCGCCCGTGATGTGGGCCATCGAAGAGAGAAGAGAATTTTCTACGAGTGGTAAGACGGGCGAAAGATAGCTCCGGTGCACCGCGAGGAGAGCCGACGCGATGGAGACGCCGCCCAGCTCCGCCACGACCGATTGGGGCGTCAGCCCCATTTCTTCGAAGAAAATCTTCCGCGCCAGCGAGTATCCGTTCGTATGGAGCCCCGAAGAGGGCAGGCCGATGAGCAGATCCCCTTCCGACACTCTGCTCCCGTCGAGGAGCCTCGGCCGGTCCACGGCTCCCACGATCGTGCCGGCGAGGTCGTAGTCGCCCGCGGCGTACATGCCCGGCATCTCGGCCGTCTCACCCCCGAGGAGCGCGCAGCCGCTCTCGCGGCACGCCTTCGCGATCCCTTCGAGGACTTCGCCCACGACCTCGGGTCGCATCTTCCCCGTCGCGATGTAGTCGAGAAAAAAGAGAGGGCTCGCGCCCTGGACGAGGATGTCGTTCACGCAGTGATTGACGAGATCCTGTCCCACCGTCCCGTGAATCCCCGCGACGATCGCGACCTTCACCTTCGTGCCCACGCCGTCGGTCGAGGCGACGAGGAGAGGGTCCGACATCCCCCCGAAATCCGGGCGAAAGAGGCCTCCGAAGCCTCCGACGTCACCCACCACGCCCTTCGTGAAGGTGGCGCGAATCGCGTCTTTGGCGCGGGAGATGGCGCCCATCTTGGCGTCGATATCGACGCCGGCGTCCGCGTAAGTCAGCGGGCGGGGCTCCGTCACGGCGCGGATCGTAGCAGGGCGATCCGCCACCGCGCGGCGGCTCCCTGAGGAGAGAGCGCGAGCCGTACGACCTTGTCTCGCGACGCCTCTCCCGAGAGGATCTCCACCTCCGAGGCCGCAAGGCCGAACGTCTCGGCGACGAGGGAGACCACGTCCTCGTTCGCCCGGCCCTTTTCGGGCGGGGCCTTCACCGACAGCTTGAGCGCGCCTCCGTGGACTCCGGCCAGCCGGCGGCGCGAGGCCCCGGCCGAGACGCGCAGGCGGAGGCGCACGCTCCGGCCGCCGTCCTCCGGCGAGATCTCGAGCTCGTCGGCGGCCACTCCGGCTCTTCTTGTCAGGGCTTCGCCGTTCGCACGAGCCGCGGGAACCTCTCGGCGGGCGTTTCCCCGGAGACGTCCTCGCGCGGCTCGTCGGAAGGGAAGAGCGTCGCCTGCGGGTCGGGCACCGTGAGCGGAACCGGATACCGGCCCGAGAAGCAGGCCGCGCAGGCCTCGTTCTCGTCGCGCCCGAACGCCGCGAGCATGCCCTCGAGCGACAGGTAGCCGAGCGAGTCGGCCTCGATGAACTTCCGCGTCGATTCGAGGTCGCGCGTCGCGGCGATCAGCTCTTTCCGCCGCGGTGTGTCGATCCCGTAGTGGCACGGATTCATCGTCGGCGGCGACGAGATGCGCATGTGGACCTCGCTCGCCCCCGCGGACTTGAGCATCTTGACGATCTTCTTCGACGTCGTGCCGCGCACGATCGAGTCGTCCACGAGGACGACGCGCCTGCCGGCCACGACGGAACGGACCGGGTTCAGCTTCACCTTGACGCCGAAGTGCCGGATCGCCTGCTTCGGCTCGATGAACGTGCGGCCGACGTAGTGATTGCGCACGAGTCCCACGCCGTAGGGAATTCCGCTCTCCTCCGCGAACCCGAGCGCCGCGAAGACGCCCGAGTCGGGCACGGGCACGACCACGTCGGCCGGGACCGGATGCTCGCGCCCGAGCCGCCGGCCGAACGCCCGGCGCGACTCGGCGACGGACTTCCCGAACACGGAGGAGTCGGGGCGCGCGAAGTAGACGTGCTCGAAGATGCAGAAGGCCGTTCTCTGCCCCATCGCGAACGATGCCGAGGCGGTTCCACCCGAGTCGAAGACCACGATCTCGCCCGGCTCGACGTCGCGCAGGGGCTCCGCGTCGATGAGGTCGAACGCGCACGTTTCGGAGGCCACGACCCGCGCGTCAGGGGCGCCGTCGACCCGGAGCCGGCCGAGCGTCAGCGGCCGGATGCCCTGTGGGTCGCGCGCCGCGATCACGCGATCCCGCGCGAGGAGGACGATCGAGTAGGCGCCGCGGACGCGCGCGAGCGCTTCGCGCAGCGCCCCGACGACATCCTCGACGCGCGAGCGCGCCATGAGATGGAGAAAGACTTCCGTGTCCGAGCTCGTCGTGAAAATCGAGCCTTCCTCCTCCAGCTCGGCGCGGATCTCGCCGGCGTTCACGAGGTTTCCGTTGTGCGCGACGGCGAGCGGGCCCTTGTTCGTGTTGTAGACGATGGGCTGGGCGTTCTCGAGGAGCGACTCGCCCGTCGTCGAATACCGGATGTGGCCGATCGCGGAGGAGCCCGGCAGGCGGGCGAGCCGCTCCTCGTCGAAGACGTCGGCGACGTACCCCATTCCCTTCTCGACCGCGATCCGGTTTCCGGCCCACGTGACGATGCCCGCGGACTCCTGCCCGCGGTGCTGCATCGCGTAGAGGCCGAGGTACGTCAGGTTCGCGGCGTCCGCGTGACCGAAAATCCCGAAGACACCGCACTCCTCCCGGAATTTGTCCAGCGTCTCTCTTCGGGGAGCCCCCGCCACGAATCGATCTTACTTCGTATTCCTCTCCTGATCTATTCGATCTTCGTGTCGCCCTTCTCCAGCTTCACGATGAGACCCTCGAGGTTCTTGCGATTGACCTCGTCGGGCGCCTGCTTCACCGCGAGGCGCGCCTCCTCGAGCGCCTTCTTCGGGTCGCCCACGGCCGCGTAGCCGCGCATGAGCCCGACGTGGACGGGCCACTGGTTCGGGAAACGCTTCGCGTTCGTCTGGAAGATCGAGAGGGCCTGCTGCGCCTTGCCCTCGGCGATGAGACCGCGCCCGACCTGGTGGATCTCGATCGGCGTCGCGCCGGGCAGGTTGATCGCCTTGTCCCAGGTCTTCGCGGCCTCGGCCTCCTTGCCGTTCGCGGTCTGAGCGCGCGCGAGCGTCGCGAGCGCCTGCACCTGGTTGTCGCCGCCGAAGTTCGGACCCGCCCCGCGCTGCGCCCAGTCGAGAGCCTCGGGGAGTGCGATCTTGTTCTTCAGGCAGTAGTCCGCGGCGCGCTGCCAGTTCTCCCAGTAGAAGCCCGTGAAGCCGCGCAGCTCGTCCCGCATCTTCGCGACCCACCGCGCCGGGACGTCGTCGACGGTGATCGTCAGCGGCACCTGCAGCTCCTCCCACTTCAGGGCGACGGTCGCCTTCGCCGGCTCGCGCACGACGAAGTCGTACGTGAGCCACTCGTGGTACTCGTCCTTCGCGGGTCTGGCCGTCACCCGGAGGACCTCCTCCTTCGGGTCGTACCAGAAGCTGCCCCAGGAGGTCGCGTTCTTCGAGAAGATGAAGGTCCACTCCTCGGGCCCCGTGATCGCGAAGACGCCATACGTCCCCGCGGGCAGGGACTTGCCCTGCACCTTCACCTCGTCGGAGAGGGTGAAGACGGTGTTCTCGTTGGCTCCGACGCGCCAGGGGCACGACTTGCAGTCGTTGAAGCCGAGATCTGTGAGGCCATAGGGGACGAGCTTTCCCCAGATCTTCCCGCGACGGTCGTCTCCCTTGAGGACGACGCGGGGGCTCGAATAGGAGATCGTGACCGAGACGGGCCCGACCTGTTGGCTTACGGTGGCGCGCTGGTTATCCCCGCTCGCAGGGAGGTAGCTCGGCTGGGCGGGGGCGGAATGCGACAGGAGAGTGACGAACACGGCTATGGCGGGGACCGCGGAGGCTCGAATGGTCTGTTTCATGCGGCCTGATACGCAGGGAGGACCGCGGAGTTTCTCAGAAGGTGATCGAGGCACCGGCGCTGCGTGTGCCGATGCGCGTCGAAAAGGGGCGGGCGTCGCCCCCAGCCCCATGTACCCTTCTAGGAAATCCTCGTCCTCGGTTCTCCCATTTCCCGCCGTATGCGCCTCAGGACCGCATCGAACATGTCCGCCGTCAGGCGCCCCGTGTTCGTGTTCTGCCGGCTCACGTGGTACGAGGCGAAGAGCGTGACGCGGCCCAGATCGGCCCGCGCGCCGTGCGCGAACGCGGGACGTGGGCGCGGAATCGCCACCTCGTTCTCCTCGAGCGCCTCGAGGGCCGACCGCCACGCGAGGGCGCCGAGGGCGAGGACGACGCGAAGGTTTCCCAGTGCCGCGATCTCGCGGACGAGGAAGGGCCGGCAGGTCGCGAACTCCAGCGGCGTGGGCCTGTTGTCCGGCGGGGCGCAGCGCACCGCCGCCGAGACCCAGGCATTGCGCAGCGCGAGGCCGTCGTCGCGCGAGACGGAGCGAGCCTGATTCGCGAGGCCGGCCCGGGCGAGCGCGGCGAAAAGGAAGTCGCCCGAGGAATCTCCCGTGAAGACGCGGCCCGTGCGGTTTCCTCCGTGCGCCGCCGGCGCGAGGCCGACGACGAGGAGCCTCGCGCCGGGATCGCCGAAGCCGGGGACCGGTCGCGCCCAGTAGTGCTGTCCGCGAAAGCGGCGTGGGGGATGGGCGGCTGCCTGTTCTCGCCAGGCCAGCAGGCGCGGGCAGGCGCGGCAGGAGATGATTTCCGCCGCGAGGCCGGCGAGGGAGCGGGGCCGCGGCCGGGAACCTGGAACGGGTGCCTACTTCCGGGGAGCGGCGGCCGTCTTGGCCTTCTCGGCCGATTTCTCGGCGGCGGCCCCCACCTTCTGGCCGGCTTTCTCCACGGCGGCGCCTGCGGTCGCGGTCATCTCCGCGGCGTCCGCCTTCGCCTTCTCGGCCGCCTGACTCACCGAGGCGGCTGCGGTCGCCGCCGCCTCGCTGACGGACTTGGCGGCTTCCTTCGCCTTCTCGACGGCCTTGTCGGCGGCGGCGCCGGCCTTCTCCATCGGACCCTTCTCTTCGGTTTTCGCGCACCCGCCGAGGACGAGGACCGAAACGGCGGCGAGGGCGAGCGCGCGGCGGAACGAGTGACCCATCGTGAGCTTCATGTCCGGATCTCCTTAGGGCGTCCTCTTCGTTCGAGCCGGTCGCGCCGCTGGAATTCGAGCAGGAAAGCGGCCCGCAAAAAATACGATGACGCATGCAGAAACGCAACGTGGAGCCCCACGAGACCATCCCGGAACCCCGCCTTGAGAACGAGGAAGCGGAAGAGCTCGAAGGCCGGCCTGAGGAACAGCCCCGCGGCGCTCCCGCGGACTCCGCGGTCGAAGCGGTCCTGCGCGCCGAGCCGCGCGTACGTGGACGCCTTTCGAAGGGCGTCCGAGAGGTCCCGGTAAGGGTGATGGAGAAGCGGCGTCGCGAGCGTCTCCGTGACCCCGTCGACCACCATCACCTCGTGCACGCGGCCGCCTTCGGCGCGGAAGCCCCGCGACTTCCGGCCGAGGCGCAGCTTGTAGTCCGGGTACCAGGTGCCGTGGTGTACGGCCCGGCCAAGAAAGTGCGACAGGCGCGGCATCCGGCAGCCGGAGATCGCGGGATCGTCCCGTTCGAGCACGGCGAGAATCGCGTCGCGAAGGGCCGGGGGGATCCGCTCGTCCGCGTCGAGCACGAGCACCCAGTCGTGCCGCGCCTCCCGGAGCGCCCGGTTGCGCGAGGCGACGAATCCCTCCCAGCCGATCGACACCACCCGGGCGCCGCCGAGCTGGGCGACGCGGGCGGTTTCATCCGTCGACCCGGTGTCCGCCACGACGATCTCGTCCGCGAAGGCGACGGATTCGAGCGCGTCGGGCAGCCGGTCCTGCTCGTTCTTTACGAGAAGAACGGCGGAGAGCGGCGCGCGCACGGCCACGACATTATCAGGGGCGGCATCGCGCCAGCGCTATTCTCGGCCGCGTGAGGCTGCTCGCCCTCGACCTCGGTCCCGCGATGCGGGGAGGGCAGCGTCAGACCGCGCTCGTCCTGGCGGGCCTCGCCTCGCGCGGGCACGCCGTCCGCCTCCTCGCCCGGCGGGGCGCGCCACTGGCGGCGGCCGCCCGATCGGCCGGCCTCGACACGGCCGAGGTTCCGGCCGGCTCGGAGGCGTCTCCCGCGCTGCTCCTCGCCGTCGCGCGCGAGGCGCGGACCTTCCGCCCGGAAATCGTGTACGCGGGGGACGCGCGCGGCCACGGCGCGGCCGTCTTCAGCCGCGCCGCCGGGGACGCTCCGCTCGTCGTCCACCGCCGCGTCATCTTCCCGCCGGGCCGCGGCCTGCTCTCGCGCCTCAAGTACGGAGCGGCGGCGCTCTACCTCGCCGTCTCGGGCGCCGTCCGGGAGGCCCTCGAACGAGCGGGCGTCCCGGCGGAAAAGGTCGTCGTCGTTCCCGACGGCCTTCCGGACGAGGCCTTCCTGGAGAATACCGCGCCCGTGCCGCCTCCCATCCGGCTCGTGCACGCCGGCGCGTTCGACGGGCGGAAGGGACAGAACGTCGTCGTCGATGCGCTCGCGCGGCTCGTCGTGGGAGGGATCGATGCGACCGCGCTCTTTCTGGGCGACGGCCCGCGGCGAGAGGCCGCCGAGGCGCGGGCCGCGGCGCGCGGCGTCGCGGAAAGGTGTCTGTTCGCCGGCCACGTCGAGGACGTCGCGACGCGCCTCGCCGCGTCCCACGTCCTCGTCCTCCCTTCCGACAGCGAGGGCGGACCTCTCGCGCTCGTCGAGGCGATGGCCGCCGGCTGCCTCGCCGTCGGGCACGACGTGGGCGGGGCGTCGGAGATGGTGCGGGGAGGGACGGCCGGGGTCCTCGTCGCGACCCTCGACGCGAGAGCGTGGGAACAGGCGGTGCTCGCCCTCCACCACGATCCGGACCGCCGCGCGCGCCTGATCGCCGCCGGCCGCGTGGCGGCGCGCGAGCGCACGATCGCGCGAACCGTAGCGGGCGTCGAGGCCGGGCTCAAGAAGGCGCGCGGGGGGAGCGGCACGTGAGGACTCTCGTTCGCGCGACGAACTGGGTGGGCGACGTCGTCCTGTCGCTTCCGGCCGTCCGCGCGCTCCGCACGGCCGACCCGAGGGGCGCGCTCGCCGTGCTCGCGCGCCCGTGGGTCGCCGAGCTCTACCGGTTGCTCCCCGAGGTGGACGAGGTCCTCGTCGACGAGACGAAGGACCCCGGAGCGGACTCGCAGGCGCGCGAACGGCTTGCCCTCGAGATCCGCGGCGGAAGATTCGACCGGGCGGTCGTCCTGCCGACGAGCTTCGAGGCCGCATGGACGCTTGCCCGTGCGGGCGTGCCCGAGCGGATCGGATACCGGGGAGAGCTGCGCGGGGCTCTCCTGACGCGCGCCGTGCGGGTCGTCCTCGCTCCCGGCGAGCACCAGGTCTGGAAGCACCTCCGGCTCGCGGGGGCGGCCGGCTCGCCGCTTCCCGCCGCGCCGGACGTGTCGTGGCCGATCAGCCATGAGATCCGGGAATCCGCGCGTGTCCGCCTCGAAGCCGCCGGCTGGAAGGGCGGACCGTTCGCCGCCGCGCACGTCGCGTCCTTCGCTCACGCGGCCAAACGCTGGGCTCTCGGCCGCTACGCCGAGGTCTTCGAGGTGCTCGCCGCGCGGCGCGGCCTCACGACCGTCCTCCTCGGCAGCGCCGGCGAGAAAGCGGTCAACGCCGATACCGTGTCGCGCGCGGCGAAGGCGGGCGTCCTCGACCTGTCCGGCTCGACGACGCTGCCCGAGGCGCTCGGTGTTCTCGGGGAGGCGCGGCTCTTCCTCGGAAACGACTCGGGCCTCGCCCATCTCGCGAGCGCGGCGGGAACCCCGTCCGTCGTCGTCTTCGGGTCGACCGACCCCGGCGCGACGCGCCCGTGGGACGGGCCGCGCCCGGACGGAAAGCCCGTGCGCCTCGCCCTCGTCCGCCGCCGGACCCTCTGCGCGCCCTGCCGGTTCGACGTCTGCCCGATCGACCACGCGTGCATGGGAGGTGTGACGCCGGAGGATGTTCTTGAGGCGGTCGAGCGGGTCTTCGGGACCCAAGAGAAGATTTCTTAGAAGGTGTGCTGGCGGCCGCCCGCCGGCACGCCTTTCGCCGTGTTGAAGGCGGCGTCCCTCTAACCCTTTCTAAGGAATCTCTCTCCCTCTTCTTTCTCTCTTTTCCCTTTCCTCGTCCACGAAGCGGCAGATGAGATGGAGCGCGGCGAGGTGAAGCTCCTGGACGTGCGCGGTCTCCCTCGAGGGGACGACGATGCCGACGTCCCACCGCGCGGCCTCGGCGCGGCCCTTCTCGCCGGTGAGGAAGATCGTCGAGAGGCCCCGCGCGCGCGCGGCCTTGAGCGCCTTCAGCACGTTGGGGCTCGAGCCGGAGGTCGTGAGGCCCACGGCCACGTCGCCCGCCTTCGCGAGCGCCTCGACCTGGCGCGAGAACACGGCGGAGAAGTCGTAATCGTTCGCGCACGCGGTCAGGATCGCGACGTCGGCCGCGAGCGCGACGGCCGGGAGCGCGGGCCGGTCGTCCTGATAGCGCACGACGAGCTCGGCCGCGAAGTGCTGCGCCTGCGTCGCGCTTCCGCCGTTTCCGAACGCGAACGTCGTGCGCCCGGAAAGCGCCGCGCCGGCGACGAGGCGCGCGGCTTTCTCCACTCCCGGGCCGATCGAGAGGGCGGCGCCTTCGGCGAGGGCCGCCAGGTCGCCGAAGTAGGCGCGCATCAGCTTCCGCCCTTCAGGCGCGTGACCATCGAGGACGTCGAAAGGCCCTCGACGAGCGGGACGAGGACGACGGAGCCGCCGTACGACCGGACGAAGGACGCGCCGACGACGGTGGCCTCGGTGTAGTCGCCTCCCTTGACGAGCGTCTGCGGACGCAGCTCCCGGATGACCGCTTCCGGCGTGTCCTCGTCGAAGACGACCACGAAGTCCACGGCGTCGAGCCCTCCGAGGACCTGCGCGCGGTCCGACTCGGAGAGGATCGGCCGCCCGCCGCCCTTCAGCCGCTTCACCGAAGCGTCGCTGTTGAGGCCGACGACGAGCAGGTCGCCGCTTTTCCGCGCCTCCGTCAGGAGCTTCACGTGCCCCGGGTGCAGGAGGTCGAAGCAGCCGTTCGTGAACACGACGTTCTTGTGCGCGCGCCGCAGCATCGCCGAGACGGCGGGCAGGTGCGCGCGATCGAGGAGCTTCTCGTGCGGCGACCCCGCCGCACCCTCGAGAAGGTCCGCCCAGTGGACCGGCGCGGTGCCGACGCGCCCGACCGCGTGGCTCGCCGCCCGGTTCGCGACCTCGGCCGCCTCGAAGAGCCCGAGCCCGCAGCCCACGGCCACTCCGAACGCCGCCAGGACGGTGTCCCCCGCGCCCGTCACGTCGAACACCTCCCGGGCGCGGGCCGTGATGCGCCGCGGCTCCTGGCCTCGCGCGACGAGGAGCATGCCCTCCTCCGAGAGCTTCACGAGAAGCGCTTCGAGCCCGAGCTCCTCCCTGAGGCTCGCGCCGAGGCGGGCGACGGTCTCGAGGTCCCGCGCGGGCTCGCCCGTCGCGGCCTCCAGCTCCCGGCGGTTCGGCATCACGACCGTCGCCCCGCGGTAGCGGGCGTAGTCGCGGCCCTTCGGGTCGACGAGCGCGGGAATCCCCTTCGCACGCGCCGCCTTGAGGAGGGCGGACGTGAGGGCCAGCGTGAGCGTGCCCTTCGCGTAGTCGGAGAGAAGCAGGACGTCGGCGGCGTCCACGGCCCCGCGCGCGGCCGCCATGAGGCCGCGCTCGGCGAGCGGCGAGAGCTCGGACGCGAGCTCCTCGTCCACGCGCAGCATCTGGCGTCCCTCCGAGACCATGCGGCGCTTGACGGGCGTCGCGCGGAGCGGGTCGACGACGACCGTGCCCGACGCTCCCGGCAGCGTCGTGAGACGCCGGGCGAGCCACGCGCCTTCCTCGCCCGGCCCCACGGCGCCCAGCGTGACGACGCGCGCCCCGAGGCACGCGAGATTCTCGACGACGTTTCCGGCGCCGCCCGCGCGCCGGCTCATCGCGACGAGCGAAAGC
>Ga0335077_10011972_pt1 | contig 10839 bp, 10 predicted proteins | sample Lox_Sample_31_FD_207151 | JGI IMG/M metagenome (GOLD analysis project Ga0335077, IMG submission 207151) | Soil microbial communities from Loxahatchee National Wildlife Refuge, Florida, United States - Lox_Sample_3.1 | ecosystem: Environmental > Terrestrial > Soil > Wetlands | place: USA...
AGTGCAGACGCCATGTTAGGGCCTTCGCGATAGCGCTAGTGCCAGACACTCTCGTAATGTCCCTCACCCGCCTTTGCCGGGTTCAGGATGACAATTGCTGAGGGATCTATCAGAACACTACAGTCTTATTCCCATACACCAGCACGCGGTTCTCGACGTGGGCCCGCACAGCCCGTGAAAGCACGACCTTCTCAAGATCGCGGCCTTTGCGGATGAGGTCTTCGACCGTGTCGCGGTGAGAAACTCGAACGACATCCTGCTCGATAATAGGGCCGTCGTCAAGGACCTCGGTAACGTAGTGGCTGGTCGCGCCGATCAGCTTCACGCCACGCTCGAATGCCTGGTGATATGGCCGTGCGCCCACAAACGCGGGAAGAAAAGAGTGGTGGATGTTGATAATGCGCTGCGGATACCGGCTAACGAAGTCGTTGGACAGAATCTGCATGTATCGCGCCAGCACCATAAAATCGGGCTTGTGCTCGTCGATGAGGCCTTGGATGCGGGCTTCGGCGTCGGCTTTGTTCTCCTTTGTCACGGACACGATCTGGTAGGGAATCTTGTAAAACTCAGCGAGCGGCTGGTTGTCTGCGTGATTCGAGATGATCAGCGGAATCTCGCAATTCAATTCGCCGCTGTGATGACGATAGAGCAGATCGACCAGGCAGTGATCGTATTTCGACACGAAGATGATCATGCGCGGCCGATGCGACGATTGCGCCAGCCGCCACTTCATAGCGAATGCGTCAGCAATGGGAGAAAAGTATTTGCCGAAATCGGCGAGAGGAATGGTGAAGTCGCTGGGGTCGAACTCGACGCGCATGAGGAAGAGACCGGACTCCTCGTCTCCGTGCTCGTCGGCGTGAAGAATGTTTCCGCCGTGGCGGAAGACGAAGTCGGCGATGGTCGCGACTTCGCCCTTGCGATCCGGGCAGGAGATGAGCAGGATGGCGGAGGTTTTCATAGAGTGGATTGCTTATTACTGACTTCTAGCGCGATCCATCCTTTCGATATCATCTCTGACCTCATCTTCAATTGCTTTCTGATGTTGTGCTTCATCTCCCTTGATGCGTCTACCGCCGTGTTCTTGCAAGAAGGCTACGCATTCCGGATGTCCGCTCGAGGCTCCCAATTCCGCGGGACTGTCACCCGAGCGGTCCAATGCGTTCACATCAGCGCCTTTAAGGAGGAGAAAACGCACGATGCGAAGGTTCCCGGCACCTGCGGCGGTGTGTAAAGGCGTTCTCCACTGTGCGTGTTCGACAGCACCAACCGGTACCCCATGTGAAAGCATTGCTCGTACCGTCCCCAAGTCGCCGCGATAAATCGCATACTTCACAAGGTCAGCAGCGTAGTAAGACCTGGACATTTGGCGAATAAAAAGTCGTTCCCAGAACCCTTCCGGCAATAGCAGGAGTGTAAACACGATGACTGGCAGCCACAAAGCGAGCCAGGTTGTTCCCGCAACACGCCGCTTGCGAATGATCATCCAGACGATGACGGCTGCGACAGCCGTTATCCACAGTACAAGTATTGGAGGAAGCAGCAGTATTGCCCCGGAACCATGCACTAATGAGAACCCAACCATCTGCGGTCCTCGTTCCCACGTCCACAGTGTTTGTTCCCAAATGAGGCGCGCTGCAAGCATTGCGGTGCCCGCAACAGGAACGGCCCCGAGCACGAGCAGCCACCATGGAAGCTTCCCGACAGGAAGGGGTGCTGAAGCGTTTTCAGGGTGCGAACTCATTCTCTACCACAGCCAGTTGGGGGAATTGAAAGCACAACCGCCCATGCATGTTGCCTATCAACGCCACAGCGCCACCTAGCGCTTTAGTTCCTTAGCAATCTCCCTTGCCGCGTTCGCGCCCGATCCACCGGTCAAACCCGCGCCGGGATGCGTTCCGCTGCCGCACAAATATAAATTGTCGATCGGCGTCTTGTAGCGCGCCCAGTCGAGCAGCGGACGCATGGTGAAAAACTGATCGAGCGCCAGTTCTCCGTGGAAAATCTGTCCGCCGGTCAGCCCGTATTTCTCTTCCAGGTCGTGCGGCGTGATGATCTGGTGCGTGAGGATCAGTTCGGGCAGATTCGGCGCATACTGCGCAAGCGTCTTCACCACAGTTTGCCCGAGTGTTTTGCGCTGCTGCTCCCAATCGCCTTTGAACTTGTACGGCGCATATTGCATGTAGACCGACATCACGTGCTGGCCGCTGGGTGCAAGTGACGGATCAGTGAGCGTCGGAATTGTTGCCTCCAGGTACGGCTGCTTCGAGAAATCCCCATACTTCGCTTCGTCGAACGCACGCTCAAGATAATCAATTTCATGACCGATGTGAATTCGCCCGCGCAGGGCAGACGCATCATCGTTCTTCAGTCCGGTGAACTTCGGCAGGCCCGACAGCGCCAGGTTCACCTTCGCGACCGTGCCATTCCCGCGATAGTGCTGCAGTTTCTGCACGAAGTCGGGCGAGAGATGCATCGGGTCGGTCAGTTTGAGCAGCGTGCGCTTGGGATCGGCATTGGAGATCACCGCCTTGGCGTGAATTTCTTCGCCCGTCGAGAGCAGAACTCCTGTCGCCGCGCCGTTCTTCACTTGAATCTCAATCACCTCGGCGCTGGTGCGAATCTCCGCGCCGGCAGCTTTGGCCGCTGCAGCCATGGCTTGCGTGACGGCACCCATCCCGCCGAGCGCCATGTGAGCTGAACCGGCAGGGAAGTGATCGCCGGCAGCGCGAATCAGCAACACCAATGCGCTTCCCGCCGACCAAGGGCCAAGAAATGTTCCGAAGATTCCGCGCGCAGCCACGACTGCACGAAGCAGTTCGGTCTCGAAATATTCGGCGGCAAGATCGGCCCCAGCCATGGGTCCCCAGCGCAGCAGGCGGAACATGTCTCTCTTGCCCAACTTGCGGATGGCTCGTCCGGTCTTGAGCATGCTCCACAGATCGCCGCGGCTGGGGTCGTCGATATTCGGCGGCGTCGTGCTTAGCGCATCGGCCATGACTTTGCTGATTTTCCCAAGCGACTCAGCGAACTCCGGATACTTCGCCGCGTCTTTCTGTGAGAACGCCGAGATTTCCTTCGCCGAACGATCCGCATCTTGATAGAGCGACAGAGCGCGCCCATCAGGAGAAAGTGCGGTCACGCAGATGTCGGGAGTGACGAAGTGAGCTCCGTGTTTTTCGAGTTCCATGTCGCGCACGACGTCGGCGCGAATTGGACCGGCAGAGTGCGCTAGAGTTGAGCAACGGAACCCGGGATGGAATTCATCGGTGACCGCAGCGCCGCCGACCTGCGCGTTACGTTCGAGAACGAGCGGCTTGAATCCCGCTTTGGCCAGATAGAACGCGGTGACGAGCCCGTTGTGACCGCCGCCGATGATGACGACATCCCGCTGGTTATTTGTCGCCATTAGGCCGCTCCCTTGATGTCTTTCAGAATCTCCAACGCCGCCAGTCGTCCGTTTGCGCCCATAATGCCGCCACCCGGGTGCGTGGCCGATCCGCACATATAAAGATTCTTGATGGGCGTGCGGTACTGCGCCCATCCTGGCACCGGACGCAGGAAGAAGAGCTGTTCCAGCGAAAGCTCGCCCTGAAAGATGTTGCCCTCGCTCAGTCCCCACTCGCGCTCGAGATCGAGCGGCGTCACGACTTGTTTTTGGATGATAATGTCCTTCAAGTTCGGCGCGTATTCGGAGATCGTGTCGACGACGGTGTTGCCGAACGCTTCTTTCTCCGTATCCCAGTTCAGTCCGGGTGCCAACTTGTAGGGCGCATACTGCACGAAGCACGACAGCACGTGCTTGCCCGGAGGCGCGACCGAAGGATCGGTCAACGATGGAATCACCATATCGATGTACGGACGGCGCGAGAAATGTCCGTACTTTGCATTGTCATAGGCTCTCTCCATGTACTCGACTGCGGGCGAAATCGAGATCGCGCCGCGCAGGTGCGCTCCGGGTCCGGGCAAGCATTTGAAATTTGGCAGCGCATCGAGCGCCATGTTCACCTTGCCGGATGATCCGCGGTATTTATAGCGATTGACGTCCTCCAGAAAATCGCCAGGGAGATGTTGTGCCTCGATGAACCTGGTGAACGTAAGCCGGGGATCGACGCTGGAAGAAACGACGTCGGCATAGATCTCGTCGCCATTGGAGAGAACGACACCCTTCGCTTTGCCGTTCTTGACGATGATCTGCGAAATGCCCGATTGGGTGCGGATTTCGACGCCTGCCTCGCGCGCCGCGTCTGCGATCGCATTTGAAATCGCGCCCGTTCCGCCACGGGCGAATCCCCAGGCACGGAAGGCGCCGTCAATCTCGCCCATGTAGTGATGAAGAAGAACATAGGCAGTCCCTGGCGAGCGCACTCCGAGAAAGGTCCCGATAATTCCCGACGCCGACATCGTTGCTTTCAGCACATCGGTTTCGAACCACTGATCGAGAAAATCAATGGCCGACATGGTCATCAGTTGGACCTGGTTGTATTTGTCGTAGCTCGACATGCCCTGAAAGCGGCGTCCGATGAAAAGCAGCTTCATCAGTTCGCGCGGGTTCAGCGTGGTCGGGTCGGGCGGCACCATGCTAAGAATTGGCTTCACGAAGCGGCACATGGCCTGCATGGCTTTGCCGAATTCATCGTAAGCTTCGGCGTCGACGCGCGAGTGGCGGGCTATTTCGCGGTGCGTTTTGCCGTGATCGTTTACGCGCCACAGGTAGTCGCCGCTCGGCATGGGCGTGAACGTTCCGTCGAGGGGAAGGATCTCGAGTCCGTGGCGAGGAAGTTCGAGATCGCGTATGATCTCCGGCCGCAGCAGTGATACGACATAAGAGCAGACGGAGAACTTGAACCCGGGAACGATTTCTTCCGTGCAGGCCGCACCGCCAAGCACGTGGCGGCGTTCCAGCACGAGAACTTTCTTGCCGGCGCGCGCGAGATAAGCGGAGTTGACCAGGCCGTTGTGGCCTCCGCCAATGACGATGACATCGTAGTTGTTAGCCATGAGCTGTGAGCCTTGAGCTGGGACGTAGGGGTTGGAAACGCAATGCGCAATGATACTCGCGGAGAGAAAGCGTAGGAAGCGGGATCAGAGGCCGCTGGGAAGGACGCTCCAGCTGCGGAGGAGGCTCAACGTCGACGAGCGAGTCTGCGACATACTCGAAGCGGTATTTTATCCAGAAGGGGCGCATTTGTGTGCATTTTCTTTGAGTACGCAGCTACCCACTGTTCTGCAGCATAAGAGTTTTCCGTAAGTTCACAGTTGAAGCTACAATCTTCGGTGCACTCGAAGGAGGCAAAATGCCACGGCTGCCTCGGCGTTTGACAATCGCCTTCATCTTCCTCATGTCGTTTGCCTTTGGCCAGTCCAAAGAATCAAAGGATTCTCAGTCAGAATGGAAGGAGTTCCGTTTTGCGGACGACGGATTCGCAATAAAACTTCCACGAGCGCCGAAACAAACTGACGTCGCCAATGGAAGGCAGTACCGGCTGTACTGGAATGAGAGTTGGGACGCTGACGGAGCTGTTGAGCTGAATCTAATTGTAAATAGCCTTCCCACGGACAGCGTGGCCTGGCTAGCCAATATGAGGAAAATGCTGAGTGAGTCTCCACGAGTTCCGTGGCCTGTTTCGGTTCTTCCATCGCCACCTGGCGGAGTGCGTTGGTCGAGCTACGAAGTAGTTGTCGATGGGAATCCCGCCATTGAGAGCGATGCTCCACGAAATGCGCTGCAAGCGGGTTATCAGCGTATGCAATGTTTGAACAATCGGGTTTATAGCTTTGAGGCGGGTTTCCCAAAGGGAAGCGATAGGCCCAAGATTATTGATCAAGTGCTCAAGTCTTTTCACGTCGGCACTACACATTCGAAGTAACAGAATAGCTAATTTTGAGGTTATCACTTGCCCATCGGAACTGCATTTCACGAGCGCACTTTTCCGCTCTGCCACAGCCTGAATTATCGCGAGTGGTCAGGGTATTACACGGTCAGCGTCTACGAGGTGCATCACGAGCACGAGTACAACGCGATCCGCAACGCGTGTGCGCTGATCGATATTTCACCGCTCTACAAGTACCTGATCACCGGCAAAGACGCGACCCGCCTCGTGAATCGCGTGATCACCCGCGACATCAACAAGGTGAAAGTGGGCCAGGTGATCTATTGCTGCTGGTGCGATGAAGAGGGCAAGGTCATCGACGACGGCACGATTTCGCGTCTGGAAGAAAACGTCTATCGCTGGACGGCGGCCGATCCCAGCTTGCGCTGGTTTCGCCAGAACGGCCTCAACATGGATGTACAGGTCGAAGACATTTCCGAGAAGACCGCCGCGGTTGCGCTGCAGGGCCCCACTTCGTCCAAGCTGCTGAAATCCGTGGCGGACGCCGATATCACGAACCTGAGATATTTCCGCGTTACTCGCGGGAAAATTGCGGGCGTCCCGGTCGACATCTCGCGCACCGGCTACACCGGCGATCTGGGCTACGAAATCTGGATGCCATGGAAAGATGCGGTCAAAGTTTGGGATGAGTTGGCTACTAAGGGCAAGCAGTTCGATCTGCACGCTGCCGGAATGCTGGCACTCGACGTTGCCCGAGTTGAGGCAGGGTTGCTGCTGATTGAAGTCGATTACATCAGCTCGAAGAGGGCGCTGATTCCATCGCAGAAATATTCACCCTACGAGCTCGGCTTCGGGAAAATGGTTCATCTCGAAAAAGAGAATTTCATCGGCAAGCGTGCCCTCGAGCGCGACTCGAAGCAGGGCGTGCCACGGCAGCTTGCCGGACTTGAAATCGACTGGACGGATGTCGAACAACTCTACGAGCGTTACGGCCTCACTCCTGCCGCTCCCGCGCAGGCCTCGCGAGTGGCCGTTCCCGTTTACTCCGGCGAGAAGCAGGTCGGCAAAGCGACGACAACCACGTGGTCTCCGACGCTGAAGAAAATGATTTCGCTCGCCAGCCTCGAGTCGGAATACGCGAAGCCGGGGACGGATCTGCAAATGGAAATCACAATTGAGGCGATCCGGTTGAAAGCGAATGTCAAAGTGAAAAACCTGCCGTTCTTCAATCCGGCGAGGAAGACGGCAACGCCGGTGTAAGGGCGGACGCCTTCGTCCGCCCCGAGTCGCGAAGCGACGAGTCAAGCGTATCGCGCGCTTTGCGCGCAACCCCGGAGCAAATGGCTCCGGGGCTACACAATCCGAGCCCTCCGCTTGCCGGCAAGATAGATCCACACTCCGACTAGTAGAGGCAGAAGCGCGGCAAGACGGAAGTTGGCTAGGTCATTTCCGACTGAGAGGACGAGAAGAAATCTGGACGCTTCCAAAAGCGTTCATAGCACTCCGTGCACAGCCAGTCGTGGCCGTTGGTGTAGCCCGATCCGTGCTCGTCCTCGGCCTCAAATAGCTCCCAGCGACAGACGAAGCAGTGGTCCTTTTTCCAGCCATCTTTGACTAGAAGGAAATTTGCCTCGTCCTGAGCGAGCGAGAGGTCGAAGGAGCAGGTCCCGTCTTGGCGGCGGATTACGACGTCCCGCGGCTTCCACGTTGCTTTATGCCAATACCAGTTGTAGGCGCGAGTCAGATTGATGGCGTCGCGAATGTAGTCAACATTCCAGCGCGCGCCATGAATTTCCACGGTCTCGCCGGAAAGATGTCGAAATCCGTAGTCGTAAAACGAAGCCCGCTGGAAGGACCATGGCCTCGGCTGAGTTCGTTCGGCATAATGTTCGCGAATTGCTGCGGGATCAGCGCCGGCTTCGAGCAGCAATTGTGATGCGAGACTTTCCCTTTCTTCGATAAGGCCGAGGAGCAGGTGCTCGGTCCCGATATGTTTATTCGCCAGGCGCCCTGCTTCGTCGGCAGCCCGCTTGAGGACGCGCCCGGCGGACTTTGACAAGGGCATGTCCACTGCTGTGGATAAGGGTGGGAGCTTCACAAAAGCGGTATCAATCTTCTGACGAATATCTTCGGCGTTCTGTTTGGGAGTCCATCGCTGCAAGGTCTTGTCTTCGCGTAGAAGCCCGAGCAATAGGTGTTCTGTGTCAATCTCATGCGAGCCATATTGGCTTGCCTCATAACGCGCGAAGAAGACCACCCGCCTCGCTTTTTCGGTGTAGCGCTCAAACATCGCTTACTCCTCAGCGTCCTCGGCGAACGTTTTCTCTGGACCTCCGCGGTAAAAGCCATTAACCGCAGAGTGCGCCGAGAATTCGCCGGTGACGCAGAGAAAATTGAACCTACGCCGCAGCCTTCCGATTGCTACGCTTCCAATACAAATATCCCGGAATCCCTATTAGCACGATTGCCGTTCCCCAGAAGGCTTCGGTCGGACGCGTAATGATCGTATTCAACGTCCACGCCGCGCCGATCAGAACGTAGATCGCGGGCAACCACGGATATCCGGTGCAGCGATACGGCCGGGGAATTTCGGGACGTTTCCAGCGCAGCAGAAACATGCCGATCACAGTCAGAGTGTAGGAGAGCACCATTCCATAGATCACGTAGGTGTAGAGCTGGTCGTAGCGTCCGCTGATGGTCAAGGCTGCCGACCACAAGCCCTGGCCGATGAGGCTGAAGGCTGGCGTCCTCCACTTCGGATGAATCAGCGCCATGCGCTTGAAGAAAACGCCATCCTGGGCCATGGCCATGTAGACGCGTGCTCCCGTCAGGGTGCAGGTGGCCGCCGCGCTGAAGCAGGCAACGGCAATCATCAGCGACAGCCATTGCGCCACTCGCGGCGAAAATAAAATCGTTGCGGCGTCGTGCACGATCGTCTCGTGCGCGGCGATCTCCTTCAGCGGCATCGCGTAGACGTACGTAAGGTTCATCGCCACATAGATCACTCCGATCACGAGCACGCCTAAGAACATCGCCAGCGGTACCGTGCGCCGCGGATTCTTCACCTCGCCCGAAACCCAGGTGATATAGACCCATCCATCGTAGGCCCAGAACACCGCGATCAATCCCACGCCCAGCGCGGAAATCAGATGAGTTGGGCTGAGGCCCAGATTCAGAGGTGTTCCGTGCGCGCTGAAGTTTGACCAATTCCCCTTCCCGACCAGAAATCCTAAGACCACGAATCCCGCCATCGCGGTGAATTTTGTCCAGGTGGAAACGTTCTGCAGCAGCGCGCCCCAACGCAGCCCGACGACATTCACGAAAGTAAGAATTGCAATCAGCAGCAATCCGAACAGATGAGCGTGAGTGACCGCGATGCCGAAAATCGAAAACGCGATCTTCTGCTGCGAGACAAATGGGACGACATTTCCGACATAGGCCGCCGACGCGACTGAAAGAGCGGCGATCGTTCCGCCGTTAGCCACGGCGAACAGCATCCAGCCGTAGAGGAACGCGATCAGGTCGCCGTAAGCCTCGCGTAGATAGATGTACTGGCCGCCGGAGTCGGGGAACATCGATCCCAGTTCGGCGAAGGCGAAGCAGGCGCACAGAGATATCAACCCCCCCAGCACCCACACCAGCAAAAACAGCGCGGGATGTGGCAAGGGAGTCGCAATATCTTTTGCGGTTAGAAAAATGGACGATCCGATGACGCCGCTGACCAATAGCAACACGGAGTCGAGCAAGCCAAGGCCGCGGACCAGAGTCGGCTTTGATTCGGAGTTCTGTTCAGGAGAAGTTGGCGAAGGGGCGGACAAGACCGGAGTGGGTTCCATTTATCCGATACCGAGTTCGTCTGGGGATTCGAGCGGCGTGCCGCAACGCCTGCAGATGACGGCCGAACAATCGCCGCAGGTCAGCGGATCAGTAACCTCCTGCGCGCAATTCGGGCAATAGAGCGGTGCGGGCTCGGGCGGCGGATCCTGCGGGCGGGTGACCATGAGCAAGGAACTGTAGCACATGCCCGGCCTTTTCTGGCGGTTGAATGTCTTCGGAGTCCTTCCTGCCCTTGGCGGTTATAGAATCAAAATCAGGAACCACGAAGGACACGAAGTCTCACAAAGGAACCATGTCCGACAAATCCCCCACTCCCGATGACAAGCTGCAACAGGAATTCAACCGCTGGGCCGCTGCCGGCGAAGGCGAGAAGATGGAGCGCCATCATCTCGACATCACTGAGAAGACGATCCAGTTGATGAATCTGCGGCCGGGCGAGCGCGTGCTCGATCTCGGCTGCGGGTCGGGCTGGGCAACGCGCCTGTTGGCCCGACTCGTCGGCGAGGGCCCAGAAGGATTCGGTCAAGTTGTCGGAGTCGACGTATCGGACGAGATGGTGCGCAAGGCCCGCGAGGCTTCGAAAGACTTCGAGAACATTCTCTACGTCTGGGGATCGGCGCAGCAGATTCCGTGGGAAGAGAACTTCTTCGATAAAGTGCTGTCCGTCGAGTCTTTCTACTACTATCCCGACCAGGATCGCGCGCTGATGGAATTATTCCGCGTCCTGGCGCCGCGAGGCAGATTGTTCATCCTTATCAATCTCTACAAAGATAATCAGTACTCGCTGCAGTGGGTGCACAAATTGAAAGTACCGGTGCACGTGCGCTCGGCGGAGGAATATGTGGATCTGCTGAAGAAGCACGCTTTCGAAAACGTCGAGGCCCGCCGAATTCCTGACGACACGCCCACGCCAGACGATTACAAGACGACATCCTTCAGTAGTCTTGATGATCTGCGCGCCTTCAAGCGCGAGGGCGCGTTGTTGCTGATGGCATCCAAGCCGGATCTGCGCACGCCTGCCCCGGGATACACGATTTACTAGGGTCAGGGATCAGGGGCCAGAGGTCAGAAGACAGGAGCAACTTGCGTGCCTAACCCCTCACCCCTGAGGCTCTAACTCCTGCTTTTAGATTTCGCTGTCATCATCGTCATCTTTGTCTTGATGACT
>Ga0335077_10011973_pt1 | contig 10839 bp, 6 predicted proteins | sample Lox_Sample_31_FD_207151 | JGI IMG/M metagenome (GOLD analysis project Ga0335077, IMG submission 207151) | Soil microbial communities from Loxahatchee National Wildlife Refuge, Florida, United States - Lox_Sample_3.1 | ecosystem: Environmental > Terrestrial > Soil > Wetlands | place: USA: Florida...
AACTCCTTCGACCCGGACGGTGTGGTCAGCAGCAGCTCGAGTTCGCCAGTGCGCCGCGCCTCGACAAAATACCGGCTAGCGGCCCAGGCAAACATGGCGCTTCCGAAGGCTGAAAATACCACACCCGACGTCCATACCACCGTCATGAGCGCGCGAAAAACAAACAAATGGAGCCCAAACTGCACAGGCCCGGCCAATGCCCCTGCCCAAAGGATCATTCGCGTGCCGCGTTGACGCTGAAGCAACCAGACAATTGGGTTTGCGTCGTCGTCCAACGGTCGTGGTAGCGGAGTCGCCCCAGCTTCGATCTCGACCTCTCCAGCGGGGGCAGGGACGTGAGGAGCCCAGGAACACGATAACCATGGGCCATCGGGCTCGATCTCGTGTTCTCGAGCAGGCTCCGGCATGGGAACAGTCGCCTCTCCTCCCTCCTCCCGCCAAGCGCGCTGCAGTCGGAAGCCCGCGCTGACCACCAGCGCCCACGCCGTCGCCTGGACGAGCACTAAAGAGATCCAGAACTGCCCGGGCCAGGCCTTATAACTGGAGTCCTGGGCACTGATTAGAGTCATGAGCGGGCTGAGTAGCCCAAGGGTAGCGCCGGCCGGCCCGAAAGGCGCGAAACCAACGCCCAGCACGCCAGGGACCACCACGATGACTGCGAGGACCAGGAGGGCCTTGCGTGCCGTCCTGAACCATTCCCGGCCACCGGCGGACGCCCACAAACCTCCGGCCAGAGCCAAGAAGAGCGTATCAGGCAACACCAGGCCTTTGCGGAACACCTCCCCGCCCGTCACGCCCCCGGCTAAGACAGGTATCATCAGCATTGGCAGAAACGCCACCAGCGCGCATAAGCTGCTCAGTCCCGCCGAGCCCAGCTTCCCAACCACCACATCGAAAGCCCTGACTCGGGTGACCAGCAGCAAACCCAGTGTTCCCTCGCGGCGTTCGGAACTGATGACATCGGCAGTCAAAAGGCAGGCAGCGCAACTCACGACGACCCCCGCGGTAACAACCGCGTTCAGGAGATTCCGGCCTATCCCAGCCGGGGCGCCCAGCGGCCAGCGCCACGGCAACAGGGGCAGCCAAACCAGCGCTCCCGCCAGCCCCACCCCGAAGCGCGACCAGTATGTCGCCCGGCTTCGCGCCCGAACGCGCAATTCCCGCTCAAGGATGGGCAAGACCGTCATGCGTTTAGCGCAACTAGAGTTGCAGGTTCAGGTGCCTTGAAGTGCCGCCGGTATCCTGTCTCCGCCCCAGCCACCCAATAACGCAGGCCGCGCTCAAGCCCTGCTCGTGCCTTTGCACTGACAACCAGGTCAGTCACAATCCCCGCCATGAACCACAGCGCAAAAGTCACAGCCAGCCCACCTTCCGAGGGATGGAACGTCCTGACCATTTCCAGGAACACCAGCATGAAAACTCCTGCCCATGGCACGAGCATCACGCGCCCCAAAGTCCCCAGGACGGCCCGGTGGTGCCTGCGGGCACGCAAAGCCATCCATACGCCCACGGTCTGGAGGGCGCCGAAATCCGCGAAGAGCACGACAACACCTCCCAGGAACAGTTCCAGGAAGATAGCCTGATCTTTCGGGCTCATTGACAGTTGCCTCGGCCGCGCCAGCACCGCCAGGCACATGGCGGCGTTGACGAGCAGCAAGACCCTCTGCAAGCCCTGCGAACGGCTTCTGAGCGCCCGCTTCTGGCCGGAGAGAATCTGGGCCTCAGGCAGCGGTGTTACCAGCAGCAACTCCAGGGCGCCGCTTCTTCGATCTTCACTCAACTGCCGTGTGGCCTCCAACGCGACCAGGTACTTGCCAACCACATGGACTGCATACGCGCTGAACAAGCAGACCACGAATGCCTGCTTGGCGTCATCGAGGATCAGCGAAGGCACCAGGAAACACAACCAAAGCACAAAGATCAGCCCGAGGAAGAGTTGCGCGAGCAAGTCGGAGGATCTCGCCCGGCTTGCCAACCACAGGCAGGGATCGGTACCGGGTGATCGCGATAGTCGTGCCTGTCCAGAAAACAAAGCAACTGAGCTTTGATCGCTTGTCTTGGCCAGGGCGTGGCTGGGAGGGGCGCCGTCGGCCTTTTGCTGCCAGGCACGAGGTAGCCACGCCGCCGCCAGGACGAGCAGGCCCAGGCTGAGCCCGGCGACCGTCAGCAGCGACATCCAGAAATCGCACGGACCACTGCTGACACGGTAATTGGAATCGAGGGCGGCGACGAAGGCACAGACCGGACTCGGCCACACCACCACTCCGGGAGGCCAGATATGGAACATAACAAATCCCAACCACCGCAAGGCTGGAGGCAGGCCAGCCATCACCACCAACCCTAGTAAGGTGCCGGCCATTGCTTCGCGCGCCTCGCGCACCGCGGCTGAGAAGAACATCCCGATACTCAAGGAGAGAAATAGAGTCGCCACCAACACCAACACGACGCGCCAGAACTCGCCCACTGTCACCCCCCCCATCAACAACGGCAAAGCCAGCACCGGCAACATCGCCAACAGTCCATAAACGGAATGCACTGAAGTCGCTGCCAGCTTACCCAGCACCACATCGTAACCCCGCAAATCAGTCAGGAACAGCAGGCCGAGAGTTCCCTCTCTCTTCTCCTCGCTCAGGCAGTCCGCGGTGAGGAAAACCCCTGCGAACAGGCAGCAGCCTAAGGCCAGAATCACGAGCGCCACGAAGAGCGTCTTGCTAAGCTCTGCTGCCGCCAATCCGCGGTTGACAGCGATCAGCAGCAGCCAGACAGCCAGCATCCCCATCGCTGCGAACCATCGAGTCCGCCAGACCCCCGGACGCCGCGCCGCCACTCGCAGTTCGCGCTCCACGATGGGCAGAAAGGTCATGGAAGCCCCAATCGGCAATCGGCAATCGGCAATCAGCCCCCCGCCCTGCCTATCGCCAATCACGCATCACGCATCACGCATCACGTTTCACGTTTCACGCATCACTGCGTCTCCCCCCTCGTCACACGCATGAACACCTCCTCCAGCCCGATCTCATCCTCGCGCAATTCGAGGAGCTTCGCGCCGCCGCGCACCAGAATGTCAGCGACAATGCTGTGCTCGACATCAGGCCCTGCCAGCGTCACCTTGATCTCGCTATCCACGGCAGCCACCTCCGCAATCTCCTTTCGTGCCTTGAGCAGCTCAATGGCTTGGGTTTGATCGCTCGAAACGCGCGCCCAGACGACCTGGCCCTGCGAGACCTGGTCGCGCACCCCTTGCACCGCGCCGCTATAAATCAGCCGCCCCTTCTCGATAATGGCCACCCGGTTGCACAGAGTCTGCAGTTCGCTCAGGATGTGCGACGAGATGATGATGGTCTTGCCCAGGCGCTGAAGCTCTTGCAGGATGGCCATCATCTCGATGCGCGCCCGCGGGTCAAGGCCGCTGGCAGGCTCGTCCAGCAGCAGAAGCTGCGGGTCGTGAATCAACACCCGCGCCAGGCCAAGCCGCTGTTGCATGCCCCGGCTCAGCGCGCCGATGAGTGACCCTTTCTTTTCCGTCAGCCCCACCAGTTCCAGCACATCGTTTACCGTCTTCTCACGCTGCGCGGTTGGAATCTTGTAGCACGCCCCGAAGAAATCCAGGTACTCAGTCACCTCCATGTCCTTATAGACGCCGAAGAAATCCGGCATGTAACCAATCACATGGCGCACCGCGTCGGCCTCCGTGACCACGTCGCGGCCCAAGATCTTCGCCGTGCCCGACGAAGGCGCCAGGAAAGTCGCCAGGATGCGCAGCGTGGTAGTCTTGCCGGCGCCGTTCGATCCTATGAAGCCGAACAGGTCGCCTTTATTGACCGTGAGGTCCAGCCTGTAAACGGCGGCGATGCTGCCATACATTCGCGTCAGGCCGAACGTTTGAACAGCCGGAATTGGCGGTGCAGAGTTGTCAGACATACGTTTTGTTCAGTCCAAAGTCCAAAGTCCAAAGTCCAAAGTCATTGCCCATCAACGGTACTTGCAGCCACGGAGGTTTGATTCACGGAGATAGGTCATGAAACCCGAGAGCAACCGGCCCACCTCATTGGCTTGGCCATAAAGCTGATCGAAACTGGACTGAGTGATATAGTCCTGGTCGAGGGCCACGTACAAATGCGACTTCACCTCGCCGCAGGAGCCCTTAGAATTGGAGAGAAACTGAATGAACTCCTTATCGCCCCCGCGCTCAAAGCCTTCCGCAACATTGGCCATGGTAGAAACCGAGGCCCGCTGGATTTGGTCTTTCAGCCCGTAGTCTTTCCCGAACGCACCCACTCGGGTGCATTGGTAAACTTCCTTAGTTAGCAAGCGGGCCTTCTGCCAAGCAATGATGTCCTCGAACTTCTCTATCCTATTCATAGCGTCGCCTTAGATTCCTTGCGTTACGGGTTGGCCCTAACCTCCGGGCCTTAGACTTTGGACTTTGGACTTTGGACTTTGGGCTTTGGACTCAAGACTTTAGACCTTAGACTTTAGACTCCGAACCGGCACCGCCACCCGCCACAACGTATTCGCCTGACTCCGCCGCGGAGAGAAGTGGCGCAACGTCTTTACCGGCGAATAGTCTGGTGTCCAAGCGAGAAGCACCGCGTTCCCATGCGCCACCACGGATGACAAATCCAGGCCGGGGGGCGCCATAAAACGCGACATCGAATCCTGCTGACCGCCCAGATAGGAGAGGAACGAAGCGGCCATGCTGGCGTTCGGCAAATCATCAATTCGTCCGCTTTCCTCCCCGGCGAAAGTCCTCTGCCGCGCCCGCACAGCCCCATGAAAACTTGCGCCCTGTTGTGCAACGAACGTCCTCAAGGGTATCCCCTGGTCCCTGGCCACCGTGAAGGTCTTGGTTGCCCGGGGCGCGATTTCACCGAGAGTCATAATACGGTCCTCGATGACAATGTGCACCTGGGCCAGCTTCTGACCGGTCCGGTTATCAACCGTCACCTGCCATTGCCCGCCCTGCGGAACAACCGAGAAGCTCAGCGGCACGGGCGCCGGCTGCCACCAATCGCTCACAAATAGTTGGCTGGTCCAGACCGGCACGAATATCTCCGCTTTAAACGACCCGTCCCCCTGCTGCCGAAAGGTCGCCTTTTCGCCCGGCTGCACGGCGCTCATGGTGCCGGCAAACTCGCTCCGCAACGTCGCGAACTCCTCCTGCCCTTCCAAAGCATATCGTTGGTTGGACGGCGAATAGACCGACGCATAGGTCTGGCCGCGTAATTCGGCCTCGTCCCCCTTCAACAGCACATCCACCAGGTGGAGCTCGTTCCATTCCGACTCCCCCGCGCGCAACTTGTAGCCAATAACATAAATCAGCAGTGAGAACAGCACCACATAGCAGGGAAATGTGATCCAGGTGAGCATCGGCCGGTTGATCCGCTTGAGCCAGTACTGATCCAGCGGGCCGATTACGACCAGGTACACGATCAGCAGCACCAGCAGCCACTTCACCGGCAGTTTGTGAACCTGCCGCGTGTCAATCATCGCCCCGAAAATACCGTCGCTGCTCCAGCCGCCCTGCTGACGGTAAGTAGCCGAGACGTACCAGTCCCCAGGCACCTCCGCCAGTTTGGCCCAAAAGGTCGGAAGATTCCTCCACGACCGGAAGGGCTCGCGTTCCGGGCTGAACAGCAGCAGCGTGACCCGCCCGCTTCCACGATTGGCGGTGACGATTAGGGGTTTGTCCCCCACCGCCACCACTGTCTGCCCGTCCCGCACGTCACCTACAGCCACCTGCATAGCCGCCGACTCGAAGGCTGGGTCAGGCGGCAGATCGCGGAAAGGTTCGGCGGCACTGATGCCAGTTTGCATTGGGGACTCGGGTGGCTGATTGGGTCTGGGCCCCCCCGGCCCCTGGAGGCCGTAGCGCCGCCTGAACGTCGCAGCGGCCGACGGTTCAAATTGAGACGGCACCGCCCGATTTGTCACCCAGGTCGCACCGCGAAGCCAATCCTCCAATTCCGAATGTTCCTGCAACGTCTGGATGTCCTTGAGCTCGCAAGGCAGCACCGCCCGCAACCACGGCGTCGCGCCGATATCTGAGATCTGTTCGACGGCGACGATCAAGTGGCCCCCACCATGCAACCAGGCGAGGAGGGCGTTTACTTGGCCTACCTTAAGGTCGAGTGCTTTCTCGGAGTTCAGGTACAGGCATTTCATCCCTTCCAGCACCACCGGGTTATCCGGGAAAATGGAAGGCAGCAGCCGCGCCGCCGCCGGCTGCAATGCCGCGTCCTGTGGCAGAATTGGCCGGAACGTCGGTGTCCCGGCTGGCGTCCGCACCAGGGCGCCTGTCAGCGGTGTAGTCGAGGCGATCTGCCGCCGGGTCTGGACGCCAATCTGTTCCGCCCGCGCCTTGCCGCGCTCATCCAGCAACCGTATGTCCCAGGTGCCAAAGCTACGGCTGGAGGCAAATACTGGAATAGTGAACCGCTTGCGCGTTCCGGTCGGCAGCTCCACCACCGCCTGCCGCGTCTGGTCCTGGTTGAATTTCCCGGCATCAACCTCCACTGTGCCAACGAACGCCGGGCCGTCGTTCTTGATCTCGCACACCACCGGAAACCAGCTCGCCTGGGGCACAATCCCGTCATAGCCGAGGAAGACATCGAACTGGATCGCCGCCTGTGACGTGAGCGCACCCCCGGCGAACCCCAGCACCCACCAAACAGCGAGCAAACCCCTCCACTTCGCAGCTCTCCGCTCTAATCGGAGCCTTGATTCAGAATACCCTGCCATGGATTGATCGGGACAAAATCGAGACGGCTACCACTCTATAAGCAGACCCCGCCCGTTAGGCAATGTTCAATTCGCGGGCATTCGTTGGAGTGTTGGAGTGTTGGAGTAATGGAGTAATGGAGTGATGGGGTGACCTAGGCTCAATACTCCAACACTCCAATACTCCGGCACTCCAGCACTCCCTCACGCCATCCCTCCGCTCCCCGCCCCGGCCCGGTTGGCATCCCCCGCCGGCCTAAATCGTCAGTATCCCGCCCTGGCTGGCGTTGCTGACTAATTTCTGGTAGCGGGCCAGCCAACCGGTCAGCTCACGCTTCACGGGCTGCCACGTCTGCTTGCGTTGCGCCAGCTCCGCTTCAGGAACCACTATGTCAATGCGGCGGCTGGGGAAGTCAATGCGCACCCGATCGCCGTTACGCAGCAGGCCGATCGGCCCGCCTTCCTCCGCTTCGGGCGAGACATGACCAATGCAAGCGCCCGCGGTCCCGCCGCTAAAACGGCCATCAGTGACGAGGGCAACCTTGTCTCCCAGGCCCATCCCCGATATGTAGCTGGTCGGCGAGAGCATTTCCTGCATGCCTGGGCCGCCCCGCGGTCCCTCGTTGCGGATGACCACCACGTCGCCCGCCTTGACCTTGCCCCCGAGGATGCCTTCGCAGGCTTCTTCCTGGCTTTCGAAGATCACACAGGGGCCTTCGAAGACGAAGCCGGGGCCGCAGGCCTTCTTGAACTCCTCGCTGATGCCGGCGGTCTTGACTACGCTGCCATCAGGCGCAAGCTGGCCGTAGAGAATGGCCAACCCGCCGTCTGCCGTGTAGGCGGTGTCCTTGGTGCGGATACAGTCCTGCGAGTTGAACATGAAGGCCGAGTCATACGGCATTAAGCCGCTGGGCTGGGCCTCCTTGATCTGCGCGGGCCGGTAGTCGTGGTAGAGCTTGTGGATTTGCCACCCGCGCAGCCGGCCGGTGCGCAGCAGGCAGTGCACGTGCTTTTCGCCGCCCTTCGCGTATTGCCATATCACTAGCAATGGAGTCCCTTTCAGTTCGCCCAGCTCGGCGCGCAGTAGTCCTTTGCTCTCCGGGAACGCCTCCTTCAACCCGGCTTCGATGGCCGCAGGGCCCTTCCAGGTTAAGGTTTCGTTGACCTGCAACTCCCCATGCTCGTCGAACAGCGCCGCGATGGTGCCTGCATCGCACGCATTGAACGCCGCAGCGAAGCGCCAAAGCGTGATGGCGCGCACGTCACCGGGAAAGAACAGCAACGGCTTGGGAGCGAGGTTGCCGCTGGCAGTGCGGGCCGCCGGTCCGAGCTTGTCATTTGGGTCGAGCACCAGCGCCGAGCAGCCCGCCACGCGCGCGGTCTTCGCCCACGCGGTGCATTTCTCCGAGCGCACGTCCCACTCGTCTATGTTCTCGCCGATGGTCTTGCCGGTCACGGTCTTGCACGTGAGGGTGAGCGCGTCCATGCGCTTAAGTTCACCCAGGATGGTGTGAATGCCGCCCGCCCGATGCACGTCCTGCACGTGGTAAGCCGAGGAAGGCGACACTTTGCACAGGCACGGCACGCGGCGCGAGACGTCGTCAATGCGCTTGATATCGTAAGGGATCCCCGCCTCGCGCGCGATGGCCAGTGTGTGGAGGATGGTATTGGTCGAGCCGCCCATCGCGACATCGAGCGCGATGGCATTATCGAACGCCTCCACCGTGGCGATGTCGCGCGGCTTGAGATCCGCCTCGACCAGCTTCACGATGGCACGCGCAGCGCGCTCATAGAGAGCCTCGCGTTCCTTGGAGACTGCCAGGATGGTGCCGTTCCCGGGCAGCGCCATGCCGAGCGCTTCACAGAGGCAGTTCATTGAGTTGGCGGTGAACATGCCCGAACACGAGCCGCACGTAGGGCAGGCGCTCTGTTCGAGCTTCTTCAGATCTTCCGCCGTAATCTTGCCCGCCTGCAACTCCCCTACCCCTTTGAACACCGAAATCAGGTCGGACTTCTGCACTGCCGGCCGGAGGTGCGCCGGGAGGTCCCCCTCGGCGGCCTGTTGCGCGACGCCTGCTGCCATCGGGCCGCCGCTGACGAAAACCGTCGGGATGTTCAGGCGCATGGAGGCCATAAGCATCCCCGGCACAATCTTGTCGCAGTTCGGAATACAGACCATCCCGTCAAAGCAATGCGCGCGGACCATAGACTCCACGCAGTCGGCGATCAACTCGCGCGAAGGCAGTGAATACTTCATGCCGCCATGGCCCATGGCGATGCCGTCGTCCACCCCGATGGTGTTGAAGATGAACGGCACGCCGCCCGCCTGGCGGACGAGACGCTTGACCAGCATGCCGACCTCATTCAGGTGGGCATGGCCGGGGATGCAGTCAGTATAGGAGTTACAGATGGCGATAAACGGCTTGTCCCAGTCCGCCTCAGATTCAATGGACCCGGTAGCCCGCAGCAGCGAGCGGTGCGGGGCACGTTCAAAGCCTTTCTTGATGGTGTCAGAGCGCATAATTGTCAATTGCCAGATTCTATGATCGTTGGCCCAAAAGCCGGCCCAAAGTAGCAGGACGGGGCGCGCTTGTCACGCGCGGGAATCTTCATCCGTTAAAACACGCTGAAATGCTCAAATGGGCTTAGTCGGTGCGGGATCGTTCAAGCGCCATTTCCTTCAGGTAAGCCACCACATTGGCGATGTCCTCGTCCGAGAACGTTTCGGGTCCGAAGCCCGGCATTCTGCTGCCTTCCCAGGATCGAATGGACTTCGGATTGCGGATATACCGGGGCAGGACCGATTCCTTGAAATACTCCGTCGGATTGAGCGGCAGGTTCAAATCCGGCCCCACCTTCGATGCTCCTTCCTGGTTAAGGGTATGGCACGCCAGACAGGTCTGTTGAAACAGCTTCAGCCCCCGGGCGACTCGGGCATCATTCTGATGCTTCGGAAAGATCCTGGGATAGAGATCCTGAAGCCGGCCTTTGACCTCGAACGCCGCGATCTGGTAAGGCCACTCTTCCTGCAGGATGCCGGACAGTTCCGGTTTCAGCCACACCAGGTAAAAGGGCCCCGCAGATCCGGAGGAGGGCTTGAGCGGCAGATCGGGCCATTTGGACTTGGGATTCTCAATCGCGATATAGGCAATCGAGTGGCCCGGGCCGGTGCGCATGATCCGCTCCTTCGAAATGGAGGCGACAAATCCATCCAGGCAGCGAACCTGCATAACCTCGTCGTCACGGAGATTCGTTTCCGCGAAGAGCGCGGCAGCGCCGATGGCCTGGTAGTGCATCTCCCGGCCGCCGTAGGCTGGGTCATCCTTCACGGTGATGCTTTCAATCTCCGGTCGTTTCAGCAGCTCGGCTGGGGCATAGCTTTTCGCGCCAACTTTCAGGGTGGCCTCCGTCTGCGCCGCAGCCATTGAACAACACAAGTGGCAGATTGAATAAATATATACGGCTCTCATTCGGGCAAACCTACCCCAGGAATGCAAGAACCCCAAAGCCTCGACTCGGAGGTTTGTGGTGGCTTCCCTTCGAGTGTGCTTTAACCTCGGACCATGAACTCCGTTGATATCCAACACAGTTGTCTGGCGAGCTCTTTCCCCGCCAACGGCTTTGCGGGGTCTTCAAATTCAGAAAAGGCCTTGGCAGCATGAGAGGGCGATTCTATCCGCTCATCCGAGACCTTCACTTGTACCTTGGGCTTTTCATCAGCCCATTTGTGCTCGTCTTTGCCGTCAGCGTGTTTTTCCTGGTCCACTCCTGGCGGCCGGGGATCGCTTCAGCAACCTCTGCCACACGCGTTGTATCGGACTTGCCGCTTCCAGGAGACTGGCAGAAGCTTTCGGGACGACCGCTCATTAATGCGCTTAAACCAACGCTTGAAAGGGCGGGTGTCCGCGGTGAGGTCGGATTCGTCCAGCACAGGGTCAAAGAGGAGAAGCTGATCATACCCGTGATGATCCCCGGACGCGAGACGACGGTGAGCCTCAAGATCGCCAGCGGTGAAGCGACCATTGTGACCCGTGAGACAGGTCTGGCAGACGCCCTGGTGACCCTGCATAAATCTCCGGGTCAACATGGGCCCAATATCCGGATGAATTGGTTCTATAT
>Ga0335077_10011976_pt1 | contig 10838 bp, 8 predicted proteins | sample Lox_Sample_31_FD_207151 | JGI IMG/M metagenome (GOLD analysis project Ga0335077, IMG submission 207151) | Soil microbial communities from Loxahatchee National Wildlife Refuge, Florida, United States - Lox_Sample_3.1 | ecosystem: Environmental > Terrestrial > Soil > Wetlands | place: USA: Florida...
AGACCCGATCGTCTACTCGCTAGACGGTTCAGAAGTCGCCTTGCGGACCGAAACAGCGTGCCGGATTTTCGCTTCGCTAGTTGACGAAAAGGCGACATGCGAAGGAGTAGGATGAATCAGCTTTTGCAAAACGTGCCATCCTTGGCCGCCAGGGCCCAGCAACAAATCCGGACCGTGGCGTTGATCGGACCTCCCAACTCCGGCAAAACCACTTTGTTCAACCGACTGACCAACCTCCGGCAGAAGGTTGGCAACTACCCCGGAATCACAGTTGAGCAACACACGGGCGTGATGGCTCTGCCGGATCGAGAAATCACTGTTGTTGATCTGCCCGGAGTGTACAGCCTCAATCCGTACTCGGAAGACGAACGCATCGCGGTCGGCGTGTTAAACGGCAACATGGACGGGGTTCCACGACCAGAAGCCGTCTTGCTAGTACTCGATGCTACCAATCTCACCCGTCACCTCTCGCTCGCCGCACCCGTGATTGCTCTCGGGCTTCCCACACTGGCTTTGCTCAACATGGGAGATCTCTTGGCCAAGCGCAGCGGCTCAATCGACGCAGTGAAACTAGCGGGCGACCTGGGTATCCCAGTCGCCATCGTCAGCGCGACGATGGGGACCGGCCTCGATGCCGTAGGCCGCTTCCTGCAGCGGGCAAACTTACCGATTCAGTCGCCGCTGCCGATTGTCCAAGACGTCCGGGAATGCCGAAAGTGGGCTGCCCGGGTCGCCAGCGAATCGGATTATCGTCCTCCACTCCCGCCAGCGTGGACTCGCCGCTTCGATGACATTTTTCTTCATAAAGTCTGGGGGCCGCTCGTCTTCATGATCGTCGTGGGGGCCGTCTTCCAAACGGTGTTTGGCCTGGGCCAACCGCTCAGCAATGCCTTGCAGAACCTGCTGTCGGGAATGGGACAAAAAACCGCGCCGTTCATCGTAAACGGTTCTCTTCGATCATTATTATTGGATGGCATCTGGAAGGGCGTCAGCTCGGTTCTGGTTTTCCTGCCCCAAATTCTCGTCCTCTTCCTCTTTATTGGCCTGCTTGAAGACTCGGGTTATCTCGCGCGGGCTGCCCTCATTGCCGACCGCACGATGTCGTTGGTTGGCCTAAGCGGAAAGGCCTTCATCCCGCTGCTATCTGCTTACGCATGCGCAGTGCCAGCAATCATGGCAAGCCGTACGATCGAGAACAAGCGCGACCGTCTGGCGACGATCCTGATTGCTCCGTTCATGACCTGCTCGGCGCGGCTGCCCATCTATACACTCCTGATTGCCGCTTTCATTCCCGAACGCCCGGTTCTCGGAGTCTTCCTGGGATCACGCGCACTCGCCATGCTGTTGCTCTATGTGCTCGGTTTCGCCGCTGCGATCGGAACGGCGAAGGTTCTGAAATCGTCAGTCCTCAAGTCGACTCCAGCACCATTCGTTCTGGAACTCCCGGAATACCGCTGGCCGACGTTTCGTTCAGTCGGCTTGCGCCTGATGGATCGAGGCCGCGTGTTCGTGCAGCAGGCCGGAACAGTGATTCTCTGCGTGTCGCTGTTAGTGTGGGGGCTGACCAACCTTCCGCTCCATCATGGTCACCCGCCGGAGTTAGAAGCCAGCGTGGTGGCTCATGTCGGTCACTTCATCGAACCGGCCATCCGCCCGCTCGGGTTCAACTGGAAGATCGGAGTCGGGCTTCTGACTTCGGTTGTGGCCCGCGAGGTTATTGTGGGAACTCTCGGAACGCTTTATGGACGGGATCCGCAAACACAGTCCCTTTCGCTTCAAGCAGCCCTTCACCACGACCTGACATTCTCAGGAGCGATGGCACTCCTGGTGTTTTTTGCCTTCGCGATGCAGTGCACCTCGACGCTGGCCGTCGTGCGTCGCGAAACCAATAGCTGGAAATGGCCCATTATCCAGTTCGTGTATATGACCGGTCTAGCCTTCGTCGCAGCCTTGATTGTCAATCACACACTCTCCGTCCTGAATTAGAGCGTTACGGGTTAAGACCAAAAATCGGCGGCCCGGCCGGCACCGCCACCCACGCCTAGAAGGACTGCGAGACCCTTACTTCGGACGCATGCCCCCGTCTTGATCGGATATTCCAGCACACAATGGAAGGATGTGACACAGGATTTCCGCTTTTATGTGGATGACAGCGATCGGGGTATGATTCGCGACAATGGCAAGCCGACGGAATGGTATCCGCACAATGTAACCCGCGAATTTCACACCGATGAAGACTACGCGGTGGTTTCGCGGGCCTTTCTTCCACAGACTCACTCGATGCTGATCCTGATCAGCGGCTGCACGCAATATGGGACCGAGGGGGCAGCCGACCTGATGACGAATTCTGAACTCCTGGCCGCCGCGTTGCGCGAAGCTCCGGCCGGATGGCAGCACAAGAATCTGCAGCTGGTGTTGCGCATGCAGGTGATTGCGAACGCTCCCGCCTCACCCAAAGTAGTTGCCGCCCATTTCTGGTAGCCATTCGCGGCAAACGGTGAGCACGGGATGTTCGATTGAACGCGGTCGAGCGCCGCTTGACCGATAACTTCTGCCAGCCCATCTACCACCCTCACTTTCTCCGGTCGGGAGCGTTGCCCTGGTCGCAAATCGTTACAGGAGGCGCTCCAGATGAAAATCACTTCACAAAGTCGCGAACAGGCACGATGGGTGTACACTTGGCCCGTTTTCGCGGTCTAATGAGGAGATTCGTGATGAAACAGTCCAGATACGTGCACGTGATTTCTCTTTTTGCTCTTTTGCTGGTGTGTTACCTGCGGCCACTTCAAGCCTTGTCCCAGGAGCCTGTCACTGTTGGGGAAGCAGGGATCGCCCGGCAGCCGCACGTTCATTTCAGCTCCACCCTGCACAGCGAAGACGGCAAGCCCTTGGCCGGGTTCCATCTGCTCACGTTTTACATCCACGCCACTGAAGACCGCCGCGGCGATCCTCTCTGGACCGAAACTCTCCCCGTGCAAAGCGACGAGGATGGAAACTACACCGTGGACCTGATGACCTCTGCTTCCGCCGGCGTTGCCGATGTTCTCGATGCCCATCCGCTTCTTTACGTCAGGGCCAGCATTCCGGGTTCTTCGTCGTTTTCCGAGGCCCACGTCATCACCACCATCCCCCAAGCCATCTACCAGGACTGCAACCTGGACGGGGAAAGCTGCAGCGGGCCTGCCGGTGACACGGCCACCAGCCAGCTTGACAAAATCGCCGCCGCCAACTTTTCTGTAGTGCTCAACTACAGCGTTTTCTGGGGAACCAAAGAAGAGCTTCTGGCCTATGCCACCCACGCCAACTCGCGCCATCTGAAAATCATGTGGACTTTCAATGACCCGGATTTCGCCAAGTATTCCGGCAAGAGCGGCAAATATTTGATTAACGATTACAGCGAAATCTCTGCCTCCTGCAGTTGCTCAACCAACAGGGGATTCCTCAACTACCTTGTCAATCTGGTGAAGGATCTTCCGGCCACCTACGGGTACAGCATTGCGGACGAACCCACACCCAACACCGCCTCGAACGTGCAAAATCTTTACAACATCATTCGGGCCCTCGATTCCAAACATCCTCAGATGGTGAACGCCACTTGGGACGACGCCACCAATCCCAGCCTCGCTAATCTTCGGAAATATCTAGACCCTTTTGGTTTCTCGGACATCCTCGGTGCGGACTACTACCCTATCGGTACCGGCGCTCCCGCCAGCGATACTGCTACGGCGGCCAGCGACGTCCACACCATCGCTACAACCTACGGGAAATCGGCGGAGATGGCGCTTCAGGCCTTCAACTGGGACCAATACCCGGGTGCCGGTGTTTGCTCTGGGTCGCAGTGCACCTATCCAACTACCCGCCAGCTCCAGACCATGCTGCGCGACGCCGCTACCGAGGCGAGGCCGAAGATCATTTTCTGGTACGACTATTGGGACACGGTTAACGCTGGACAGTGGACCAATTTCGTCAGAGCCGTCAATCCACAACGCCCGTGTAAACGTTAGAGGCATTGAGGAAGTGTAACCTTGCAAAAACCGGCGTAAAGGCACCAGTAACAATGTTTCCAAAAGCTCTGGCTGGAACCTTACTAGTGCCTCGTTCGACTTTCCTTTAAAACGCATAATGATTGTCGACTTCAGCTTGGGAGGTCGAGATGAGCGTGCTGCAACGATTCGCTTTGGCGATAGGAATGTTCATCGCTTGCTCATTCGCAGCCCACTTCGCCGAGGCGCAAGAATCCGAACTGAAAATGTCCGCAGTGGCGGCATTCAAGAACGGCCTTGCTTTCGTGGTTAAACAGGGAGATGTGCATCTGGAAGCAGGAGTTGGCAGCCTCGAACCACTTCCGAATGCAACACTAGGCTCGCTGTGGATCGCGCCAAGTGATCGGGGAGCGTCGCTCGATCAAGTTGTCGCTCGCCGTTACAGAGTGTGGACCCGACAGAACCTAACCGCTTTAGCCGAGGTGCTCCTGGCGAACGTGGAAAGGTTGTGACCGTAGTAGATAACGGTCAGAAAGAATACACCGGAGAGATTGTTGGGTTCCGGCAGCTAGATAAAACAAAGAAACCGGGCGAGAGCTCCGGATCGCCCTCAAACTCGAACGCGCAAGACATCGGCCCGAGCATCTCTCCGGTTGCACCTTTGACGCATGTTCCACCGGAATTCTTGTTGCTCAAGTTTGATGGGAAACTCCTGGCCCTGTACTTCCATAATATTGCGCGCGTGGTCTTGCCCGCTGACGCGATTCTCGAACAATCACTAGAAGAAGAACACAAGGCACTGCAATTCAAAGTCAGAGGTGGGACGAATCATGCCCACCTGACGATGGGCTATTTGGAGCACGGACTCGGGTGGACGCCTTCTTATCTGATCTCGTTACAAGATGACACGAAAGCGCAGATCATCATGCAAGCGGTCCTTGTGAACGATGCTGAAGAGCTGAAGAACAAGGATCTCTTCTTTGTGGTGGGCGTCCCAAACTTTGCCTATTCGAACGTTCCGTCTCCGATGGCGCTGCAGCAAAGCTTGCTTGAGTTTATGCAGGCTGCGGCTAAGAAAGACGACGTGTCCAACGCGCGCTATTCGAATGCTATCACCGGCTAAATGATCGGCGGCGGGATCGGAGGGATCGGGGTTAACTTGGCGGCAGCCCCTGATCTGACCGCCAACTTCGAGGAGTTGCAAGGGGCGCCGGAAGAGGATCTGTTTCTGTACAGCAGGAAGGATGTGAGCCTAGCGCAGGGTGAGCGTGCGACTTATAACGTCTTTTCCGACAGTCTAAACTATGAGCACATCGACGAGTGGAACCTCGAGGATCAGCCCCGGGTCGACGCCTTCGGCATTGCACAGAACATGCAAGCTGTCGGATCAGACCGCTCGACAAATCAACACGTATGGCACGCACTGCGACTGAAGAATACGACGAACTTTCCCTGGACCAGTGCGCCTACTCTGGTAATTTCCGACAGCAAGCCAATCGCGCAGGATACGCTGATTTACACCCCCAAGAGTGCAAGCTCGATACTCAAGCTGACGATTGCGACTGATATTCGCGCCAGTCACGAAGAAAATGAGGTCGACCGTCAGAAAGATGTCCAACGGCGGCACAATTACAACTACGATCAAGTGACCGTCGAAGGAAAGCTCACGATCAAGAACTACAAAAGCAAAGCGGTCCAGCTGAGCATCACAAATCGAGTGCGGGGGACGGTCGAATCCCAAACGGATGATGGCAAGCCCGAAAAGCTGGCAGAGGCCATCACTGTCGATAATCCGCTCTCCCGGTTGACATGGCAGGTCAGGCTACAAGCCGGAGAGGAAAAGACCATTAAGTACCGTTACAAAGTTTGGCTACGAGTTTAGTTGACTGGCTTCCTGCGGCAAACGATCTAGGCGGAACGTTCGGGGCAGCATTGGGGTCTAAATAGATCATCCTCCCGGCCGTAGCGAGGTACTGAATCAATAGGGCGTTCTTAAAGCGTTCGCAAATGTCGCGCAGATATCAATGCTGTGGAGCACTCGCGTCTTTCCTGGTGCTGATCGCATCCAGCCTAACCTCCGATCAGTCTCGAGCACCAGATTCGCTGGGCTATCACCTGCCTTATTCCTTTCCGGTGGCGGCGACCGCGCGTCTACTGGCTCATGCTGATCTCAATGGAGACGGGAAAGAGGACCTGATACTCGCGGGTCAGAGCTCTCATATGCGAGAGCGCGCCATTCAGATTCTGGAAGGCAACGGCGACGGAACCTTCAAGGAAGGGATCACAATTGAACTTCAGAACCCGACGCGAGCCGTGGTCGTAGCTGACATCAACGGTGACGGCAAGCCGGATCTGATTTTGCTCCATCCAGGAGTTGCCGTTCTGCTGAACACGACTACAAACCCGGGAGAGCCCGTGTCGTTTGGATCCGAGCAAAGTCTCGCGGGCGGCTTTGGACCCGCATTGGCTGCTGCTGATCTGAATGGCGATGGCCGCGCGGAAGTTCTTTTGGGGACGACGCCTACCCGCCAGGCAAACGATGAACTAGGGACGCTTCGAGTGGTGTCAGCCCCGACGTTCATCGACCAAAGCCATCACTTTGGCACGGCACCAGCCCTCGATATCCCAATTCCGGGCATTCCCGTTTCGATCGTTGTTTCCGATTTTGACGGAGATGGAAAACCCGACGTTGCCGTTGGCTTCACGGGTCCTCTGCATAAAAAGAGAGGGGGCATCACCGTACTCTTAAATCGAACGGAAGGTTCGAATGCGCCAATCCGCTTCGCCGATCCCATTCTCATCAACTTTGATCACGCAGTTGATTTCGTAGCTTCGTCCGATCTCAACGGGGATGGCCGGCACGACCTCTTTGCCGCCTGGTGCGCTGGCCGGGAAGAGCCGTGTGGCGCGGTTTCGCTCTTGAATACGAAGACTTCAGAAGGAGGTAGCGTTCCCCACTCAAGCACCAGCTGAAATCGTCGTGGCGCATGGGCTTGGCGACGGGAGGTTTTCTCCTCCAAGAACATTCTGTGCTCCGACGAGCGACAGTCTCGGCTTTGCGCTCGCCGATTTTAACGGCGACGGGCTACTCGACTTGGCCATACTCGACGGCGCCTTCGAAATACCGAGAATCAACATCCTGCTCGGGCGAAAAGATTACGGATTTAACGCAGCGGAATCGCTAATCTCCAGTTTCATTCCGACCGCGATGATACCTTTTTCCGATCACGGTAGACCGACCGGTTTTATTGTCACTAACACTGCGCAATCCGGTCCCGCCTCGTCTGGAAACAACGCGGCAGCAATCTTCGCTGCGGATTCTCTCAATCCTCGCTACTCCCCAATATCCACCATCTCTCACTTTCCCGAGGGTGCAATCACCGTAGGTGACCTGAAGGCCGACGGCCACAAAGAGATGGTGCTCGTCACTGGGTCGGAGGTGCAGGTCTACCAAGTGGAAGGCAAGGCGAGAAGCCGTCCGATACAAGCCGTAAAGCTGCAACAGGCCAAAGGAGGCTTTCTTGCCACCCCCCAACGCGCGATTCTCGAAGACCTAAATGGCGACGGGAAACCGGATCTGATCGTTGGCAACGGCTATGATTCAAACCTGCAAATCTACATGAATACCGGCACGGACACGTTCTCGTTTGCCACACCCATATCTGTGCCTTGGTGCCCCAAGGGTTTCCCTCCCATAATTATGAAAAGTTTTGTAAGCCTTTCGATCGACCTGACTTCTGCCGACATCAACAGCGACGGCAGGCCGGATTTGGTGGTTAGCGGTCATTGCGGGGTAAATGTGATGCTGAACCGCAAATCCGATCACGGCGCGATAGCCTTCGACCAACCATTACCAATAGTCAATTCAACGCAACAGGCTGTGTTCCGGTCTGGGATTTTCGCGCTCGGCGATATCAACCGAGACGGCAAGCCGGACGTCATCCTTATCGAAAACAACTACACGAGTGGAACAGAAAGTTCAGCCGTGGACGTGCTCCTGAATGAAACACGCTCGTTACCCTCTTTTCGGCCTGTCCAGCACCTTCAGGCCGGCAAGCGAATTACCTCGGTCGCCGTAGCAGACCTCAATCACGATGGCTGGCCGGATATCGCCGCCGTGGACGCAGCAGATGGGACGCTCACTTTTCTCCTGAACGATGGGAATTGGGGAGCACAAGGCGCTTTCCGGATTCATTCGTCCTTTACCATCATGCCGAATCTGCAGCAGGTACTCGTGATCGGTCGCCCGGGAGATGGCCCGCCGGAATTGTTGGTTCGTAATCAGGAACTGGTTGCGATCATCAGGTAACGAGCGTCGCATGGTTCTTTTCGTTCGCCCGCGGCGGCGTCCCACCGCTTCGTAATTCAGAGGGTCGAGCCCGCGTGTCGGCCCCGCGCATCTCGCTGACTATTTGCCGGATTGCCGGTTTGTGCTAGTTCTTCTTTCATCCGGGAATGTGCGGCAGCAATGCCTCATCAATCTCTGCCAACGCAAACCGTCGCAGCACGATTTATTTCGAGGGTCATAACCATACTCGTGTGCTTCTTTGCGGTCGCGCCGATTCGATCGGAGAGATATCAACCCCGGCATAGCGATCAGATAAGCGGCCTACCCCAGTTAGTTCTCTGGGCCTGGGAAAGGCCAGAGGACCTGCGATTTATCAATCCTGAGAACACAAGCGTAGCGTTCCTCGCAGGCACGGTTCAACTTCACGGCGACACTGTAGTGGTTCGCCCTCGGCTGCAATCGCTTTTGGTTCCCGACCATGCTCAGTTGATAGCAGTGGTTCGTATCGAGGCCGATCAAGATGCCGCTCTGAACCGCAGTCAAATCGAACAAACAGCCACTGCGATCGCCAAGACCGCGTTGCTTCCGCGCGTAATGGCAGTACAGGTAGATTTTGACGCTTCGCGTACTCAACGAGACTTCTATCGCAGTCTTCTCATTGGCCTTCGCCGGCGCATGGGGTCTGCCACGCCGATTTCGATTACGGCACTCGCCTCCTGGTGCCTAAGGGACGATTGGATCTCCTCGCTGCCGATCAATGAAGCAGTTCCCATGTTGTTTCGCATGGGGGCTGGTAGAAACGAAGTGGTGGGCTGGTTAAGTTCAGGTCGCGATTTCCCTACGCCGGTTTGTCGAGGAAGTCTGGGTGTCTCTACCGATGAGCCATGGGCATCGCTGCCGGGCGGGCGCCGGCTCTACGTTTTCAATGGTCGGCCCTGGACCAGGAAAACTGAGCGAGCTTTTCTGCAAGAGGTTCAGCGATGGCATTAAGAATCCTGCGCACTGCAGTCGTCGCGTTCATGGTGCTGGTTCTTTTTGCAATACCGAGCGCCATTTACAGCTGCGGGCCCTTCATTGAGACTGCAATCTTTTCTTTTCGTGATCGCCCGGACGGTCCACCGGAGAACTTTGCGGCCGGCCAACTGGGGATCGTTCGTCCGGACTTCCGGCAAGCCTATCTGGTGATCGCCTACCGGTACTTCTCCGGACTCACTCTGACCAGCGGGCAGCAGAAGGCCGCACTCGATGTCTGGGATCGCAATGCGGTCCCTGCGCACCCCAGCGAAGAGGAGGCGGTCTCGGCCTGGATCAAGGCCCGAAACAGGATCCCGAATCTGCCTGCCACGCCGGCCTTGTCAATCTATGCCCCTGTTTCGAAGGATCAGCCATACTCCCAGTATGTGAACTGCCCGGTCGATGCCCTTCAGACTGCATCTCGTACGCTGGATGATCGAGTTTCCAAGTTCGGAGTTGATAGCACGACTGTTCGGGATTGGGTGTCGGCGCAAGATCAGGTCTTCTCCAACTGCGGGGGCGACGTTCACATGATTCCTGCCTCCCTCAATTCCGCCGACACGCAACTGCTTGCCGATCGCGCTTATCAAATCGCTGCAGCGCACTTCTACTGCCGGGATTTCGACGCAGCGATCGCCGACTTCGACGCCATCGCCAAGAACCGCTCCTCCGAATGGAGCACGCTTAGTCCCTACTTGGCTGCTCGGGCATTGATCCGCAAAGCGAATCTGGTTCACAAGGAAACTGAGCAGTTCGATCCAGTCGTCATGTCGGAGGCAGAGAAGCGACTGGAAACGATCGTCTCCGATCCACATGCCGGCACAATCCGTGACGCCGCCACCAGCCTACTGAACTTCGTGCGCTTTCGAACCGAACCCGACAAAAGAGTGGCGGAACTTGATCGCATGATTGTGCAGCCGGATCCCGGGAAGAACTTCAAGCAGGAATTGTGGGACTATGCCGTGCTCCTCTCGCATGGTAAACAGAGCGAGGACCCGAGCGAATGGGTGCAGACGTTTCAAGCAGTCAGCACGAACCCCTTCGGACCCGGCCGGGAGCTGATAACCAAACAAGCTATCGCCAAGTGGGAAAAGGAGAAATCATTGCCTTGGCTCATCGCAGCGTTGGCAGCAAGCGATCTTCATACGCACGGGCTGGAGCCACTGCTCAAGGCTGCCAATGCCATCCCGAGTTCGTCCAATGGATATCTAACCGTCCGCTACTATGCGTTGCGCTTGCTGATCGCATCAGGAGAGTCGGATGCTGCGCGGGAGGAACTCGACCGTCTGCTCATGCGCAATGAGCCTGAGCTCCCACTTGGATCGCGCAATCTGTTGAATGAGGAGCGCCTGAAACTCACAACGAGTCTCGAAGACTTCCTAAGGCATGCTCCGGAGGTGCCCGTTCCTTCCGAAGTTGATTTCAATACCGGCGAAGATGTGCCTCCCGAATCCAGTGAGAGTAAGCCCGGACCCCCCTTATTCAATCGCTACGCCGCCGAAACGCTAGTCAAACGCCTGCCGCTAAATCTTCTGATCCAAGCTGCGGAATCT
>Ga0335077_10011978_pt1 | contig 10837 bp, 10 predicted proteins | sample Lox_Sample_31_FD_207151 | JGI IMG/M metagenome (GOLD analysis project Ga0335077, IMG submission 207151) | Soil microbial communities from Loxahatchee National Wildlife Refuge, Florida, United States - Lox_Sample_3.1 | ecosystem: Environmental > Terrestrial > Soil > Wetlands | place: USA...
CGTCATCGATACCAGTGTAGGGCAGGCCGGAAACGGCCCCACTACCTCAGCTTCTCGACCAGCATCAGGTTGCTTTCCTGGTGGTCCACTTGCGAGAAGAGGATAGACTGCTCGTCAGGCGAGACACTTAGGCGAAGCTGCCGAGGTTCGCCTGCGGCCGCAAGCAAGCTCCCGTCCCCGCCGAAGGATCCCGTCCGCGCCTGGCCCAAGATGCCCTGAAGCGGCAACCGGCAGGCGCGGTGTCTGCACTCTTGCCGCCGCGCCTGCACGGTTTGACGACTGACGCCCGCAGCGCCGATCATGGGGTTTGCACCACTGGAAGGGGACCCATGCTTCGACTGATCTGTCTCTCCGTGCTCACGGCCTGCGCCATCTGCGCCGCCGATCCGCCGAAAACCTGGATCGACCCCGATACAGGGCACCGTGTCGTCCGGCTCACGGATGAGCCGAACAGCGCCAGCCTCTACTTCAACCAAAACGGATATACCGCCGACGGCAAGAAGATGGTCTACACCTCGCCGCAAGGCATCCACGTGCTCGATCTGGCGACGAAGGCCACGAAGCTCGTGGTGCCGGGGCGCGCGCGCATCATCGTCACCGGACACAAGACGCAGAGCGTGTACTACATGCGCGGCGATGAGGTAATGGCTACAGATGTCGACACGCTGGCCACGCGAAGCATCGGGAAACTGCCACGACGCGGGTCGGTCGCGACGGTCAACGCCGATGAGACGCTACTCGCAGGTACCTACATCGAAGGCGACGGAGTCGATTACAATCAGCGCGCCGGACAGCAGGCGCAGAAGCAGGACACAAATCAATTGCAGAACCTGATCCAGCCGCTCAACAAGGGTCAGATGATGGAGCAGCGCCTCGCGGCACACCTGCCGATGGCGATGTTCACGATCAGCACCATCACCGGCGAGGTCAAGGTGATCCATCGCGCGACCGACTGGCTGAATCATCTCGAGTTCTCGCCCACGGATCCGACGCTGCTTATGTTCTGCCATGAAGGGCCCTGGCACAAAGTGGACCGCATCTGGACCATCCGCAGCGACGGCTCGCAGGTCACCAAGATCCACAATCGCACGATGTCGATGGAGATCTCCGGGCATGAATTCTGGAGTCACGACGGCAAGACCATCTGGTACGACCTGCAGACGCCGCGTGGGGAGGATTTCTGGCTGGCGGGCTACAACGTCGAGAGCGGAAGGCGCACTTGGTATCACCTGCAGCGGGACGAATGGTCCATCCACTTCAATGTGACGCTGGATGGAAAGCTCTTTTGCGGCGATGGCGGCGACCCGGGACAGGTGGCGAAAGCGAAGAACGGACAGTGGATTTACCTCTTCCGGCCGGAGCTGTTCGAGACGAAAGGAATCAACGAGCCCGGATTTGTCCAACCGGGCGTGTTTCATGCCGAGAGACTGGTCAACATGGCGAAACACAATTACCGGTTGGAGCCGAACGTCAGCTTCACGCCGGATGCGAAATGGGTGGTGTTCCGCTCCAACATGTTCGGCGAGACATATGCGTTCGCTGTGGAGGTTGCGAAGGCGCAGTAGCGGACCGCCGGCGGGATGAGGCGTGAGAGTCTGCACGGTTCGGCCCGAGTTTCGCCCAGAACCGGTATTATGGATCACACCGTGCTGGGGTGCTCTGTGGGGTTCGGGCCGTAAAATGAAGGGCCTGAGGTTTCATCATGGGCGATGCTGCCACGCTTGCAACCACGGTTCGGGACGGGTGGGTGGTTTGGGAAGTTCCGGGCAAACCGGTTTCCGTGCGCTTGAGTGTCGATGTCGTGAGCCGGCTCGGAATGGCAGTCCGCGAAGGGTTCAAGGCACTGCCCAGACGGGGACTGGAAACCGGCGGCCTGCTGATCGGCACACGCAAAGATGGCGGGGGGCAGACGATAGTCGAAGTCGAAGATTTCGAGGCCGTCGAATCGGAGCACGCCGCGGGACCGTCGTACCTTCTCTCGGAAGCGGATCGCCGGCTGCTGGAGGCCAGGATCGCGACGCATGGCACTTCGGGCAAGAAGCCCTCGGTGGTGGGCTTTTATCGGAGTCACACGCGGAACGGGTTTGGCATCACGATGGAAGACGAGTATGTGTTTTCCAACTTTTTCCGTAAATCGTCGGACGTCTTCCTGCTGATCAAATCCAACGAGAACGCTCCGCCGACCGGCGGCTTCCTGATTCGCGAAGGCGGCAAGATCCTGTCCGACACTCCATACGTGCAATTCGCATTCAGCTCGGAGTTCGCGCTGCGGGCCGCAAAGGAAACGCCTGCGCCGCCCGCGCCGGCACCTGTCCCGGTTTGCGTGCCGCAGACGGTTGCGGCTCCGGCTCCGCAGCCGAGCGCGGCTCCAATACCGCCGCCGCGTGTGGCTCGGTTGCCGCAGGAGACGGGGTTGGTGATTTCGCGGCGCGCGCTGCTCGCCGCCGCAGTGGTCGCGGTTCTACTGGCCGGTGTTTCGGTCGCGATGTGGAGGCGCGCTCCCGTCTCGGCCCCGGCTGGCGCTGCCGCGCCACTCGCCCTGAGCGTCAGCAATTCCGGCAGCGGATTGCGGTTGAGTTGGGACCATCGTGCGTCGCAGCGGGCGAGCCAAGCCATCCTGTGGATCCGGGACGGTGAGGCGGAACAGAAGGTCGAGCTTGACGCGAAGCAGTTGAACGAAGGAAGCATCGCCTATTGGCCCAGGAGCAGCGATGTCAACTTTCGCCTGCAACTGCTGGTGCCGGGGAGCCCGGTTACGGAGTCGGTGCGGTCGATCGGAGGACCGAGCCGACCGCCGGAGGAGCCCATCCCTATAGAAGCTTCGATCCCGGTTCTTCCGGAAATTCTGCCGGTCCCAGCCGTCCGGCGCGCAGTTCAGACCGGGGCGGTATCGCGGCAGCGGTACCGCCCGTTCGAGTTGTCGGAGCCGGCGGTGCGGCAGGCGTCGATTCCGGAGCCGCCGGCTGTGGACCCGATGGTGGTGCCCGCGCTACCGAACGGAGTGGCCTTCTTACGGCCGATCGCGCCAGTTCGCCGGCCGGTCGTTGGGGACGACACGGACAGCTACCTGCGGGTCAAGGTGGAGCCTGTGCAGCGCGATTCACGGAACTTTCCGCTGGTGGGGAAGCGGCATCGGCGTCCCAACTACGTTCCCCCCGCGCCGGTTCGTGAACCTTCCGTTCCGGGTCTGCTGGCGCGCAACTTGGAGCACCCCGTAAATATTGACGTGAAGGTGTATGTGAACCTTTCCGGCAAAGTGGAGTATTCCGAAGTGCTCTCGAAGGTCAATTCGGACGAGCGAGACCTGGCAGCCGCGGCGGTTTTTTCCGCGCGAAAGTGCGAGTTTGTTCCGGCGCGCGAGGGGTCGGCCAGCGTACCGGGGGAAGTGATTTTCCACTACGAGTTCGGTCCCCTGGCGCGCGCAGCGAAGGATTCGCAAGCGGCGATGAGATAGCAGCAGGTGCCGGCTGCCGGCGATCGGGTTGGATCCTACTCCACCCGAAAGCTGATCCTGGAGCCCTCGGCGCCGCCGAAATACACACGCTGTGTGGCTCTGACGAAATCGGTGGAGAGAGCTTTTGGGATTTCCATGAACTTCTGCGGGTTGCGGTCTGTGAGTGGGAACCAGGAGCTTTGGATCTGGACCATGATGCGATGTCCGGCGCGCCAGGTGTGAGCAATGTCCGGCATGTCGAAGGCGATCCGGTCGGGCTTGCCGGGTTCGAACGGCGCGGGCTTCTCGAAGCTCTTGCGAAACTTGCCGCGGAAGGGCTCGCCACGCACGAGCTGCTGATAGCCGCCCATCATTGAGACAGCGGGGGCCGGAGGGCCGCCGGGCGCGGCGGGAGCGGGCGCCGGCGTATTGTAGTCGGGCGTGTCGTTGGGGTAGACGTCGATGATCTTCACGTCGAAATCGGAGTCGGTACCGGTGGTGGACACCTTCAGGTCGACGTGGACCGGACCGAAGACGCTCACGTCGCGGTCAAGGGGCTCGGTCCGATAGACGAGCACATCGGGGCGGGAGGCGGCGAAGCGCTGGTCCTCGGTCATGTAGCTGTTCAGCACACGCGTGGCAAGCGGGCCGATGTACGGAACCGGCTTGTTGGGGTCGGAGAGATACTCGTCAACGCCGGTCTCCGCGGGCTGCTGCCAGGCGATTCTGCCCCTGGCGTCGAGCCAGATGGTTGCCGGTTTGGTTGCCGCGGGCGGCCAGCTATCGAAGCGGCGCCACTGGTTCAGGCCGGTCTGGAAGACCTGGGCCTGCGGAAATTTTCCGTCGCCGCGGCCCTTGAGGAAATAGAGGAAGAAGGGAAGCTCGATCCGCTCGCGGTAGTACGCGCCGGTCTTGGAGCCGAAGTTGACATTGCCCAGCCGGTCGCCATCGCCGCGGGCGAAGCCGCCGTGGTTCCAGGGGCCCATGACCAGCATGTTCACCGCGGGCGGGCCATTCTGCTTCATGAACTGGTGCTGGCGCAGCAGGCCTTGCGGATCTTCGGTGTCGTACCAGCCGCCCACCAGCATCACCGCAGGCCTGATGTTCTTCAGATATTTCCAGATGGCTCGCGACTGCCAAACCTCGTCATAGGTGGTGTGGTCGATGTTGAGATTCCACAGAGGCTGCTTGTGTTTGAAGTACTTCTCGTCGGCGTTGGCCAGCGAGCCCAGTTCGAGATAGAACTCGTAGCCATCCGGCGTGCCGAAGGAGAACGGTGCGGGCGCCGGCGGCAGGTGCGGTTCATTCACTTCGCGCACCCGGAATCCCTGGTAGAAGTTGAAGCGATGGGCGAGCATGAAGGCGCCGTTGTGGTAGGAGTCATCACCCATGTAGTAGTCGGTGACCGGGGCTTGGGGAGAGACGGCGACCAACGCGGGATGCGCGTCGATCATGCCTGCCGTAGCGTAGAAGCCGGGCTGGGAAATGCCCCACATCCCTACCTTGCCGGTATTGCCGGGCAGAGTATGGATCAGCCACTCGACGGTGTCGTAGGTATCCGTGCTTTCATCGGTATCTCTGGGCCCATTTTTGAGCGGCTTGTGAGGCCGGATCACGACATAGTCGCCCTCGCTCATGAACCGGCCGCGGATATCCTGGTAGACGAAGATGAACTTCTCGCGGCCGAAGAGTTCGGAGGGGCCGAGCGTGGCCCGGTATTGGTCGATGCCGTAGGGCGCAACATTGTAGCCGGTGCGCTGCATCATGATCGGGTAGGTGCGGCCATCGGTGAAGACATCCTTCGGAATGTAGACGGAGGTGAACAGCTTGACTCCGTCGCGCATAGGGATGCGGTATTCGAACTTGGTGTAGTTCTCGCGAACGAACTCGCGGCCGGAGGCTTGGGGAGCTTGCGGTGCGGACGGGGCGCCGCGCTGTCCGACGAGAGACGGCACGGAGGAGAGTAGCAGGATCAGGACGCGGTTAGGCATAGCTGGATTGCGGACCATGATATCGCCTTAACGTCCGTAAGCATAATGTCTGTTGACCAAATCCACTGCAAAACGCTAACCGGGATTCGGCTAGCCTGGATGGGGACTCCATCGAAGCGCGAGATTGGTCTATGGGTTCGTTCCGGCTGATTTTGGTCGCGGTTTTCGCCGGGAATCTGGTGACGGCCGCAGAGGGACCCTCGCCCGCCACCGGCCAGCAGCCGGTGGTCCTCAGGCGAGAGGAAGCCCCCGACTCGGCAATTGTGACCTTGCCGGGAGCGCCAAAGACCGCCAAACCGTCGTCGCCGCTATCAGAGGCGCCCGAGGATTCGACGTCAGCTAAGCTGCCACCCCAGGCGGAGCCGGCGCCGCCCCCGGCAGCCAAGCCCGCGCCCGAGATGAATCGCAGAGCATTTCTGCCGCCCGACCTCCAGAAGGACGTTGCGCTCTTTTGTCAAAGGCTGATTGGCCAATGGAGTGAGGAGGATGCGGAGCAATTGCTCGGCAAACCGCTTCGCTCCCGCTCTGCATTCGATGAAAAGAAAGCAGTTAACGGCAAGATCTACGCTTTTGCCGATCCTACTTCGCGCTACCGGGAACTGGAACTCGATTTTGACCTATCCGCGGGAACCCTGCGCACCGTGTTCGCCTACCCGAAGCGGATGACCTGGAAGGAATGCCGGAAACTCTGGAATGGCGAAGTCTCCGAGGCGGATGCGCTGCAAGGCCGCACGTTCTACTCGTACCTAAACCGGCGGATGGATGTCCTGGTGGACTCTAAAGGCCGCGTGATCAGCCTGGGACTGTATTGAGTTTGCCGGGTGCTCCCGGCGTGTAAAAACTTAAGAAACCGGAAATTCCGCAAGTGCATTATTACTTGTGGGTACCCAGACCCGCCCGTTTGGGCGTATAGTGTACCTAAGGGGTTTCGGACGATGCGAAAGAGCTCTCGAGTGTCCGTGGCAATCCTGAGCGCATTCAGTCTTCTGGCTGTATCTGCGTTCGCGGGGGACAAGAAAAAGTCGAAAGACGATCCCGACGAAATCGGGAACCGGGATGTCGGCAAGGGCGTGAATTTCTACTCGCTCGAGAAGGAGATCGCGCTCGGAAAGCAGTTGGCGCAGGAGGTGGAGCGCCAAGCGAAGATCATCGACGACCCTGTAATCGCGGAATACGTCAACCGTGTAGGCCAGAACCTGGTTCGAAACTCCGACGCCAAGGTTCCGTTCACGATCAAGGTGCTGGATTCGGAGGAGGTGAACGCCTTTGCGCTTCCGGGCGGCTTCTTCTTCGTGAATTCCGGCCTGATGTTGAAGGCGGAGTCCGAAGCCGAACTGGCAGGTGTGATGGCGCACGAGATCGCCCATGTCGCGGCGCGGCACGGCACCAAGCAGGCCACGAAGGGCGAACTGGTCAATATTGCCAGTATCCCGCTGATCTTCATGGGCGGCTGGACCGGATATGCGATCCGGCAGGGTTTGAGCCTGGCAATTCCGCTGGGCTTTCTGAAATTCTCTCAGGCGATGGAATCCGAAGCCGATTATCTCGGGTTGCAGTATCTCTATAAATCGGGGTACGATCCGACGGCGTTTGTGGATTTCTTCGAAAAGATCCAATCGATGGAGATGAAGAAGCCGGGCACGCTGTCGAAGGTATTCTCGAGCCACCCGCCGACGCCGAGCCGGATCAAGAACGCACAGAACGAAATCCAGAAAATTCTCGAGGCAAAGCCGGAATATGTCGTGAACACCAGCGAGTTCAACGACGTGCGGAATCGGCTGGCGATGCTGCACAACCGGCGGAAGCTGGATCAGAAGGAAGATCCGAACCGTCCGCGGCTGCGCCGCGCGCCGGGCAGCGGAACGGGTCCGGTGGATCCCAACGACGACGGCACCAAGCCGAAAACGGACGAGGACGAGCGTCCTACGCTGAAGCGCCGCGACGGCTGATACACTGCCACGCGCGGCGGGCTACGATCAATTCCTCATTTGTGGCTAAGGCCAGCACGGTCACTGGTGCGCCTTCGACGGAGACGATGCGGTCGCCGCAACTGGCTCCGTTGCGGGCGGGATCGATGCGTACGCCGAGGAACTCGAGGTTCGCACAGCACTTCTCGCGCAGACGCGGCGAGTTCTCGCCGATTCCGCCTGTGAACGCGATGGCTTCGATTCCACCCATGGCCGCGGCGTAGGCCCCGATCGTCTTTCGCACCTGGTAGACGAATACCTCCAGCGCCAATGAAGCGCGCTCGGTGCCAGCGGCCTCCAGATCGCGCACATCGCCGCCCGGTACTCCGGAGAGTCCGGCCAGGCCGCCGCCTTTGGCGAGCTGGCCGCGGATTTCCTCGCAGCTCCAGTTGTGGCGCTCCATCATGTAGAGTACGGCAAAGACGTCGAGATCGCCGTGTCGCGTGGCGTTCTCCAGGCCGGATTGCGGAGAGAAGCCCATGGTCGTATCGACGCTGCGCCCGCCGTCGATGGCGCACATCGAAGAACTACCGCCGAGATGGCAGCTCACCAGCTTCGGCTTGCGGCCCAACAAGGCGGCTACGCGTTCGGCGATGTACTGGTGCGAGGCGCCGTGGAAACCGTATCTGGCCACGCCCTCGACCCTCCACGGCTCCGGGACGCCGTAGAGACGAGCGTATTCCGGCATGGTCGTGTGGAACTCGGGCTCGAACGCCGCCACGATGGGCACTCCAGGCATGGCTTCGCGGAATGCCGCGATGGCGGTCAGATAAATCGCGTTGTGCGCGGGCGCCGCGGGCAGAAACTCGCGCAACGCGGAGACCACGCCGTCGTCCACCACAAATGTGCCGCGATACTTCGGCCCGGCATGGACGGCCTTCAGGGCTACGGCGTCAATGCGCGTTCCGCCGGTCGATATCTGTGCGATGGCCTCGCGATAGTCGGTGACGCGTTCCAGGCGTCCTTTGGCCAGCGCCCTCTCCGAGGGCATTTCCAGAATCTGATACTTGAGCGAAGTCGATCCCAGGTTCGGTATGAGAAGGTTCACTGGATTCCGTGGTACTCGTTTTTGATGCCTTGCAGGCTCTTGGCCGCGGGGGCCTGAAACTGGCTTTTGATCGCGGCACAAGCCTTATAATAATTCGCCGCGTCCTGAGGTTTCTTGAGCTGGTAGTTGGCATAGCCGAGTAGAAAGAGCACTTCCGGCTTTATAGCGGCATTGGACTCCACCAGCGGGAGCGCGGAACGCAGTTCGGTATCGGCCCTGGCGAAGTTGTTCTCGGTGTAGTAGAGCTTGCCGTTCATGTGACGAATAACGGATCTGCCACCTTGCCTGCATACTCGCTCGACGGGCTCTGGCGCCGCAGCGCTTCGCCGAAATCGATGGTGGCCTTGGGATCGCGCGACTCGGCGGCGCCGCGGTAGAGCGCGTAATCGGCGTAGTCCTGCACCTGTTTCGCATAATCGACAACGGCTTTCCAGTTAGCCGCCTCGCCGGCTTCCTTGGGCTGCGGGACCGCAGACAGTCTTTGCGCAGCGGCTGCGGCGGCCACGGCGTATTTCCTGATCATCGCCGCGTCTTTCTTGGATTCCGCGGCTTTCAGACATTGCAGGCCGGCCTCGGCAGCGTCCGGGTCGAGCGTCAACAGCCTGTCGCCCGCGGTGATGGATTTGTCGGTCTCTCCGGCTTTCACATAGGCCGCCTGCAACTGCTCCAGTGCCCAGGGCGTATCCTTGCTCTCCCCGTACTCGCTGGTGAACTGTTCGAGGAGCGCTGTTTTCTTTCCGGCGTCGTTCTCCTGCATGATCTGTTGGATGAGTTTGCCGTCGGGCTTCTCGGCGTTGATTTCCTCGATCTTGTGCCGTTGCCCGATGGCAGGCAGGCCCAGCGCGAGAAGGATGACACTTACGCGCAGCCTCATATGCACCTCGCGGAGAATTTTTCGGAATCTTATCACAGCCGGGGGCGAGGTGTGAGCGCGTTTGGCACTGTGACATACTGGGCGTGTGATCCCGTTTGCGTGCATTCTGCTGCTCGCGGCGGCCACCCGCGTAGACCTGGCCGACGAGGAGTACCAGATCCCGGCCGGGGACTGGAAGTGGATCGAGGTGGACCTCAGGCAGCAGCCGGCCGATGTGATTGCAGCCTACACGGTACTGGCCGGGTCGGGCGAGGTGCGAATCGCTCTGATGACTCGTGACGATCTCGACCACCTGCAAGAGAACGAGCTGATCGCCTCCACACCGCGAGGCAAAGCAGGCGGCTTCGAATATCGCGTACGCGACCGAGACAATTACGCGATCCTGGTGGACAATCGAGCGGACAAGGAGCATCCGGCGACCGTAAGGCTGCGCGTGTGGCTGGATTTTGCGAGGCCCGCGGCAACCCGGCTGTCGCGGGAACGGCAGATCACGGTGGTCGCGATCAGTTTTCTGGCGTTCTTTGCGGTAGTGACGTACTCGGCGCGGAAGCTGCTGAAGGCGGCGCGGGGATAGCCAGGGAAGGTATTCCGCGAGGCTAGTTGCCCTCGTTAGGAAATTCAGTATGCTTGTCCTTATGACTGAAGCACCAGGAAAAGTCCGCAATCTCGCCCCGCCGCCCACTTTCGCGACTGTGGAAGAGGAGCGGCGCCATCGCAAGGTCCACCTGGCGGGCGCGTTTCGCCTGTTCGCAAGATTTGGCTTCGACGAAGGCGTCGCGGGTCACATCACGGCCCGCGACCCCGAGCGCCCGGATTGGTTTTGGGTGAATCCTTTCGGCATGCACTTCTCCCAGATCCGGGCGTCGGACCTGGTGCTGGTCAATGAAAGCGGTGAGGTCGTGCAGGGCGAGCATCCGGTCAACACCGCGGCGTTTGCGATCCATTCGCGGGTGCACGCGGCGCGTCCGGAATCGGTGGCGGCGGCCCATGCGCACTCGATGTACGGCAAGACATGGTCGTCGCTGGGACGGCTGCTCGACCCGATTACCCAGGACGCTTGTGCCTTTTATCAGGATCATGCTCTGTTCGACGACTACACCGGCGTGGTGTACGAGACGAAGGAGGGCGACCGGATCGCGCGGGCGCTGGGCAAATGCAAGGCGGTGATCTTGCGCAATCATGGCTTGCTCACGGTGGGCGGCAGCGTAGACGAGGCGGCCTGGTGGTTCATCACGATGGAGCGAAGCTGCCAGGCTCAGTTGATGTCCGAGGCCGCCGGGAAACCGGTGCTGATCTCCCATGAGAATGCACTGGTGACACGGGACCAGGTGGCGGGAGGGATCAATGGCTGGTTTCAATATCAGCCGATGTGGCAGATGATCAGTCGCCTGGAGCCGGATTTGTTCGAGTGAGATGCCTGCACTATGTGCTATCGGTGCTCGCCGAGCTCAAGGCAGGGTTCTACGGTGGCCTTCAGGGATCGCGAAACGAAGGTTTGCTGACAACGATCTTTGGATCGCTGCC
>Ga0335077_10011981_pt1 | contig 10837 bp, 14 predicted proteins | sample Lox_Sample_31_FD_207151 | JGI IMG/M metagenome (GOLD analysis project Ga0335077, IMG submission 207151) | Soil microbial communities from Loxahatchee National Wildlife Refuge, Florida, United States - Lox_Sample_3.1 | ecosystem: Environmental > Terrestrial > Soil > Wetlands | place: USA...
GAGGATTTAGGGCCCTGAAATCGGCATTAGGCTAGAGAAACCCTTCCCGAGGCATGAACGCCCGCGTACGGGCCTCCAAACGCTCGCAAAGGGCATTCTAATCGAGGTTCTAAACGGGATTTGCCATCTTCCAGCCGCCTCTACGTAGAATCAGTAACTTAGCTGGAAGTGAATCAATCTGAGACAGTCCGGCCACGCCGGCTCTCCTACCACAATCGCGGCAGGAGAAATCCTGCGTGCCGGCGATGCTCCTGAAAAGCGTCCCCGAATTCCTGGGAGAGCATGGCCTCCTCTTTCTTGGCCTTGATCGAGCAGGCAATCAGAATCAGTGCGACCCCGGCGGCACATCGCCAGCGATCGATGGCTACGGCCGTACCCGAGGTCATGAGCACAAGGCCGGTATAGATGGGATGGCGCAGCCTGGCATAGGGCCCGGTGCGAATGAGTTGATGATCTTCCTTAATGGTGACCCGGGAGCTCCAGTACTGCCCCAGGTGATAGCGCGCCCAGATGGCCAGGGCGACTCCCAGCCAGAGGAGCGCGATTCCCGCGGTAAACAAAGCACGCGTGGGTGGAGCGATATGCCTCCCCAACGGCCCAATTCCCAGCTCGCTGCGAAACAGCAACAGGTAGCCGGAAAGCAGCAGGGCCATCACGCTGTAACGCGACGCATCCGACTCGCGGCTGCTGGTCCGGTTGGTTTTGAGGGCGCCGACGAGCCAGTAGACGAGAAAGGCGATCCAAGGCAGTACGATGGCAAGAGGCAGCATGTCAGTCGTCCGTCGTCAGTCTCCCGTGGTCAGCGTTCAGGAACGTCGGCTGGAGACTGACGACCGAAGACTGACCACTCGGGCTACACCGGCAGTTCGTCCTGCACGTGGCGCGCAGTTTCGAGTGCGGGCTCGGCGGTGAGATCGAGTACCAGCTTCTCCAGTACCAGCCGCTTGCTCGGGGGATTGGAGCGCAAGGCTAGATCGGTTTTCGCCACCAGACGGATGGCGCGCGTAAGTTCACGCTTGGATTTGTAACGCCGGGCCTGCTTGATGATGTCGTCGGCCGCGAACGGCGGCACGCGGAAACCCTGCCACAGGGCGGCCCACAGCATCCGCTGGTCGCGCACATTGCGCTCCAGGATCACCAGCATCTGGCGGAAGGTTTTGGCCAGCATGTAAAGATGGCCAATGGCGGCTTCGTCGCCCTCGCCCGTGGCCAGGATGGCATCGAGCATTTCCAGGGCACGTACGCGGTCCTTGGCCGAGATTGCGTCCGTCAACTCGTACAGAGAGCGCTGCTTCGCCGCCAGCACCATGGTCTCCACGTCGCCCAGGGTGATGCGTTTCTTCTCCCCGGCGTAGAGGATCAATTTCTCCAGTTCGTTGGAGATCATCATCATGTCGCCGCCGAGCGCGTCCACCAGCTCGCGGGCGGCGTCAGAATCGATCTTGACCTCGCGGGTGGCGCAGTATTCGCTGATCCAGCGCACCGCTTCGCCTTCTTCCACCCGCGCCAGCTCCACGATGGCGCAGTATTCGCCCATGGTCTCGCGGATGCGCTGGTAGCGCTCTTTGTCCTGCATGTCCATGCGGCGGACATCGGCGGGAATGCTGATGTGGTCGGCGACGAAGATCAGCACGGCGTCGGGATTCGGGTCTTTGCAGTACTGCTCGATCGCGCCCAGCTTGTCCTGGTTGGAGCCGCGGCCGAAGAGATTCTTCACGCCGCGCACGAAGAAGACCTGAAATGGCGCCATCAGAGAAGGGGTGCGTGCGCGGTCGAGAATCTCCGCCAGGTCGGTCTCCGCCAGGTCGTATTCAAACAGGCTGAAATCGCGCAGTTCCGGCGGGACCAGGTGCTCCAGGATGGCTTCCCGGCAACGGCGGCGAAAAAAAGCCTCGTCGCCCACGAAAACGTACGCCGGGCGCAGCCTGCGAGACTGCACTTCCGAGAGGAAGCGGTCGGTTTGGGCGAAAGCACGCATCTGAATTTCATGCCACCCGCACGCGCGAGGACAAGCGCGCCTACATCAAAAGCCTTCAAGAATATTCGAGACCAGGGTCCTGGCGAACTCGCGCGACAGGCGGTCGAGCGCCGGCGAATCCTCCTCGAAGAAGCTGGTCAGCTCCTGAGAAACCTGGTACTGCTCGTGAAATACGTACGACGGATTCTGATACAGCACCTTACCATGGCGGTCGGTGAGCGCGACTTTCAGGCTCACGGTCACCATGACGCTGGCAGCCCGGCCCGTCTGCGAGTCGTAGGTCAGCGGCGCGGAATTGGTCGCCAGCACGGTGCCGCGCAGGGTCGCATCGGCCGAGTCGCTGATCTCGTTTACGACATGGTAATGGGTGCGAGTGATCATCTCGCGCACCACCGCCCCGGTCAGCGTCTGCTCGATCCTGTAGGTCTGCGTCTGGTTTACGAACGAGGGAATAGCGATGATGTGGACGTCCTGGGGCAGCGTTCCCGCATGGCCGGCGGTGTGATATCCGCATCCCGTTGCAACCGCGCACACCATCCAGAGAATAATAACTCCCCGCCAAGGATTCACTGAATCTTCCCCAGCGGCCGGGTTGAAGTCATGGTCTCGGCGCATTCCACGGCGTTGGCAGCGGCCACACGCAGGTTGTCCGCCGCTGCCCACAGCCAAATTCCTGAGGAATGGCTGGCATCGGGAGCAATCGCGACCTGGATGTCACCCTGCCCGGCGGCATTGACGTTGCTGGGCGCATCGTCGGCCAGGTGGGTGATGTTCACGTGTTCTCCCGTCAGGGCCTGCGTGATCTTCTCGACGTCAGGAGCAGGTTCCATTTCAAGATGAACGGCGAAGGCGTGGCCATGGAAGATGGGCGCTTGTATCAGCAGCAGGGAAGGCGAGGGGGGGGCGCTGCCCGCGATCCGCCGGTAGTGTTTCAGAATGCGCTGCTCGACGGAAGCCAGGGGAGGCAGCGAGTGTTCGCCGTAGCGAGTCACCAGGTTGAAGGCCACCTGGGTGTCAAAGATGTTTTTCGGCAGCTTCTGGAACGAAAGCAAATTTACGGTTTGCTCGTGCAGTTCGTCCATGCCCTTCTGCCCATGCTCGGATGCCGGTTCAAATATGGTGGCCACGGCGCTCTTTATTTCGCCCGCCCGTTGCACATGGAGCAACAGCGCCGCGAGCACCACCGCCGCAGGATGTGCCACGACGACCGGCCCCGGCTGCAACTCCAGGGTGATTGCCTGCCCCCGCAGCCGTTCAATCCAGGGCGAACGCACCGCGGCTCCAGGCTCGTCTTCGAGTCCGAAGGTCAGGTCGATGATGGCGCTGCCGGCGCCATGGACTTTCTTCCACAGTTTGCGGGTGCAGTCCTGATCGGAGGCGAAGAAGGTGAAATCCACCTTGTCGAACTGCTCGGCGCGGACACTCTGAATGAAGCTGATTTCATCGCCCATGGACTCCAGTTGGCCCAGGGACTCATCGTCGTCCAGCAGCTTGATATTGGCTGAGGGGAAGCCGCGGTCTCCCAGCACCTCCGCAACTTCCTTGCCCTTGAGGGAGGCCGCACCTACCACCGCCACCCGGTAGAGCGGGGTGGCACGCGCGACCTCGGGGTGAGCGGCTGCCGACCTGGAATGAGTGCTCATGAGGTTTGTGAAGCCTCCTTATAGGCCGGAGGCGGCCGAGGCCCGCGCCGGCGCAGGACCCATTGCAGCCGCCAGAATACGCCGGAGAACATATAGGCGAGGGCAAGCACGAACAGTACTTTCTGCGAGAAATACCAGACCGCGGCAAACAGCGCGGCGAAGATGACGATCAAGCGAAAGGGCTGGCGCATGCGCAGATCAATGTCCTTGAAGCTGTAGAAACGCCAGGTGCTCACCATGAGATAAGCCGCGGCGACGATCAGCAACAGCCAGGTGGCGGCCGTCCACCAGGTGGTGACTGGTTCGCCCCCCGAAAAATGCACTACCGCGGCGATCACGCCGGCGGCGGCGGGAATCGGCATGCCTACGAAATATTTCTTTCCCGGGCGCCCGGGGTTCGAGGGCTGCGGGTTGGTGGTGATGTTGAAACGAGCCAGCCGGCTGGCGCCCGCAATCAGAAACAGAAAACTGGCGATGGCCCCGAACTGGGTGAGCTTGGTGAGAGTTTCGGGATAGGTTGAAATCGCCAGCGAACGAAAACCCCACATCCAGGCCAGGAGGGCAGGGGCGACGCCGAAGGCGATTACGTCGGCCAGAGAATCCAGTTCGCGGCCGAAATCGCTGGTGGTGCCGGTCATGCGGGCAATGCGTCCATCCAGCCCGTCAAACAAAACCGCAAAACCAATGGCGCGGGCAGCGTTGTCGAAATGTGAAGGGTCGGCCGCCGATCCGTGGATGGCCTGCAACATGGCGTAATAGCCGAAGGCGATATTGGCGGTGGTAAACAGCGACGGCAAGATGTACATGCCTTTGCTCAGCCGCCGCCGGCGGGGTTCGGGACGCGGAATGTCCGGCACTTCCGGATCCATCACAGGGGCGCTCCTTGGCGGCCACGTTGGCTGCCGGCCAGCGCGAGCAGTTCCGCGTCCGTACCCAGATAAGCCAGCACGCTGGCGCCTCCCTTTACGTGGTCGCCGATCTTGATGTTCATCCGGGCGGAGGAGTCCAGCAACACATCGACGCGCGAGCCGAACTTAATCAAACCGACGCGTTGGCCGCGCTCTACGTGGTCGCCCACTCTCGCCGTGCAGACGATGCGGCGCGCCAGCAGCCCGGCAATCTGTTTGAAGACGACGACGTGGCCGCCGCCTTCCACGGTAATGGCGTTCTGCTCGTTCTGCTCCGCCGAGGCCGGGTTCATGGCGTTAAGAAATTTTCCCCGCTGATATCGAACCTCGCGCACCGTGCCCGCAAGCGGGGAGCGGTTCACGTGAACGTTGAAGACGTTCAGGAAAATGCTGATTCGCGTATACTCGCGCCCGTTCACCTGGATAGCGGAGACATCGGTCACTTTTCCGTCGGCCGGCGAAACCACCGCTCCCGCCGTCTGCGGGATCGCACGCTCGGGATCGCGAAAGAACCACAGAAAGAAGAATGCCAGCAACCACGCGGGCAGGCCCCAGAAAGGCGAAGCCAGCCATCCGACCAGTACTCCGGCCGCCAGCAGCGGAAGCGCGTAATAGTAACCGTCGCGAACCATCGGGGGACAAGGAAATTATAGTGCAGCATCGCCGGCGGCGATCTGTTTTTCGTGTTAAGTGATAATAAAAAGGCGATTTACACGAATTCGGGCGGAAGATGCAGAAACCCGCCGGCGGCGCAGGCCGCAGAAATCGGACAGGACTCAACTAAGCGACGCTGTTGTGGTGGACGCTCTGCCGGAAGGTGCGCTCAATGGTCTCCATCTGGTCTTTGAGACGCAGCTTCAGCTTCTTCAGCCGGACTTCCTCTAGTTTTTCGTCTTCGGTGAGATACCGCTTCTGGGTGAGACTATCGAGGCGCTGTGCGTATTGCGTGTGCTCCAAGGCCAGCTTGCGGAATTCGTCATGACTGGCCAGGAGTTGGTCCCTAGGAGTAAGCATCCATCAGACCTCCCCTGCGCGTGATTTTCGTTTCTTACGCTACCACAGGGCTACATCCGGTTCAATCCCCTAATTCTGATTGAGAAGAAACGAGTTAGATCCAATCGCGACCGGGATCGGAGACCCGGTTTTTCAGGCTTATTTGAGGGCCCGACGGTAGGTGATGGCGTCTTCCTCCGGCTGGCGATAGTAGCGCGGCCGGCGGCCGGATTCGGTGAACCGCAGTTTTTCATAGAAGGCCCGCGCCGGACGATTGGACTCCCGCACTTCAAGAAACGCTGCCGCTGCACCTTCGTCCTGGACGAGGTTCAGCAATTCGCTGACAAGCTGCGTCCCGAGCCCCTGCTTCCGGGATGGCGCCGAGACCACAATATTTTCGATCTCACAATCGGTTTCTACCGAGCGTGCGGCCACGAAGCCGAGGATTCGATTCTGGTCCTCGATCACCAGCACCAGCCGGCGCACATCGGGCTCGCGAAACAAATCTTCATAGTGCTGAGGAGACCAATGCGAGGCCGCGGGAGATTCTCTCTCCAGGGCCATCACGGCTGGAACGTCGGCGACAGTGATGGGACGAACCGGCAATGAACCTCGCTTAGGACCGACATTTGAGAAACCGGCACCCGGGAAGTGTTTTCGGGAGGAATGCAGTTGCCAGATGCCGCTTCTCAGTTTTCAATCATCCGGCTTTTTCCCGGACTGTAATGCTGTGCTTGAAAAAATTTCGGCGTCGGAACGGCGAATGTAGTTTGCGTCCAGAGCCTCTGCCGAAGTGATGTCGCCGGACAAAATCTTCCGCCATCCCAAGCGGGCGACGGCGTCACTAAGGGGACGCGCGATCTCCTGCACGCTCAGTCCTGCCGAGCGTGCCACGGCTGCAACGGCCTCGTCAGGACTCACGACCGCGGCCCCGACGGCAAACTCCAGAAATTCCTGTTGTGTCAGCAGTCGTTCGCTGAGGAGGCGAACCCCGCCATGGATTTGGCAGCCGCCAGCATACACCTCCCCACGGCCGGCATCCAGCGCGGCGACAACCCGTCCGTTCAACGAACTAGCGGCCGCAACGGCTTCCAGGAGGGAAACCGCGGCAACCGGTTTTGCCAGAACTTCAGCGAGCGCCTTGATGGCGGCCAGGCCTACGCGCAGTCCCGTGAATGATCCGGGACCCGAGGCGACCGCAAAAGCGTCAATCTGAGTTTTGTCGATGCCGTGCTTTTCCAGCAACCGCGCAACCTGGGGCACCAACTGCGCCGAAAAGGTGCCACCTGCCAGGGGGACCACTTCCAGTACTGCGCAGGAATCGCCGGGCCCACATCGCGCCAGCGCGATGCTGCCGTGCTTGCCGGAAGTGTCGGCGGCGAGCAGGATGCTGACTTGATGCGGCCTGACTTGATCTGGAGGATCCATCAGGAGTGTTGCGGTCTTTCTTCGGCTGGCCCCGCTTTGGCGGGTTCGGCTTCGGCCGCTTCCGCCAGTTCCAGCAAAACTCCGCCCGCGCTGGAGGGATGCACGAAGACATAGCGGTGGCCGCCCGCGCCCACTTTGATTTCCTCGGAAACCAGCCGCACGCCATCTTGCTTGAGCTTCTCCACGACGGCCGCCAGATTGGGCACCCGCAGGCAGACATGGTGCAGACCTTCGCCGCGTTTGGAAAGGAACCTGGCGATGACTGAATTCTCCGAGGTCGGTTCCAGAAGCTCGATGCGGCTTTCGCCCACCGGGACCATCACCAGCCGCACCTGTTCGCCCGCGACCACCTCTTCCGCCGAAACGGGGAGGCCGAGCTTTTCGTAGATGGTCCTGGCCGTGGCCAACGATTTCACCGCGATTCCGAGATGGTCAATAGTAGTCATTTTTGTACGGCGGATGCCTTGCTGACAATTTGCTCTACCAGCGTATAGGGATCGCGCTCATGCCGCGCCACCTCCACAGCATAGCGCGACAGTTCGCCGTCACCCATGTGCTCGCGCGCCTTGTCCAACAAGGCATCGCGCAGCATTTCCACCAGCCTCTCCCGCCAGTTGTGGATGCTGCGCTTCAGCGCCAGATTTTCCTTGCGCAGGTATTCTTCATAGGTGCGAATGGCTTCGGCTAATTCGCCGATTCCCGCGCCTTCGCTGGCCACGGTCTTCACGATGGGCGGCGTCCAGTGGTCGCTGCGGACGGCCAGCGTCTGCAGGGCGCGAATCTCGCGCTCCACCCGCTCCGCGCCAGGATAGTCGCTCTTGTTGATGACAAAGATGTCGGCGATCTCCATGATGCCGGCCTTGATGCTCTGCACGTCGTCTCCCATGCCCGGCACCAGAATCACGATGGTGATATCGGCCAGGCGGACGATATCGACTTCGTCCTGGCCGACGCCGACGGTCTCGATCAGGACCAGGTCGCGGCCGGAGGCGTCGAGGACCACCGCCACATCTGCCGTGGCGCGCGCCAGGCCTCCGAGCGAGCCGCGGGTGGCCATGCTGCGGATGTAAATCCCCGGATCGGAAAAATGTTCCTGCATGCGGATGCGGTCGCCGAGAATCGCCCCGCCGGTGTAGGGACTGGTGGGATCGACGGCGATGATTCCCACGGTGCGGTTTTGCTTGCGGTAGAGACGGGCGAGATGATCTACCAGCGTGCTTTTGCCTGCGCCAGGAGCGCCGGTGAGCCCGATGAGACGCGCTCGTCCGGTGGAAGGAAAGAGGCCCTTCAGCAGCGCGGCCCATCCATTGGAGCGGTTCTCCACCATGCTGATGGCGCGGGCCAGGGCGCGAGTGTCGCCGGAGTGAACGTCCTCCGCCAGTTGTTGGATTTGGTCGCCCAAGCGATTCAGTGTAAAGCAGCGGAGGAGAGAACTGAAGGGAACTATGATCGCTTGTTCATGCTCAAAGGCGGTGACTGAGAACCCCGATCAAAGCTGGGTGCCGCCGGGGCCGATCTTCAGAATGTGGCGGGCCACGGCGCCGAGCACAGGATACTCTGCCCACTCGCCGTTGCCGGCCTTGACGCCGTACACGATCGCCACCACCAGGATGACTACCCACATCCCCATGATGCCCAGCCAAAACAGGGGAAAGAGGACAAACAGGCCCACCGGCGGAGCGCCGGACGAATGGGCGTGCATCACTGCGGTTGAGATCATTACGGTGAAAAACACCACGATGGCCATGACCCACAGCACGAGGTACACGGCGTGCAGCAGCAGAACCTGGAGAGCATGGAAGGAAACGAAACGCGACTCCCGCTTGACGAGGAAGATGATGAGCGGCGCGATCCATCCGCCGACGATTTGCAGCACGTGGGCCAGGGTCGCCATGGTGCGCTCATCGGGAGAGGGCGTGATTACGGGAAGCGGAGCGGCGTCCGACATAGCCAGCCCGCGAAAGGTATCATAAGCAGGGCTGGGCGGAAAGTACCTCTACCATAGTCTTGATCCGGCCGGCAGTTTGAAATCGAGCGGTGGAACTGACCACCACGAATGGCACGAGGCCGTGCAATGGCGCAGCACAAGTTCAAGGTCAAGCTTTTCGGCCAGGAGGGTTCTGAGGTCGCGGCCCTCAAGCCACCGTTTGATGTGCCCGAGGTCTTCGGCCGCAAGGGACGGGTGCCGGTCAAGGGCACAATCAACGGCTTCCCCTTCCGCAGTTCTCTGATGAACATGGGCGATGGACACATGATGGTCGTCAACGCGCAAATGCGCGCCGGCGCAAAGTGCAAAGGCGGGGATACAGTCGCAGTCGTCATGGAGCTCGACGAGGAGAAGCGCAGCGTCGAAGTGCCTGGCGATCTGAAGAAGATTATTGACAGCGATCGCGAGGCCAGGGAGTTCTGGCCCACGCTTTCTTTCACCCATCAGAAGGAATACGTGCGCGAGATCGAAGGCGCGAAACGGCCGGAGACGCGCGGGAAGCGCATCGCCGCCATGATGGACGCATTGCGCCACCACCGGCGCAAGGCGTGACAAGCGTACGCAGAAGGCATTCTTCCTTGTTTCGGTGAGTGCACTGGCCGGTAACTCACGGTAATATATGAGGTTTGCCTGAGACCTGAAACGTGGCTATATTCCTGACCGGTTCCACCGGATACATCGGCGCGCACGTGGCCGCCAACCTGCTTGAGCACCACAACGAGCCGCTCAATCTGCTGGTGCGCGCAAAAGACCCGCATGAGGCGGAAACGCGGCTGTGGCAGGCATTGCAGTTACACCTGGACTTTGCCAAGTTTCACCATCATTTGCACACCCGCATGCGAATTTTTCGCGGCGATCTTACCGGGCCGCAATTCGGCCTGGCCGACGACGACTACGGCAAGCTGGTGGAATCCACAAATTCGGTCATCCACTGCGCCGCCTCGCTGAACCGCAAGTCGGAAAAAAGCTGCCTCAACGTAAACCTGCGCGGCACGCTGGAAGTGGTCCAGCTGGCCATGCACGCGCGCGATCATCACGGCCTGCGGCGCTTCAGCCACGTGAGTACAGTTGCGGTCGCGGGCGTGCGCAGCAATGAGGTAGTCACCGAAGACGCGTCCATCGATTGGGGGCGCTCGGATTACGATCCCTACGCTCGCACCAAGAAATTCTGCGAGCACATGATCCGCCAGCTCTTGCCGGACACGCCCAAAACGATTTTCCGCCCCAGCATCGTGCTGGGCGACAGCCGCTATCCGGAGACCACGCAGTTCGATATGGTGAAGGCCTTTGTCTTCCTGGCCGGGCTGCCGGTGCTGCCTTTCCGCCCCAACGACAAGATCGATATCGTCAACGTGGATTTCGTGGCCCATGCCATCGCGACCCTGCACCAGAAAGAATTGACACAGCACGACACCTATCATCTTTCTTCGGGCAAAGACTCGCAGACATTCCGCGAATTGACCTCGGCCCTGGCGGCCTCGCAGCACAAGCGCTCGCCGTGGTTCGTGCCCAGCCTGGAGCGGCCCTTCACCGGCGTGGTGAACTGGCTTTCGCGGCGCAAGGGAGCACTGGGCTACGGCGGATCGCTGATGAAAGTGTTTCTTCCTTACCTGGTGTGGAATACTGTGTTCGACAATACCCGCGCCACCAGCGAACTCGGCTGCCAGCCCGTGCCGTTTTCGCAGTACAGTTATCCGCTGCTGCGTTACAGCCGCGAGAGTAATTTCTCGTTCAAGTATCGGGAGTGGCCGGCGGCGGCGGAAGGAGGTTCAGCAGCATGATGGACCTTATTCTCGAGGCCTGGGTCAGCGGCCTCATCGAGCGCTCTAAAACGGAATGGATGCTTGGCAAGGGCAAGCCCTGGCAACCGGGGGAGAAGCTGAGGTTGCTTTTCGCCGGC